>Ga0129333_10003189_pt1 | contig 15311 bp, 15 predicted proteins | sample CPB6_08_DNA_FD_94474 | JGI IMG/M metagenome (GOLD analysis project Ga0129333, IMG submission 94474) | Freshwater to marine salinity gradient microbial communities from Chesapeake Bay, USA - CPBay_Sum_0.6_0.8_DNA | ecosystem: Environmental > Aquatic > Marine > Coastal | place: USA: Chesapeake...
AGGTGCTTATGTTAAAGATCCTATTCCCGGCCGTTATGATTGGGTTTTTGACTTGGACCTCACATCAATGTATCCGAATATCATCATCAGTCTTAACATCAGCCCTGAAACCAAGGTTGGTAAGGTAGACAATTGGAATGTGGAAGAATATGTAAAGAATGGATTGAATAGTATATACATCTCTGGTACTCCATATACTCCTTCTGATTTTAAGTCAATGTTGTCGGAGAATAATTTTAGTATTGCTAGTAATGGAGTTCTATATAAAAAACCAGATGAAAGTGGTGAAATGGGTACTATTCCTAGTATTCTAGTCAAGTGGTTCGATGAACGAAAAAACTTGAGAAAGTTAGCTAAGAAACATGCGGATTTAAAAGAGTGGGAAAAATATGAGTTTTATGATAACAGACAAAAAATTCAAAAGATTTTGCTTAACAGTATTTATGGTTGTTTGGGTCTACCTGTATTCCGTTTTTATGATAAGGACAATGCTGAAGCAGTCACTTTGACTGGTGTTGACATCATTAAAACTGCTGGTAAATCTATCAATCAATATTATAAAACTATATTAAAGGAAGATGGTGATTATCTTATTTACACTGATACCGACTCTTGTTTTGCTAGTGCTTTACCTATCATTCAAAAGACAATGCCAGATATTGATCTCAAGAATGAAGAACAAATGACACATGCAATTCTAAAAGTTTGTGGTGAAGTTCAAACATTCGTAAATCAAATGTTTGATGTTATGGCAGATCGTATGTTTAATGTACAAAAACATAGATTTGATGCTAAACAAGAAGTTATTGCTAAGACATCGTTCTGGTTGGCTAAGAAGAGATATGCACAATTCATTATTAACAAAGGTGGTGTAGTGTGTGATGAATTGGAAGTCAAAGGTATTGATGTTGTAAGAACATCATTTCCAGCCAAATTCCGTACATTCATGCACGGTTTCTTAATTGACTTACTAAAGAAGGTAGAAAAAGAAACCATTGATAAGAACATCTTAGACTTTAAAGAAAGTATCAAGACATTGAATGTTATTGATATTGCTAAGAACACCAGTGTTAAATTTAGCAGTCAAGATAAAACAAAGGTATATGATAATAATAAACGACCAGCATTTAAGTTTGTAAGTGGTACTCCTGCACAAGCTAAAGCTGCTTTGGCTTATAACGATCTACTTGTCAAATGGAACTTGGTTAAATCAGTTCCTAAAATTTTACATGGACAGAAGATCAAATGGGTATACATGAAACAAAATGAATATGGCATTGAAGGATTGGCTATGAAAGCTGATGGTACTGATCCTGACCAAATCATGGATTTTATTCTAAAGTATGTTGACCGTGAAGCAATGTATGAACAAGAACTAAAGAGTAAACTAGAAGACTTTTATAAAGTTCTTGGTTGGGATTATCCCAATGAAAATGATGCAAAAGCTAGTGAGTTTTTCGGATTTTAATTGTTATGAAAGAAAAGAAATATAGAGAATTGTGTTTATTACAAGAACATGGCGTTCCTAGTATGGGATTATATACCAAAATGGGAGAAATGGTTTCTATTGGATACGAAAGAATCGTCTTTGGTAAAAGAGGACCGTATGTGGAATTTGACAGATATCAAATTCAAGAAAAGAAATTATATATTCCTACAGATCAACTGTATAGACTGTCTGATCCAAAGGTTTTTTATATTGAATTTAGGACTTTAGATTCAAGCAATACTAAGGTATACTATCAATTAAGAAATGTAGCTTATGCTGATTATAAGATTGGATATTTTTATATTTCTCCGTTTGATTTACAGAAAAACACAACCGAGCCGTGTATGAAGAGTATGGATCTAAATTTAGAAATAGCAGGAAATTTCTTTGAGTTTGAAGCGAAATAAATTGACGAAACAAAAAAATAGAAGTAAACTAAAAAAGTTATGATTAAAGAAACATTAAAAACATTTATTAATAAATATTATCTAGGTGGAACAATTGAATCCGTAAAATGGGTTGCAAATACATCAAACAAACAATTGATTACAAATGCGATTACCGAGGATAAGAATGTTCTATTAAAGGTCACACTCAATAACTTCAGTGAATTGGCTGATGGTGAATTGGGTATCAATGATACATCCAAGTTGGTTAAACTTCTTGGTGTATTGAAAGATGAAATCAAGACTGAATACAATAAAACTAATGACAAGATTACTAGTGTAGTATTTAGTGATGAAAGTACTGATGTACAGTATGTTATTGCAGATTTGAGTGTAATTCCATCTGCGCCTCCACTTAAGAAAGTTCCACCATTTACGGTAGAAATTCCATTGGATGCAGAATTTATCTCAAAATTCGTATCATCCAAAAGTGCATTGGCTGATGTAGATACATTTACATTGACTATGAACAAGAAAGGTAAGTTGGAAATGATTATTGGTTATTCTAGTATCAATAGTAATCGTATTAAATTGGCAGTAAATGCGGTTGCTGGTAAAGATACTGTTACCAAGAACATTAACTTCAATGCGAATCATCTAAAAGAAATTCTTGTTGCTAACAAGGATTGTACCAATGCTCATTTGAAGCTTAGTGAAGCTGGATTGGCAAGTGTTGAATTCGTATGTGGTGATATTACTGCTGAATATTACCTAGTTGAAGTCAAGAGTATTGATTAATAATTATTAATGAAATGTGACCCCGTATATTTCAAAGTATACGGGGTTTTTTGTTGGTTGACATTTGGATTTCGTATGGTAGACTAATAAAGATATGAGTTTTATTGCATTTGAAGAAGTTAAACAAACTGAAACGCAACATTATCTATGGGTTGAGAAGTATCGTCCCAACACTTTAGAGAATTATATTGGAAATCAACAGTTAAAGGATACTGTTAAAGGTTATATTGAAAAACATGACATTCCACATTTGTTGTTTTATGGTACTGCTGGTACTGGTAAGACTACATTGGCTAAGGCAATTACAAAGAATATTGATTGTGATGTGATGTATATCAATGCATCGGATGAAAACAGTGTAGAAAATGTTCGGACTAAGATTAAGAGTTTTGCTAGTAGTGTTGGTTTTAGGAAGATTAAGGTTATTATTCTTGACGAATCAGATTTCTTGAGTCCAGAAGCTCAAGCAGCTCTTCGTAACATGATGGAAACTTATAGTCTGACTACACGGTTTATTCTAACATGTAATTATGTAGAGAAAATTATCCCTCCTATAGTTTCTCGTTGTCAGACATATAAGATTGAGCCATTGAGTAAGAAAGAAGTGGCGGTACATCTAAAGACGATTTTGGATAAGGAATCCGTACAATATACACCAGAAGATTTGGGTTATATTGTTAACACTTATTATCCAGATATCCGTAAAGTTCTAAACTACAGTCAACAGAGTGTTATTAATGGTAAGATTAAGATTAGTGAATTAAATAGTACCAATGTTGATGTTAAGAATAAGATTGTGGAGTTGTTAAAGATTCGTGGTTCTACTGCTTTTAATGACATTAGACAGTTAGTTGCAGATAGTGATATCAAGCATTATGAGGAGATTTATGAAGTATTGTTTGACAAAGTGGATGAATATTCAAATGGCAAACAGACACTTGTCATTTTAACTTTAGCTGAATATATATATCAAAGTGCTATGGTCGTAAATCGTGAAATTACTTTTATGGCTTGTATTGCTAAGTTACTTAAAGATTTAAAATAATGGTTTCTACAGACAAATTTAATTTATTACATAGTTATATCTTTAGAAAGAATAATGTTACGATGGACAACACATTTTCATATAAAGATAAATCTATATTATATATTTGTCAGAATGGTACTAGCGGATATGCCAATGCAGCTAAAGGATATATTTATGATTTTATCAATAAAAAAATACCAGTAAAAACTCAATATTTTAATTGTAGCGACGAAATAAATGAAAATGATAGATTTCATGAATATTTAAATTCATCTACATCTTCTGATATTGAGTACAATACAATTATTGTACATTCTACTCCTGATATTTGGACACAGGTAATTAAAAATGCGCCAAATATTAATTTACAAAATAAAACAATTATTGGTAGAACTGTTTGGGAATTTGAAAAATTATTACCATCTTGGGTTGATGCAATTAATACAAGTATAGTTGACTTTGTGAGTGTACCCACTGAGTGGAATAAACAATGTTTCATTAATAATGGTGTAATTAAACCTATTATAGTTGAACCACATGTTTATATAGATTATCCACATAAAAAGACCGGGTTAAAACATTTATTAACTAAAAGCATAATGTTATGTAAAAATGAAGAAAAATTAAATTTAGAAAAATCATATAAATTTTATTGTATTGGTCAATTAATTGAAAGAAAAGGCATTGTTGAAACAATTGATGCATTTTGTAATGCATTTACATCTAAAGATAATGTTGTATTATTTATAAAAACATTTAAATTAAACTATTCTAAAGAAGAAAAACAAAAATGTATAGATGAAATTATAAAAATTTCTAATAGATATGATCATGCTCCTATAATTTATATTAAAGACAATTTAAATTATGATGAGATTAAATCTTTGCATGACATCGGTGATTGTTATTTTCATTTAACAAAGACAGAAGGATTTTGTTTAGGTGCGTTTGATGCATTTAACAATAATAAAAAAGTAATTATTACTGGTTATGGAGGACATACAGAGTATTTAGACAAAGAATATGATGGATTAGTTGATTTTGAATTAAAACAATTAAATGAAAATGAAAGTGTGTTTTTTCAATTTAAATTGGATAGTACATATAAATGGGCTATAGCAAATCATAATACATCAATTGAAAAGTTAAAGTCTTTATATTTAAATTTCACCAAACAAAACGAAATTACTAAGTTAAAAAACGAATCAATAATTACATTATCAACTGGTTGGTATGATTTAGAAAATACACCCAATGGAAAATTTAGGTGGATGAGTATGTCAGGTGAACTTATAGTTGATTCGAAAAATGATTATGACAATTTAATATTAAAAAGTGTAAATTTATTCAATAAAAAGGAAATTTCAATATTAATTCGCAAGAAAAATAATAAAGAATTTGATTGTATTTTTACAAAAACATATCAAGTTGACGAATCATTTTTAATAAAAATTCCAATCAAAGATGTAGAATTTATAAAAATTAAAAGCGGATATTTTAGTCCATTTGACAGTGGAACTAGTGATGATAGAAGAAAGTTAAGTATTGGATTATATGAATTTATTTATGAAAAACAAAATCGTTTATATGTACAATCCATAGATAATATAAAACATATAGATGAACAATTATATACTAGTTTAGTAGAAAATAAAATTGTAGTATCAAATACAAATTCACTTTTTAACATTGACAATTTAATACAAAAAAATGTTACAGTTAAAAAACAGATAAAATCAGCAATAATCTTATATCTTCAGGATTTTAGCAATCAAAATAAAAAATGTTTAGATAATTTATTAGAATTTAAACATTCTAAATATAACATTCCAATAATTATTTATTCAGATTCAGATCAAATTTCGGATAATTATCCTTTTAAATTTATAAAAATTCCTAAAATAGAAAAGATGGAATCAGGAATGAACAGTTTGAGTAATAAATACTCATTTTGGGCTTTTATGGAGGCAATTAAAATTGCAAAAGAATTTAATTTGGATTATTTTTTCTGTTATGAGTGGGATTGTAAAATTGGAAAAGATTATTGGTATGATACTATTTGGCAAGAACATTTAAATTGGCCAGGAGAACCTACAATGACAGGCACTCCAGTTTTTAAATGTCCATTAAATAGTTCCGGCAATTTACTACAAGGAATTCAAGATTATAGATATAAATATTCAAAAGAATGTAAATTATATATGGTTGTTGAACATACATATCCATATTCACTATATACAAATGGTGCATTGACATTTTATAATACAAAACATACTGAATTTTATTTTCACAAAGAGTTATATAATAATATAAAAAATAAATCAGATTATATGGACACTATTAGTCCTTGGGACTTGGAAATTGGTATTCGTTTATTTAAAGATTTGAAAGAAAAATCATTTGATAAAGTTGGATGGTTACCATCGTCATATTCTGGTTGTGGAGATTATTTTTATAATCAAGATCAACGAAATCAGATGTTGCAATCGGGTCTCAAATCAGTGATACATCAATATAAATATACATGAAAACAAATATACATATATGCAGTTATGCAAGAGATTTTAGATATCTATTTTACTGTCTAAGAAGTATTGTAAAATTCACCAGTGGATTTAATCAAGTTGTTTTATTAATACCTAATAAAGATTCATTTTTATTTACAGAAAGTATACCTGATGACTTAAAAGATAAGTTGGGAAATTTTATCAAAGTAATATATTTTGATGAATGGGAAAACAAAGGAATGTTACATCATATGTATAAAGTTTTAATTGCGGATATTGATTGTCCTGATGTTGATTATATTTTACATCTAGACAGTGATATTGTAATAACACAACCAATGGATGTAAGTGAATTTTTTTGCGAGGATAAACCTATTTTATTTCATATGAAATATGAAACATTAGGAAAAAATCATCCTGGTGTTTTGTTGTGGCAAGTTGCAGTTACAAATGCATTAGGATGGGTTCCAGATCATGAATTTATGAGAAGTAGGTTCTTAACCTATAAGAGAACTTTATATTCAAAAACAAGAGAATTAATTGAAAATTATACTAAACAATCACTTGATGAATATATTAAGATTCAAAAAAACGAATTCCCACAAACTTTTGCGGAGTATCCTACATTAGGTGAAGTTGCCTGGAAATTTTTCCATGATGATTATTATTGGGTAGATGTAGACAAAGGAGAACATTTTAAATTTGCAAAAGGAGATGTCAAAATAAGACAAGCATGGAGTCATAGACCACCTACTGACGAAGATATAACAACATTTAAAAATCTAGGATTGTTATGAAAGGTAATATATTATTTTATGGATCTTGTCAAAACGACAATTTATATTCAAATGATTTATGTGGAAGATCTTTTTTAAGAGAGTCGTTAAAAGATTTTAATGTCACTACAATTAGGTGTTATGACACTGATATTTCTGAAGAAGATTTTAACAAAATTGTTAAAAATTCTGATTTTATAATCACTTTACCTATAAGTGATAGATATAGAAATAAAAATTATTTATCTTTTAAATATATTTTAGAAAATGCTAAAGAAACATGTAAGATTATAGTATTTGCACCATTAGATTTTGATTTTTATTTTTTTGACTATGTAAATAATTTTTATCACGGTCAACAACTTTTAAGTCATCCTACAGGTTTTCATTTTAAAACATTGTTTGATTATTTTAAAAATGGAAAATCGGTTAACAATTTTCTTGATGAATGTTTTTATAATGAAGATTTTAAAAATAATCAAGAATTAGAAATAATATTAAATAGTTGTTTTTCCGAAACAAAAAAGAGAGAAGACTTGGCATTAAATTTAATGTCATCTCGGAATAATTGTTATTTAATACCAATGAAACAATTTTTTATGAATGAACATAGAAATTGTATGTTACATCATTCTCATAATCATCCTACATCTATAACATTCGTATATATGGCAGAATATATATTAAATATTATTGGGATGGATACAAATAAAATTGATCGTTTAACTAATCCATTTGGACATTGTATTGAAATATATGGACATAAACAATCATATCCTTTGTATGCTTGTATTAAAAAATATTTGAATTTTGATACTTCTGAATATAAAAGTTGCTTTTATGGTACTTTAAATGAAGGCAATCGATTGATAGATATAAAAGATGCGTGTGAAATATATTATGAATCATACAAAAATTTAATCATAAATACATGAAAAACGATATATACAATTCTGATTTTTTTGATTTGGACGGTTTTCATATGTTAGAATATGAAAACGAAATACCATTTAGATGGTCTGATGGTATGTTTAAAATTGCACCAAAACAAAATATAAAAAATTTATGTTTAAATTTTAAATCTTTAAATAGGGAAAGAAAAATTGTTATATTTTTAGAAAATAAAATAAAAAACATAAAACATGAGTTAATTTTAGAAAAAGACATTGATTATATCATTGTATTAACAGTTAAAGACATCAATTGTATCTCATTTCATATATCACCCAATATGAGAATTAACAATGAAAGAGAAATAAGAACTCTTGGACTTTATGTTAAAAAAATATATACAAATGATATGGATGTTAATGGTATTGAAGTTTTAAATTCAAACGATAAAAATTATAAACATTATTTGATTGAAAAAAACAATTTAGATTCAAGGAAACTTATAGAGTCATCATTATGTGAACAAAATGAAAATGTAAGATTTTTAGATTTGAATTATACCCGAAGAAATTTTGAATTTAATTCTTCAATATTCAAAGTAAATGATAAAAAGTATTTGATGACTCGTAATTCACAATTTGTGTCTCAAAAAATGACTTTAAATTCGTTAAAATTATATGAATATGATACATTAAAGCCGATAACTTTAAATATTAAAGAAGAAGTCGATTTTGAACAGTTTGAAGATCCAAGAGTATTAGTACATGAAGATAAAATATATGTTAGTTGTGCAACTTATATACATGAAGCATTTCATTTAGTACATCAAAAAATGTTAGTATTTGATAAAGATTTCAATCATATAGACAATATACATTTTAAGTATGGTTTTAACGGATTAAATCTAAGAGAAAATACAGGAATTGAAAAGAATTGGACTTTTTTCGTCTATGAAAATAAATTAATGTGTATTTATAAATTGTCTCCTCATACTGTTTTAGAATTTGATTGGAATGGTAATTTATTAACTGAATATATTACATATAATTCATTTAAATTAGATTGGAAATATGGAATACCAAGAGGAGGAACCAATCCTATCTATAAAGATGGATACTATTTTTCATTTTTTCATAGTCATATTTATTGGGGCAATGGAAAACGACGATATTTTATGGGACATTATAAATTCAACTCGCTTCCACCATTTAATATTATAGAAACATCGAATAAACCGATATTAACAGGCAATGAAAAGGATGAACGAATATATCCAGAAGAAAATCCATTGGTAGTATTTCCATGTGGTGCTATAATGGATGGGGATAAATGTTTAATTAGTATAGGTGTAAATGATGAAAAAACTGCAATATTAACAATTTAATGTATAAAATTAATGTTTATTATTGGAACAACGGTGTAGGCATCGTAAATGATGCAATTTTATTGAAATTCATATTGAAAGATTATGATGTAAAATTGTATGATATGTCTAAAAAGAATGATTCTAGAAAAAGTGAATTAGGCATTTTTATACAAAACATTTTTATAGAAGAAATTGAGAATAATACTAGAAATGTTTATATTGTTAATGAAGAATGGTTAAATAAAGAAGAAACTGCATGTTTAAATAGATTCGATTATCTATTTGTAAAATCATCATATGCAAAATCTTTATTAGATTCTCTTCATAAAAATGTAATTAATACTGGTTTTTTTAGTTTAGATAGATATTTTTTCCCAAAACACACAGGTCAAATATTACATTTTAAAGGAAAATCGATCCAAAAAAATACAGAATTAATCAGTAAATATGATCATGTTAAAGTATTAGATTCTGAAGTCAATTATTTAACAGAGAATCAAGTAATTGAAAACTTAAACAATCATGATATACATATATGTTGTAGTTTGTATGAAGCTTGGGGTCATTATTTATGGGAGGCAATGAGTTGTGGTAAATTAGTTATATGCAGTGAAATACCTGTATTTAAGGAATATTTAGACCCGGAATTAGTTAGATTTATTCCAATTAAAGATATATGTTCTCATAACACGAATTATAATTTTTTAAATACAAATAATTATAAATTGAGAAAAGGACATTTAATAGATGAAACTAAACTTTTTAATGTTTTGGATAAAAAATATGAATTGTTAGAATTTCAAAAGAAAAACAAAGAGTTAATACGAGAGTATTTTCTATATATTAACAATAAAAATAAACAAAAATTTTTGGAAGTTATTAAATCTATATGAGAAGAAATGTATGTATAGTTACAAGTTATAATAAAAACTATAAAGAAGTGGCAGAATTAACAATGCCTAACATAATAAAATATTGTAATAAACATTCTATAGATTTTTATAAATCAGAAAAACAGTTCGTGGAAGATAAATACATTGCTTGGAATAAATTGATATTAATAAAACAAATTCTATCTTTATATGATTGGATATTCTATATTGACACTGACTGTTTGATTGTTAATAGTAATAAAAAAATAGAAGATTTAATTGATGATCAATATTCGATTATAATAGGAGAAAATTATAGTCCAGATGATTGGTATAAAGATTCAAAAACAAATTTGGAAATGGGAACTATATTTTTTAAAAATTCTCCAATTACATTTGAAATTTTAAATGATATGTGTAAACCACCATATGATTTAACACATCCCTGGCAAGATCAATTTCAATTTATGAAATTATTATGGGAAAACAAGATGTGGGATGAATCTGTTAAAAAAATAGACGCAAAATTAATCAATACTATAGGCAAATATTTTAGAACTCCTGAAGAGACTTTTATATATCATTGTGCAGGAGGATACAATCCAAATCATAAATTAGAAATGTTAAAAAATATACTTCCAATTTGTTTTTAATTATGAAATTGATATTATTCAGTCATCATAAAGTAGATCAACTAACAATAAATAGATTTAATAATGTTAAAAAATTAAATCCTAGTTGGGATGTTATTCCGATTGGATTTGATGGATATGAATTGTTGAGTGATTCTATTGTAACAAATAAAGAAAAATACCCATCAAATAAAGATATACAATATTTTGCATCATATAATCATATAGATTGGTTCGATCCAGACCTATTTTTATATGAAGGATATATTCAAAAACCAAATTATGAAGAATATTTTCTTTATGAATATGATACTGATAGCAATGTTTCAATTGAATCTTTTTTTAATACAAATGTCGATTTTTTTGGAAATGGTATTTGTAATCCTGCAAGAGAAGATTGGGATTGGGTAAAATTGTATAGAAAACACAATCCATATAACACTAAATTTCCAATTTTATATGCTTATGGACAATCTACATGTATATATTTTAAAAATCATATATTAAAACAGTGTGTTAATGAGGTTATTACAAATAAACATTTATATGATGGAATGTTATCTGAAGTAAGAGGCGGTACATTAGTAAGTCAGTTTACTACACTTAAAAAAGGAAGAGAAGATATTGAAAAATATATTAGTTGGACACAACATGATATTGAAATTGATTTGACAAAAAAATATTTTTATCATCCAGTTAAATGATATTTAATAATATGATTTTAAAAAATCGTATTTGTATAATATTTTTACATCACAATAAATCGGATATAACACTTCATAATTTTAATTTAATAAAAAAACATAATCCAACAAAAAATATATACACAGTTGGATTTGAAGGAAATGATTTAATTGAAGGGTCGCATGTAGTTAAAAAATCTAAAGATATATATCCAACGAATGAATTATTATTTAGTCAGATAAATTATAAGACAATTGAATGGTATGAAGCGGATATACTTATTTATGATTTTTTTAAATTTCATTCAAATTTACCTGTATATTTTATTATTGAATGGGATACATATTGCAATTGTTCCCTAGAAGAATTCTATGGCGACAAACTCAAACTAAGCAATTTTTCAAATTCAATTGAACTCGGAGAAAAATTAGAAAGATGGACATGGTACAAACAATTAACCGATAAACAAAAAACAATGGATAATTTGGCTGGGATGAATCCTACTACATGTATGTTATTTACAAATAAACTATTATCATTAATGGTAAATAAAGTAACATCAAATCCAAGAAAATATGATAATATGTTTTCAGAATTAAGATTAGGAACTTTGGTCCAACAGTCAGGATATATATTAAATGAAATTTTAGATGAAAAAATTTCCTGTGTTGAACACGACATCAATATAGATAAAAAAGGATATTATCATCCCATTAAAAAAATAATCTTATAAAGAACAATGTACATTTCCGTGAATAAATTTTACACCATTTGTATTTTCATTTAATGGAATTGATGTTGGATGTGTGTATGAATTTTTTAATATTTTTTTAGGATTATTTAAAATGTATTTGTTAAAATGAGATTCATCATGCCATTTTGATATTATATTGTTTTTTAAATCTAAATTAATATTATTCCTCAAATCCTCTGTCATTTTTAGGAAACTATTGGTATATGCACCAAAAAAACATGCTTGGCAATATTCAGGATTAAAATTTGAATCATTAATATTAACATAAGCTGTAGAATTTTTATTAGTTTCATACGGATCTGAACTTTTAAATCCCCAGAAATGTTCGGCACATACAATTTCGTTATAATTGTTTGGAAATATTTCTTTATCAATTATATCATGCACAATTATATCACTATCAATATAATAAATTAAATCATATTGTTTTAATTCATCCGTAATAGTATCAAAATAATTAAATCTTAAAAGTGTATTTAATGGCCAAGGCAAATGTGAAATTTTCTTTATTTTTATATTATTATTTTGATCATGATTAGTATCGGTAAAAAGAAATATCGTTCTTTCATGGTTAATTAGAAATTTATCAAATATACTTTTTTGTAAATAATTAAATAAAGAAATATATTTGCCAGTTGCGATTGTAATTATAGCTATTTTTTCCATAAATTAAAATTTGGTAAAATTGTTTTGTATTTTTGATAATACCATCCTGTAAAATGATATATATAACCTTCCATATTATCAGAATCTAAGGGAGGATCAATATAGTTCCATTCTTTTGGTATATGTATCAATTTATCCTTTAAATAATACATAAATGTATAATTAATTAATGCTTGTTCAACTTGATGTATAGTAGGATATGGATCTTGTATTGTATTCAAACAATTTATTATATGATCAAAAATATATAAATGTTTATTAGGAGTAAATAAAAACATACCGGCATTAAAAAAATTATCGTTGTATAAATTATAATCTAAATCAAAACCTAATACTCTTTTGCATTCATCATACCAAGGTCTGCAAAGTTGATTGTTTTTAAATTCTTGTTTTATTTGATCAGATAAAAATGTTTGTTGCATATCTTTTACTACATAACAACAATCATCATTATTAAACAATTCAAATGGATTTGGCGAATCATGTTTGATTAAAATATCAGTGTCTAAATATAGACATCGATTGAAATCTTTAACTTGATATGGTAAATATAATTTTGTAAACATATCATGAAATCTATTAGGTTGTAAAGATTGTGTTATTTGAATATATTTACAGTCCCATCGTTTACATGCAGTCTCTATACTATCCATAGTATTCTCTGAAACTATCCGTGGGTTATTTTTAGTATTAAAAGAAATTATAACATTCATAGAAATATATATTGAAATGAAAGTATTATTTGTAGTACATAGAACATATCCATACAACGGTGGGTCTGAATACAATGTTAAATTAATAAGTGAAAATTTAGCAAATGTAGGATATGATGTTTCAGTTTTAACCGATGTGTTGAATGGAAATTATGGTAATGTAAAAGTAATCAATGACAGAAATGTTATATTCACCGATGTTTATGATTGGATAATAGTACATGGTAATGATATGCCTATTCAAGACTTTGTATTAAATAATATTACTAACATTAAATCTAAGATTTTATATTGGATGATAAAACCATCAGATAGTCAAAGTGCAATAAATGGATTTAAATATGCAACTATAGTTGGTTGGGGAACATCATATGATTATAACTACGTAGTTAAATATGACTGTAAATATAAAGCAAAGTATATTAGATATGCATCAGATATTGAAAATTCACTGGGATGTAAATCTGAAAAACAATTCAAATATTTTTGTAGTTCTGGTGGATTTAGTTATCACAAAGGATTTGATGAATTAGCAATAATTTTCACCGAATTAAATTTAAAAGATACTAAGTTAGTATTAACTGGTTATTTAGGTGACTGTCCAACTTATAATAATAACAACATTATTTGTCTTTCAATCAATAGTAGAGATGAATATTTAAACATACTTGCCAATTCCGATTTATATATCATGAATAGTTATAATGAAGGATTTGGATTGGTATTATTAGACTCAATGACTAATAAAATTCCATGGATATCAAGAAATATAGCAGGTGCAACTGATATGGCTAAATATGGAGATATTTATTCTTCTATAGATGAATTAAAACATTTACTTTTAAATCATAAAAGAGACGAAAATAAGATAGAATCTGCTTATCAACATATTGTTACTGAAAGAAATATAACAAATATGGTAAAAGATTTTAAAATTATATTAAATTAATCCAATATTTATAGTTATGTCAAAAACTATAAAAGAAAATGATATGGGAGATAGAATGTACACAGGTCAATCCTATGTACAAGGTGGACTAGGTGGTGCCTCTAGCTTGGGTACATATAGTTCACCAGATGTATCCCAAAATCCAGGTTCGTTCAAATATGCCCCCTCTATAGCCGGTTCTGCTAGTGATATTAGTACTCCACCACCTGATGATTATGATAATAAATCAACATATGACCCTGGTCAATATGAAAAAGATGTTGATGAAATTAAATATAAAGTAACACCAGACGAAGTTTTAGCTGGTTTACAATACGAATTAAAGAAAATGGTATTCAAAAGAAAAGACTTAGCCAAAGAATTGGTGGTTAGAAATCTCAAAGAAGACAATAAATACTACAGTAAATTACATATGTTGAACATAGATGACGATGACAAGTTGCCAGTAAAACCATCATTTATGAGTCCGGAATCAAAAGCAGAACCATATAATTTAATGGCTACTCCTCAACAAGAAGCTGTAGATTATCGTACTCCACAAGAAAAAGAAATTGCTAATATTATTAGAGAAATGGCTCAAAAGAAATATGAAAAACGATTCCCAAAAGCCTAAAAAAGAACTAAATGATCCATTAATTGGTGACCCTAGAATGAAGGGTAGAAGATGGATGATTGACCCATATTGGGACGACGGTAAAACTTTCAAAAAAATTGCTAATATGAAGAAACTCAACGAATTTGATAAATGGACAGATACAGACCACAATGATTGGGATGTATCATATAAAGAATTTTATGAAC
>Ga0129333_10003192_pt1 | contig 15303 bp, 15 predicted proteins | sample CPB6_08_DNA_FD_94474 | JGI IMG/M metagenome (GOLD analysis project Ga0129333, IMG submission 94474) | Freshwater to marine salinity gradient microbial communities from Chesapeake Bay, USA - CPBay_Sum_0.6_0.8_DNA | ecosystem: Environmental > Aquatic > Marine > Coastal | place: USA: Chesapeake...
CAGTTTGGCCCGGATGTGAGGATAGCGAAAGTGTAAAAACCTGTTTTAACAAGAAACTTAGTAAACACGTTAGAGAAAATTACAAATACCCAAAAAATGACGCCGGTGAATATGTTCGCGGTGAAGTGACCATCAAATTTGAAGTCGATGAAGAGGGTAAAGTAAATGTTTTAAATATTGAAGGTGACGAACCTTTAGTAAATGAAGCGGCTAAAGAAATGATCGAAAAAATGCCAAAAATGGAACCTGGTACACTTCAGGGAGAACCTGATGCGCGCGAATTTACTGTTCCATTTAAATTCTAATAAAAATTACCAAACTATATTATCTTCAGTTTTTATGAAAAATCTACTATTTACCATTTGCTTGTTGGTGAGCTTTATAAGTTGCGGACAAGAGCATGTAAAAACTGAAGGTAATACGGTTACTGTTTCAGAAATAGCTCCGGTGTGGCCTGGATGTGAATCTCCTACTAATGATCAGGACAACTGCTTTCGTAAGAAATTCCTGGAACTGGTAAAAACTACTTATAAATACCCTCGTAAAGAAAACGGTGATTTTATTCGTGGCAAAGCCACTATCAAAATGCATATCGATGAAAAAGGAGTGGCACAAATCGATAAAATCGAAACCAAAGAACCCGAAATAAAAGTAGCATTAGAAAAAATGCTTAAGGAATTACCTAAAATGACCCCCGGTAAAAGAGCGGGAAAATCTATCTCAATAAAATATACGATACCGGTTAAGCTTTAAAGTTTGCAGTACAATTAACCTACAGATTAATTATTTAATCCTGATTCGTTTTTTTCAACAAATAAGAAATAAAAAATCTAAGCTCTAATTTCTTAGTTCTCAATTCTAAAAGGGAAGCGGTCTAAATTCTAATATCTTATAGCTCAAAATAACGTTTTTCAACTCGCTACTAGCACTATTCCTTTTTTAACTTGGGATTAACGCTGGTGAAAACTTATCACTTCTAAAAAATTGTAAATTTGAGAGATACGCACAAATCGCAGACCTCTTTTTATGCTTTTACAATCTGAATTATTAGATTTCTTCAATGAAACCAGAGCAAAATCTGAACTTATCTGTTCTTTTTTGAAAACTGAAGATTACGTGGTTCAACCTATCGTAGATGTTTCTCCGCCTAAGTGGCACTTGGGACACACTACCTGGTTCTTCGAAGAATTTGTTCTAAAACCTTATAAAAGCGGATATCAGCTTTTTGATAATCACTCTGCTTATGTTTTTAATAGTTACTATGAAAGTGTAGGTAAAAAAGTAATTCGTACCGATCGAGGAAATCTTTCGCGCCCCACCGTTGCCTGGGTGTATAAATACCGAAATTATGTATCTAAAGCATTACAGGATTTTATTGAATCTGAAGATTTAAATAATAAAATTCTTGAAGTGATCGAGATTGGTTGCCATCATGAAAAGCAACATCAGGAACTTCTCTATACCGATATTAAATATATTTTAGGCAATAATCCGCTTTTCCCTAAATATAATGACCAGTTTGAAGAAAACCCAATTCAGGATTTTCCCCAGCAATGGATTACTATAGATAAAGGAAATTATGAGATTGGGCATAACAGTACCGATTTTTGCTACGACAATGAGCTTGGCAGACATAAAGTTTACTTAGCCGATTATCAAATTTCAAATAAACTGGTTACTAATAAAGAATATATCGAATTTATCGAAGACGGAGGATACAATGATGTTTTACTATGGCATGCTGAAGCTTGGGATTGGATAAATTCCAATCAGATTACAGCCCCATCTTATTGGCATAAAATCGATGACGCATGGCAACAGTTTACCCTACAGGGACTACAAAAATTAATTCCCGATGCACCGCTAAGTCACATTAGTTATTACGAAGCTTTTGCTTTTGCTCAATGGAAAGGTTTACGCTTACCTACCGAACAGGAATGGGAAGTTGCAAATAGCAAATTTAACTGGGGATTACGTTGGGAATGGACAGAAAGTGCTTATACTCCCTACCCCGGCTATAAAAAAGCCCCAGGAGCTTTAGGGGAATACAATGGTAAATTTATGGTGAATCAAAAAGTCCTTCGCGGAGGCTCTGTTGCCACTTCAAAAAAGCATACAAGACCCACCTATCGCAATTTTTTCCATGCGCCATTACGCTGGCAATTCACAGGAATTCGCCTTGCTAAATAACCATCAACCTAGATTATGAAATCCACACCTACTACCACAAAATACGATACTGCTTTTGAAGAAGATGTTGCCAAAGGTCTAACTAGCTTCCCAAAGTATCTGCTTTCCAAATATATTTATGATGAAAAGGGTGATAAGCTGTTCCAGCAAATCATGAATATGCCAGAGTACTATTTAACCAATTGTGAACTGGGCATTATAGAACAGCATACTGCTTCAATTGCCGATTCTTTTAACGGTGAAAACGGATTCGATTTAATTGAACTCGGCGCAGGAGACGGCAAGAAAACCAAGGTTCTACTGAAACATCTGGTAGCTAAACATTATGATTTTAATTACTTACCGGTAGATATTAGCCAACATGTGTTAGACGAACTGGAAGAAGCCCTAAAAACTGAAATCCCTGGGGTTAAGATCAGAACCCAGCAAGGTACTTACTTTAAAACTTTGGAAAAATTGGCCGACTATAATTCGCGTAAAAAAGTGATTATGGTGTTGGGATCTAATATTGGGAACCTTTTACACGAAAAAGCCATCGATTTTTTAAAAAATATCTGCGAAGCCATGAGCGAAGAAGATATGTTATTTATGGGGTTTGATCAGAAAAAAAATCCCCAACAGATCCTCGATGCTTATAATGATCCCCATGGAATCACCGAAGCTTTCAATAAAAATCTTCTGGTACGGATGAATAATGAATTGGATGCCGACTTTAATATTGAGGATTTTAAACACTGGGAAACTTACAATCCTGAAACGGGGACGGCTAGTAGCTATCTGGTAAGCAGCAAGGAACAACAGATTAAAATCGACAAACTGGGCTTAACTATTCATTTTGATGCCTGGGAAACTATTCATACTGAAATTTCTCAGAAATATGATGATCATATTGTGCAGTGGCTAGCGAAAGAATCAGGGCTTGCTGTTACCGATGAATTTAGCGATTCGGAAAACTGTTATAAAAATTATATCTTTAGAAGGAAAACTTTTTAAAGCTACAATCAACACTCATATACCATGAAAAAGTTACTATTCCTTTTTTCGGCAATTCTTTTAAGTTTCGCGTTTATCCCGGTGCAGAATCATTCTGAAACATCAGAAAATATAGCTTTACAAGAGTTTATCCCGCAGGGAAAAATCAGCTTTTCTGAGATAGAATCGATTGAAAAATCTGCTATAGATACTAATTTTGAAACAAAACTCACATTTGTTGATATCGAAGACGGTAATGTAATAAAATATCTTTCAGAAAAGACCAAAATAAAAAGTGACCTCGCGTTTAATCAAAATGAATATCTCAAAATTGTTAAGCTAAAAGGAAATTTTGCTTATGATATAAAAAAGACTTCAAAAAACATCGAGTTTGGAGCGACTACAACAACACATCCTGATTTTATTCTAAATACTGAAGAGAATAGCATTGCACTTGATAAAAATATCTATTCATTTTCCGCTAAAATGAGTATTGAACATTCAGACAATGCTTTTAACAGTGCCTGGACGGGGTTTGTATATACTAACGGAAAATCTAAAGTAGTATTAGCAAAACTTGAGGATAATCGCTTCGGAATATTGATTCAGCAACCAAATAAAAAACCTCAGGTTTTTATCGAAAATCAGTAATTATGAAAGCCATTTGGAAAAATACGGTTATTGCGGAAAGTACTGAAACCAAAACGGTAGAGAGCAATCATTATTTTCCCATGGAAAGTATTAAAAAGGAATATTTTAAAAATAGTAAAAAACAAACACGTTGTCCCTGGAAGGGATTAGCTTCCTATTTCACTATAGAAATTGATGGTGAGAAAAACGAAGATGCCGCCTGGTATTATCCAAAAACCAGTCATGCTGCCAAACCTATCCAAAATCACGTCGCCTTTAAAAATGGTGTCGAGATAAAAGTTTGAAAATTAGTTTTTTTACGCAAGTGAAAAAATCTTACTTATTTAACGATAATAATCACAAAGACTATGAGATTTTGAGTCAAGTTGAAAATAAAGACTTATAATGTTCTTTTTATCAAAAAAATAAACTATTTTTTATAAGCTTTCAGCGCCTTTACCAAAACCTCTAGTTCTTCTTCTGTATTAAAATAGTGAAAACTTACACGCAGTCCTTCTCCACGTTGTGAAACAATAATGTCTTTTTCCCGCAAATATTGATATAATTTATCGTCGCCTTTAATATTAAAAATGGATGAATGCTCGCCTCTTTTTACAACAGCTTCTTCCAGCAAATTCATTTCGGTAAAGACCTGCTTGGCGTGGCTTTTTAAAACATTTACCTGACTTTCAATGGTTGAAATTCCAATATCTTTTATCAATTTAAGAGCTTCACCTAAACTTCCATAGTTTAGCGTATCCTGATGCCCTGGCTCAAATTTTCCAAGAAAGTTACCTTCCTGTGCTTTATATTTTCCCTGCAACGATCCAAAACCTAAATGTTTTGGAGATATTTTACCTTCAATATCTTTGTTGAACAGCATAAAGCCATTTCCGTAGCCGGCATTTAACCATTTATAGGTACTCGAAATAACGACGTCTATCCCACTCGCATCAAAATCAAAAGCCTCTGTTCCCAAAAACTGTGTCCCATCGGCAATAAAAATCAATTCTGGAAAGTCCTTTTTTAGCTGGGTGAGAAAAGCAGTACTTAGTTTAATTCCGTTAATATATTGAACGATACTAAAAGCAAAGAACTGAGGCTGTTCTTTCTTTAAAACCTCAACAATGTTTTCCTCTAAGAATTCATTGATTTCTGCATAACAAATCTCAAAATCTCTGGATTCTACCGGCCAATTGATCGATGGATAGTCATTCTTTAATAACAATACTTTTTTAGGCTTTTCAATACCTTCTAAAAGCGTATTAAAGCCATACGAAAAGTTAGGCACCAATCCTACCCTGTTTGGTTCGCAATTAAAAGATTCTCCAACCTCTTCACGTACTTTCGCTAAAAGTCGACCCTGATTTTCTTTCAGCACACTTCCGGAGATCAAAAAGTCTAAATCATGTTCCTGCCTGAACTCTAAAACTTTTTCGTGTAGTAGACCGGAAGCTGCAGTGTTTAGGTAGGTGTATCGCTCTAAAACGGGAAAGCCTTTTCTTAAATTACTCATAAGCCTTAAAGAATTCAGTTCTAAAAATGTAAATTTGTTAAAAGCACTAAAGTACCTTTATTTATGTTCTCTAAAAAGAAAAATACTTCTAAAATGGATGCTGAACAACGGGAGTTGTACGAAAACGCCAGAAAAAGAACACTTCAGAAAAAAAGACTATTTCAGCATTTTATCGTATTTCTTGGCGCTTCGATTTTAGCTATTATTCTAAACGTGGTTATTGGCTTTAAAGAAGAATATCAACCTTTAGGCTACGACTGGTTTGTTTGGATCGTCCTTATTTGGGGGTTTATCTTTTTAATTCATTTCTTTAATGTGCTTTTGGTTAACACCTTTATGGGTAAAGAATGGCAGGCCAAACAAATTGAGAAACTGGTCGCCAAACAAAAAGAGAAAATTGCCAAATTACAGCAGCAGGTAGAAAAAGACCATCCGCTACCAGAGAAAGAAAGCAAAAAAAACTTTCCAGAAAGTAAAGACCCTAACGACAAGTTCAAGCCTATTTCCCCAGACAATAAACCAGACCAAAACTACAATCACTAATTTATGGTAACCATGATCGCGGCTGCAGCCGAAAATAATGCGCTAGGAAAAGATAATGACCTGTTATGGCGCCTGCCAGACGACTTCAAACGTTTTAAAAAGTTAACCAGCCACCATCCTATTATTATGGGGCGAAAAACTTTTGAAAGTTTTGATGGATTATTACCAAACCGAACTCATTTTGTAATTACACGAAACGAAAACTACGATCCCGGGAAAGGGGTTTATGTGGTAAAAAGTTTATCCTTAGCTCTAAAGATCGCGCAGGATTTAGATGAAAATCCTTTTATAATTGGTGGTGGTGAGATCTATAAAATGGGACTGGAAAGAACCGATAAAATTGAACTTACCCGTGTTCATGAAAGTTTTGAAGATGCCGATACTTTTTTTCCTGATATCGCAGAAGAAGAATGGAAGTTAACTGAAGAGGTTTTTCACGAAAAAGACGAAAAGCATAAATACTCTTTTAGCTATCTTACTTATGAGCGTAAATAAAGGCTACAAACCACTTTTTAAAATTATTGAAGAAAAAAGCAACTTAAAAATCAATAATATCGCTCCATTATCCGGCGGCGACATTAATGATGTGTTTTTACTAAACACTTCGGAAGGAAAGAAAGTAGTAAAAGTTAATAGTGCTATAAGGTTCCCAGGAATGTTTGAAGCTGAAATGGCAGGAATGAAAGCCCTAAAAGCAACTAACGCGATCGACGCTCCTAAAATAATAGATATCTATACTAAAGGGGACTACTCCTGTCTTTTAATGGAATATCGCGAGACCGGATCTAAATCATCAGATTTTTGGACGGTTTTTGGTAAACAAATGGCTCATTTACATAAAAATACACAGCCCAATTTTGGCTTTTCTGATGATAACTATATTGGCAGCTTGCCGCAACGTAATAATGCACATAAAAATATTGTAGATTTTTATATTGAAGAGCGACTTCAACCTCAATTTAGATTAGCTACTGAAAACGGATATAGTTTAGGAGATACTAAAAAATTCTGTTCAGTATTATATCATCTCATCCCACAGGAAAAACCAGCTTTAATACATGGTGATTTATGGAATGGTAATTACCTGGTGAATGCTAACGGCCACCCTTGTCTTATTGATCCGGCCGTAGCTTATGCGCCACGGGAAATGGACTTATCCATGATGAAGCTTTTCGGCGGATTTTCCGAAGAATTATTCAATACATATTTTGAAGAGTTTCCGGTAGAAAATGATTTCGAAGAACGTGTCCCTATCTGGCAACTTTATTATTTACTCGTCCATCTTAATCTATTTGGAAAAGGATATTTAGGCTCCTGTCAAAATATTGTAGCCCGCTTTACCTAATTTCACAATTCTTAACAGCACTGCATTTGTTTTTAGCAATTTATTAGCTGCAAAGCTCTACACTGAATTGTACCTTCATAATAAATTAAAAAACTATGAGTACAGAAAATTTAGAATATAGCGAAGCCAGAAAGAAATTAAAATCTCTAGTAGACGATATTAAAACCTGCATGATGGTAACCAATATTGGTAGTAAACCAGTAGATGCCATACCAATGACCACGAAGAAAATTGATACTGAAGGGAACATTTGGTTTTTAAGCGGCTTAAATAGTGACCATAACACCAATATTGTAAAAGATAACGATGTCCAGTTATTATATAGTGATGTTAAGGATTTCGAATTTATCAGCATTTTCGGAAAAGCAGCTATAGTAACCGAAAAAGACATTTTGGAAGATCTATATAGTAAAGTAGATGACACCTGGTTTAGAGGTACAGATGATCCAAATTTAAGTGCAATCAAGGTAAATCCAGAAGAAGCCTATTATTGGGATACGAAATCCAATAAATATGTTTCATTATTTAAAATGGGGGTATCTGCCATTACCGGGGATCAAAAAGATATCGGAGAAAAAGGAAAATTAGAATTATAAATACCAAAGTGTATTTGATGAAGGACCTCATAACTGTATTTTGTTGTGAGGTCTTTTTTATTCTTACTATTTTTGCTAAAATTTCACCGTTTTATATTTTAAAAAAACGGCGCATTAATTTATAATTTCGCGTTTCTATCATAGGTTGATGAAGACCGGAACAGCTATTAAACCCTGATCGAAGGGATAAAAATTAGAAAATGAAAGCATATGTTTTTCCCGGACAGGGAGCACAATTTTCAGGAATGGGAGCAGATTTATACGAGAAATCTGCTGAAGCAAAAGAACTGTTTGAAAGAGCTAACGAAATTTTAGGTTTCTCTATAACCGAAACCATGTTTAAAGGATCTGCCGAAGATCTAAAACAAACTAAAGTTACCCAGCCTGCAATATTTTTGCATAGTGTTATTTTAAGTAAAGTATTGGGAGCAGACTTTAAGCCAGATATGGTAGCGGGACATTCTCTAGGAGAATTCTCTGCCTTAGTTGCTAATAATACTTTAGAATTTGAAGATGCACTAAAGTTGGTTTCGCAACGTGCTTTAGCGATGCAAAAAGCATGTGAAATTACTCCATCTACCATGGCTGCGGTTTTAGGTTTAGAAGATGAGTTAGTAGAGGCTGTATGCGCAGATACAGAAGGAATAGTAGTTGCGGCAAATTATAACTGCCCAGGGCAGTTAGTAATTTCTGGTGAAATTTCTGCAGTTGAAAAAGCTTGTGAAAGCTTAAAGGAAAAAGGAGCTAAACGCGCCTTACTACTTCCTGTTGGGGGTGCTTTTCATTCACCACTCATGGAACCGGCAAGAAAAGAATTGGCTGCTGCTATTGAAGCTACAACTTTTAAAAACCCTTCTTGTCCTATCTATCAAAATGTGAGTACTAACGCAGTAACCGATCCTACAGAAATCCAGAAAAATCTGGTATTTCAATTAACAGCTCCGGTGAAGTGGACACAATCTGTACAAAATATGATTAAAGACGGCGCCACAAGTTTTACGGAAGTTGGCCCGGGAAAAGTGCTACAAGGATTAGTAAAAAAAGTAGATCGTAAAATGGAAACTGCCTCTGCTGCGATTTAATTTTTAAAAGAAAATATTTCAGTAAACTACCTCATAATGGCACATGAGGCATTTATTAAAAAATTCGATCTCGATAATCGAGTAAAAACGCCTAATCCTGGGATTAGGCGTTTTTTAATTCATGAATTTTTCACGCCTCTTCTCAATGCTAATGACCAAGACTTAAAACAATACATTTAGTGTATCAATTTGCAATGTTTTACCCTTTAATTATCATTCTCACGGCTAAAATTTACCAAACCTATCTATTTTTTTGCATGTAATACACAATTTTAGCTATTCCTAAACTTTAAATAAGTTAATTTGAAATCAATTATTTTAATAAATAAATATTTATTAACATTTTAAATTTAATTAAATACATTATTTATCAAAAATTAACTATTTATAATTATTAATTTGGTTTTTAATTAGTGTTTTTCATAATTTGTTAACATACTAATTCAAAAACTATATTATGACAAGAAAACTACAAGGCTTTTGGACCTTATTGTTTTTATTCTCCTTTTGTAGCATGTTTGCTCAGGATAGAACAATTTCAGGGACAATTACAGACGACCAGGGTATGCCTTTACCTGGAGTAAACGTCAGGATTAAAGGAACCTCAAGTGGAATCCAATCCGACTTTGATGGAAACTATTCAATTCAGGCACAAAAAGGCGATGTCATCGTTTTTTCTTTTGTAGGACTAAAAACAGCAGAATACACTGTTGCAGATGTTAATACTATTGATGTAATAATGGAAGCCGACCAGGCCCAGCTAGATGAGGTCGTTGTAACAGCATTTGGGATTTCCAGAGAGAAAAAATCATTGGGATATGCCGTATCCGAAGTAAGTAGTGAAGATTTAGAATCCAGAGCTGAAGGCGATGTTGGCCGGCTTTTAAGCGGGAAGGCTTCGGGAGTACAGATTACACAACAAAGTGGTATTTCAGGCTCAGGAACCAACATCATCATTAGAGGATTAAGTTCGTTTAGCGGTAGTAACCAACCCCTCTTCATTGTAGACGGGGTTCCTTTTAGTAGTGACACCAATGCGCAGGGCGATTTTGTTCAGGGCAACAGTGGAGGTAGCAGGTTTTTTGATCTGGATCCAAACAATATCGAAAGCGTAAACGTCTTGAAAGGACTTGCTGCTTCTACACTTTACGGGACCCAGGGTAGAAATGGAGTAATTCTAATTACCACCAAAAACGGCAGTGGTGCTGCCAGTCGTAAAAAACATGAGGTTACGGTAACCTCATCGATATTTTTTAACGAAGTGGCTTCTATTCCAGATTACACCATGAGCTACGGCGGTGGCTTTGACCAGGCCTTTGGTTGGTTTTATAGTAACTGGGGACCAAGCTTTGAAAAAGATGGTGTTGCCGGTTGGGGTTCTGATTCGGCTATAGACGAAAACGGCTATTTACCCCACCCCTATTCTACCGCAAGTTCGGGAACAGGTATTCCTCAGGCATTCCCAGAATTCGCAGATACACCATACCCATGGCAGCCGTATAACAGTGTAGAAGAATTCTTTAGAACGGGCGTTGTTTCGAATACCAGTATTAACTTCTCCGGTTCTTCTAACGACGGTAAAGTCACCTACAATTTAAGTGGTGGTCATTTAGAAGATGAAGGCTTCACACCCGAAAATAAAGTAGTACGTAACAACCTGGGAATAGGAGGAAAAGCAGAGCTAGCTAATAATTTTATTATCGATGGAACTTTGAACTTTTCACAAACAGATTTTAAATCTCCACCTGTTTCCGCAGGTGATGGTAATACCGTTTTTGGAGGTGGTGGATCCTCGGTTTTTTCTAACGTCTTCTTTACTCCTAGAAACGTAGATCTCATGGGGTTACCTTATCAAAACCCGTTAACTGGGGGGAGTGTTTATTACCGCCAGGCTAACGACATACAGCATCCTTTATGGACAGTTTATAATGCTAGCTCACAGCAGCTTACCAATAGAGTCTATGGAAGTGCAGGAATTACTTATAACTTTACAGATAACTTAAATCTTACTTATCGACTGGGTATCGACCTTTATAATGAAGGTAACTCAAGTTATCAAAATAGAGGCGGATCTACCTCGAACACCAGAATAAGAAGTGGTTTTTACGACACCTGGAACAATGCTAACACCATTTGGGATCACAATCTTACCTTAAACGGGATGTATGACCTTTCTGAAAAAATTGGATTAAACTTTAACATTGGAGCAACAACCAGAAGAACAATTTACGATCGCCAGGGAGTTAGCAGCTCTAACCAGCAAGTCTTTGATGTATTGCGTCATTTTAACTTTATGTTACAAGATGAAATTCAATATTCTGAAGAAAGAAATATAGCTGGACTTTATGGACAGGTAGAACTAGATTATAATCGATTTTTATATCTAACCATAAACGGCAGGAACGATTGGGTTTCGAACCTTGCTAAGGATAATAGGTCTATTTTCTATCCAGGGGTTAGTGCTTCTTTTTTACCCACCTCGGCATTCTCAGGACTTAGCAGCGATGCTCTAGGCTTTTTAAAACTAAGAGCAGGTTTTGGAACTTCGGCGAACTTCCCATCTGGATATCCTATTGCAAATCGATTATCCCTAGATACCCAAAGATGGCTGGACGATTCTGGTAACCTGGTTGTAAGTAATACTACCAACAGTGTTCTGGGAAATCCCGATCTAGAGCCAGAAACAATGACAGAAATCGAGTTCGGTGTGGAGTCCAATTGGTTTAAAAACCGCTTTACCTTAAATGCTTCTTACTTTAATCGAATTACCAAAAACCTCCTGGTTAATCGCAGTCTAGATGCCTCTACCGGTTATACGAGTGTTAGAACAAATATTGGTGAAATTAATGTGGAGGGATTAGAGATTGAAGCAGGATTGGACATTTTTAAAAATTCAGATGAGGGTGCTTTCAACTGGAGGATTAATGCAAATTTTAGCACTATAGAACCAACAGTGAAAGATCTTGGACAGGACACAGATATTATTGTTTATGCCGGTTTCTCTAATCTGGGGAATGCTGCCATTGCAGGTAAACCATTAGGAACTATAGTTGGATCTCGAATATTAAGAGACGATAACGGAAATTTTCTTACAAACAGTCAGGGAGATTACGTGGTAGAAGCGGGACAATTTGAAATTGGTGATCCAAACCCAGATTATACCTTAAATGTAAGTAGTAATATTTCGTTCAAAAATTTTAGCCTTAATGTACTGTTTACTCATGTATCAGGCGGCGATATTTACAGTCAAACCATCGCAACTTTACTAGGTCGAGGCCTCACTACAGATACTGATAACCGTATTAATCCCTTTATTTTACCAGGGATAAATCAGGACACTGGAGAGCCTAACACAATCCAGATCAACAATTCCCAGTATTATTTTAGTAACATTTTATTTGGACCAGACGAGCTGCAAATTTACGATGGCTCTGTGATAAGACTCCAGGAAGTATCACTGGGCTACTCCTTACCCAAATCATTTTTAGAAAAAACTCCTTTTGGATCTCTATCACTAAAAGTGTCTGGCTATAATCTTTGGTATGATGCTTACAATACCCCAGATGGTATAAACTTCGATCCCAATGTTGCCGCGTTAGGAGTAGGAAATGGACAGGGATTTGATTTTTTAAGCGGACCTAGTTCGAAGAGATACGGAATTAGTATCACCGCTTCATTCTAAAAACTAAAAACAATATGAAAAGTATACGTAAAATATTCGGATTGATCGTTCTGTCAGGACTTTGCTTTTACTCCTGCGAAACGACCGACATGGATTTAACCGAGGACCCTAACTACCTGACGCCTGAACAGGCAAATGTAGATTTCTACCTAAATGCTATTGAAAGATCATATGTAAGTCTTATGCAAAATTTTGGAAACTATGGTGCACAGGTAACAAGAATAGAATATTTAGGAAGTCGGAATTATTTAAATGCCTATGCCCCTACATCTTTTGATGATGAATGGGATCTGGCCTACAGGCAGATTTTAGCAGATGTAGAAGCTATGACCCCAATTGCGCAGGAAAACGAACAATTTCACCACATAGCAATTGCTCAACTACTCTCTGCTAATGTTTTAATTACTCTTGTAGATTTTTTTGGCGATATTCCTTACTCTGAAGCCTTGATGGCCGACGAAGGAAACTTCAATCCTAACTTAGACAATGGTGCTGCTGTTTATAGTGCTGCAGCGCAGTTAATCGATACTGCTATTACCAACTTTAATAAGGAAGCCGCACTTGAGCCTGAATACGATCCATTTTACAATGGGAACTATGAAAACTGGATAAAACTCGCGAATACCTTAAAAATGAAAATCTATCTCCAAACCCGGTTAGTAGACAACTCGGCTTTAAGCAGCTTTAATCAAATTGTTGCCTCAGGAGATTTCATCACCAGTACTGATGAAGATTTTCAGTTTAATTATGGAACTAACGAAAACCAACCAGATACAAGAAATGGAAAATATGCAGGTAATTACAGACCTACAGGAGCTGGAAGCTACCTATCTAATTGGTTGATGGGAACTATGTTAGAAGACGGTGATCCAAGGATCCGGTATTATTTTTATCGCCAGGTAAATGCTGTACCTGGGGAAGAAATAGAGCCCAATGAGCAAACACTAACCTGCTCTATGGAAAATGCTCCACAACATTATATCGATGGCGGATTCACCTTCTGTAGTTTACCAAATGGTTACTGGGGCAGAGATCATGGCGATGATGATGGCACTCCAGGAGACGGTTTCTTAAGGACAACCTACGGAATTTATCCTGCAGGCGGAATGTTTGACGACAGTAGATTTGCACCGGTGTCTCAAGGTGCCGGAGCTGCCGGCGCCGGTATAACTCCATTAATGCTTGCATCCTGGGTAGATTTTATGAGAGCTGAAATGGCAATGGTAGAAGGAGATGTTGCTGCCGCTCAAGAATTTGTTGTAAGTGGTACAGCAAAGTCTATAACTAAAGTACGTTCTTTTGGTGCTCTAGATGAAGACGCAGATTTAAGCCTTGCTCCATCTGAAGAACAAGTGAATAGTTTTTTATCTGGAATTGAAACCGCCTTCATAGAAGCAGATACAGAAGAAAAATGGAATCTACTTGCCGAAGAATTTTGGATTTCTTGTTTTGGAAATGGTATCTTGAACTATAATTTCTATCGAAGAACTGGCTATCCAACCACTTTACAACCTAATAGAGAACCAAACCCGGGAGGTTTTATAAGATCCTTTAGGTATCCTGCCAATTTAGTAAATAACAACTCGTCTATTTCGCAAAAACAGGAAGTTACCACTACAGTCTTCTGGGATACCAATCCGGCATCTCCTTCTTTTCCTGAGTCGAACTAAATAAAAAACTATGATGAAACATTATACAAAATATATCATTCCGTTTTTTGCCTTCTTTCTGTTACTTGGTTGTACGGAAAAAGACAATACTGTAGACAAGGTATTTCAGGATACTGTTTACGGGGCAATATTAAGAACAACACAAACCATAAGTACTTCTTACAATGCTTTTGACCCCTCCTCTCTCTTTTCGATAATGTTGGAAGAACAAGATGAAGAAATGGGAAATTTATTAGCATCTGTAGATGTATATATCTCTTTTGAAGACAATCAGGAAGATGCTATGGATAAAAGTGTTAGCGAAGTTTTATTGGTAAACATTCCGGCATCAGATTTTACTACTGGAGATAATGGTTTGCCTGTAATTCAATTTGAAAGATCTTTAGCTGAAGCTGCCAGTGCAGTTGGAATTTCTGATAGCGATTACAGCGGAGGCGATCGCTTTATCTATCGTATGGTTTTAAATTTAACCGATGGAAGATCATATACAAACACCGATTATGGGGGGACGGTATCCAATAGTTCATTCTTTAGGTCACCGCTTATTTATTATGTTGGAGTAAACTGTACGCCGATTACTCCTATTCCCGGCACCTATAGGATAGATCTACAGGATAGTTACGGGGATGGCTGGAATGGCGCCTCTATAGTGGTTACCATCGATGGCGTTGCTGAATCCTATACCTTAGATTCTGGCTCATCCGGTTCTTTTTCTATAAGTGTTCCTGAAGATACAGAAAAATTATCTTTTGTATTTAACTCAGGAGATTGGGATGGTGAAGTTACGTTCCAAATTTACGCTCCCAATGGAGAAATAGCTTCTGAGCAGGGACCAAGTCCAGGCGTAGGGGAAATACCGCTTAGTATATGTCCAGATTAATTTAATACCTATTTGTTTTAGCTTTAAGGCTGTCTGTAATAATTAAGGCAGCCTTTTCTTCTTAAAATATTTCATTATAAAAAAACAAATATAAGTTGTTTAGTATGTTTCCTACTTGCTATTACTTTATCAGTTACCGCACAGGTAACTACGCCTAAACCAGACAACTTCAAGTCGATAACAGACGGCGGCACAGG
>Ga0129333_10003194_pt1 | contig 15298 bp, 33 predicted proteins | sample CPB6_08_DNA_FD_94474 | JGI IMG/M metagenome (GOLD analysis project Ga0129333, IMG submission 94474) | Freshwater to marine salinity gradient microbial communities from Chesapeake Bay, USA - CPBay_Sum_0.6_0.8_DNA | ecosystem: Environmental > Aquatic > Marine > Coastal | place: USA: Chesapeake...
AAAATGGCCGCCAGTATCGCGAGCAGTCATTTCTTGTGCATCACTGAGCATACTGATTACGTACATCGCAGGACCAGAGAAACGATAAGTAAGACTTTCCTCCACCGCTTCACGCATTTCAGCAACGGTGCAACCATACATACGAATTTCTCGTTGCTCTTGAGTGGGCTTTTCTGCAAACCGCTGCTTCAGGATCTGTTCAAGCATTATCTACTCCTTTTGTTTACTGTTTTAGTATTATAGCACCAAATAAATGAGCTGTCAACCGAAATCATTGCTCTACAATTGTTTCGCCAATAAAGCGAAGATCAGTGCCTTCTACCTTGTAGGTAAGTGTAATGATTTCGAGTTCCTCTTCAATGTCCACATCCCATAGCCCAAATTCGTTTGGGGCGATGTTAGTCGCTTCGGGATGACTTTTACGAAGCATCTGGTAAACTTCTTTGCGTTTCATTATTGAAACTCCAGTAGATCTGCTACATAGCCATCATAGAGATATTGCAAAGCCTTCCAAACGCTATCCTCTACGGAATTGGTTTCCCGTAGGACAGTGTAGGCTTCTCGGAAGTAGTTTTCGTCGCCGCGAGCTTCTGCATAACGTTCTGCTCGTTTTAGATATTCCACTATCAACTCCGTTTTGTTTACTGTACTAAAATTATAGCAAATATCGAAATATTTGTCAACCTTGGGGCTTTTGATGGCATAGGTCTACTCCTTCGGAGTAGTAGCCATTGGACTCGCCCAACCAACGAACGTCCACATAGCCTTTGCGAGTAGCAAACTTATAAAAAGTAAAGGTGTAGGACTCGATATAATCATCCTCAAAATCTGCGGGTACAGACCCCTCGACCTGCTCTGCGATTAACAAAGGCTCACCAACCAGATCTTGCAGATCACCGACGATGTCATTGATGTCTACACGCTCGCAACAGTCCTGAAAGTGGGTAAACACAAAGCGCTCGCCCAGATTATCAACAAACACCATCTCGTCGTCGCCCACAGACCCCTTAACTTGTACAAAGGTCCGTCCGATCATTGAGCGCAGACCCTCTTGCATATCGACCGCATCTTTCCAGTCCATGTTCAACTCCTTATACATCATGTTCGTAGTATAGCACCAAATAAATGGGCTGTCAACCGAATTTTTAGAGCTATTTTGCTGCTTTGCAACAATTTTGTATAAATACAACAGTCACCAAAAGTGACTAATTTTAACTATACTCAAAAGGTAAAATAAAATGTTTAAAAAAATATCCGAAAAATTTGATCAATGGGTTCGTGATTACGATCGTCGTCATATAGATTCGTATTTCAAAAATGCCAAAGATGTAGTAGATGTTGAACGAATCATGCGTGAACTAAATCGTAAAGGAAACTATATATTATGACTAAAATTTTAGAAGTTCTTCGTACTATACTCGACGGATTAGTTGAAGGTCGTGCTCGTAGAGCTCAAGCAAATCTAGATTATCGTTGTCGTAATCGTTCCTGGGAATAACAAACTTGGGTAATCGATTCCAATTTTTTGGCTCGATCCCAAGATTTTAGATAGTCATTGTCCTGGTCGAAAATTTGTAGATATTCGTCTTCGGTAATTTCTCGACCACTGACAATATTTTCTCCGATGTGCTCTTGACTAAGCTCATCGGCTTCCTCACAGACTACAGTATCCTTGGCATGTTCTAAACTTCGAGCACGAACAGCATAACGATGTCGAAACATGCTAACAGTTTCCACTAGATAAAGTTTTTCTTCGGTCTCCACTCGTGAGATTGTAAAACTACCATCGAGGTTGTCTTCCCAACGTAGAGTATCTCCAATTTGCCATTTGACTTCATTGAGTACATCTTCAGGTAAGGGAAGAATGAATTCATCAGTTTCACTATTGTGAACGACTTCAACTGTATACTTTTTATTCATAATCGGTCTCTACTTCAAGGGTTAAGGGATAATAAGGGTCTGACTCATGTGATCCACGCTCATAGTTAATATATCCACGTGGATTACAGGCTACTACAGTTTCATTGATACGATAAAGAAATTCACTGTGAGTGTGCCCATGTACCCAAAGACGGATACGTGGATTATTCATCATGATTTCGGTCAAGTCGCTACGATAAGCACCATTTAGGTGAAAATCGTTTTCATACATGGGTTTAACACTTTGCTCAGTAGGAGCATGATGACCAACTACAACCACAGGACCTCGGGTGCTAGATAATTTTTCTAATATATAATTTTTATTTTTATAATGTTCGTCCAAAGTATCCTGTGGTCGTAGTCGTCGATAATTGTCCTTTGCTATACGAATGATACGATAGTCATTCATCATGGTTTGACACTCGTACATACTGATTGGATTGCTTCGATTAAAGTCGGTCCAAAGTGTGGATCCAACAAAGGTCACACCATTGATTTCGCAGGTCTCACGCTCTAACAATCGAATAGGCAAACCCATACGTTCGAATTCAGTGTTGAATATGTCACGACTTTGATCAACCTTACCGTGGTAGTGCTCGTGATTACCCATAACATAAATTACATTAGGGTACTGTTCGCAGACACGACGAAAGAATGCACGATAAGTCTGTGCCGACTGAGCTCGTGTGCTAGTGTTAACAAGTGCGATATCGTCCTCGGAATGATCGTGAAGATCTTGGGCTACACAGATATCTCCGGCCATAATCAGTACATCTGCTTGGTTACGATTCTCAATTGGAAGATCGCCAAACTCTAGATGTACATCTGAAATAAGATCAATTTTTAGTTTTGCCATTTTTTACCTAATCAATATTTTTTCTTCGGCACTGGCTCGATCACTATGAATCTTAAGACCTCGTCCTCTAATGAGATCGGCAGTGGCCTGTGGTTCTTTGTTCCATTGTTCTCGCCAAAATTCTTCGTCAAGACTGGGGTCACAGTCTATCGCATAGATTTCATAGTGTCGTTGACTGTTAACCCGTGCTCGTATAACCAGATTTCGTACAATGTTGTTGATTGGATTGGGAATCACCTTTTCGTCTTTGAGTACACGAAAAAGATTTTCTTTGTCCCAATTCTCATATTGTGTAATAGGTACAATACTTTCAATACCATATTGATCCCAACTAAAAATAAAAGCATTAACAGTCATAGTCTTTCCTTGTTAGTTAGTAATCCCTGTAGATCCAAAATCATCTCAACACTGCGTCCGGTATCGGGGTCATACCAAGAACTTTGACGCCAAGCTTGTTGATGTGCCTGTTGATCATCCCACCCGCTTTTTCGGAAAATTTCTTTCCATTTACGATAGCGATCAAAGCGATCCCAATATCGTATGCGTAGAATTTTAAACAGTTTTTTCATTGTTGACTATTTAAAGATATTGTAGCACAAACCAACTTTTTTTACTTTCTTCGTAAAAATCTAACACTATGAAATCATCTTGTTCTCTGGTTGTAAATCCCAAAACTTCTCTCATTCTTGGACGTATCAACAATACACTAGCTGGATATTGTTCGGCAATAGAATGTCGAATTAACTGCCATTGGATTTTAGTCAGTTTTATCTGCTGCATTTTCTCGAGACAATACAGTTACTAACTGTTGATTACGATAATTTTGTTCTCGACGTTCACGATTCTGGCCGTGTCGACGCCCGAATACCATACGATCATAGTTACGAGCCCATTGTACACCTTGTAGCCAAGTTTCTAATGCTTCTAGTGTGCCAATAAACAATTCAGCATCACGACTATATACAGGAAGACTGTCTGTGTCTTTGGGCTTGACGGCTACTACATCGCCAAAATCTCGGTAATAGTGGCTGGCTTGAGTCATGGTCATGCCCAACTTATTCAGTTCTTCTTCAAGACGCCGTATTTTGAGAACAGTATTGTACCCGCTCATAGCCGAAACTTTAAGGATTAAAAATGTATTGTAGCACTAATTTAGTGCAATGTCAACCAGATTATTTCCAGCGTAAAAGATAAAACATATAGTCTGTTTCTTCACGGAAATGTAAGCTTCGAATACCAAATCCAACATTTTCATAGCTCCAACGATAATTTTCTGCTTGTATAACCGAAGTAACTTCAGGCCCGGGGCCAAAGTTTTCTTTACACCAATTTATTTGTGTTTGAAAATTTTCCGATTTTGATCTCCGAAGAAAAACACTATTCATTTATTAACGATCTCGCCTTCAAACCCTTTTCGAACAGTTACACCTAGCTCCGAAACATTAACAATACTTTTTCTATCTAGATAATGATATAATGCATGTTCAATATCTGATCCGGTGGTATATCTTATCATTTCTTGAAGATAGTCGAAACTTTTTGTTAATGCATCAACCACTGGACCAAACTGATATTTGCCAAATGACCAAAGACAAGTTTCGATGCTGCCTTTGTATTTGTAAAGGTAACACTCGGGGCTTATTTTTTTAATAGATTCGATATCTGTTTTATAATCATAAACTTTGCCCACGATGTAATGATCTAAAAACTCGCTTTCATAATTTACAATGTTAAATTTATCATTGAGAATATATCTTCCTGTTAATTTAAAAATCCTTTGGGAATCTGTGAATAAAGATTCTTTTTGAATTCGATACAAAATTTCAAGTAATCCGTAAGTTTCAAACAAAGATTTAATATACACCGAGCTTTTTGGATGATTCCGACAGAGTTCAGAAAATGTGTTAATACCTTCAGAATTTTGTAAATTTACATACAAATCGGTTTGACTTTTAAACTCTGTTTCGTATTCTTTATCAATCGGCAACGAAGACGTTTCTGCTAAACAAATATATGAGTTCGGTACTTTTTGTTTAATAGATTGAATAGTTTCCAAAGTTTGCATATATCTTGTTTTGGAATCATATACACTATATGTTTCCTTCATAAAGGGCTCGATTGCTGTACCTAATATAAAAATGTGTTTATTCATTTGATCTATTTTTTAAAATCTTTTGAACAGTGTCAGTAGTTGAATATTCGATTATTCTTTCAAAGAATACTATACTTTTACAATGTTGATGACCTATAATGTTTTTTTCTCTATAATCACTACCTTTGACCATTATATCTGGTTGATACGCTTCTAAACGACGAATTAATTCTGTATCATTACCGAACAAGAATACTTGATCAACTGCTTTTAAATTTTCTAGAATTAATTTTCTAGTATACTGATTCTGAATAGGTCTTTGATTGCCTTTTAGCTGTTGAATCCTTTGGTCTGTGTCAATTAAAACTAAAAGAAAATCTCCTAGGCTCCTAGCGTAATTAATAAGATGGATATGACCAGGATGAATAAGGTCAAAAGTGCCATTAACTACTACCTTTTTCATTTAAGGTCTCTTGTAATTTTGTAATATCTGCACAGGTATAAGTTTGATATTGATGACGAATAGATTCGGGCATATCGATATACTCTATCCGAGCATTATATTTAACTGCGATTTCTTCGGCAACACTTTTAAAACTTCGAACTTGCCCGGTTCCTACATTCCATATACCCGATTGTTTAATATTGAAGAATTTTTTATGTACATCAATGATTCGTTCAACTGGGATAAAATCTCTAAAATAATGATGACTACCGTGAAAAAGTTTAATCACCCCTGTTGCTCGAGCTTGTTGTTCAAATTTATGAAATGGACTGGCCTGACTTCCTTTATGATCTTCGTATGGACCATAAACATTAAAATACCTAAATGCCTGTATTACTGCAAGGTCGGGTTTACTATAGTAAGCTAGTCTATCTTTTATATGTCTTTCAAACAAATACTTAGTCCAAGAATATGGACTTTGAGGAGACACAGGACTAGTTTCGGAAAATTCTTTGTTAGATCCATATACACTAGCCGAACTGGCAAATTGAAAACTAACATCCCACAATATAGCTTTAGATAATAGTTCACGACTAAACTCATAATTTTCTTTCATTATTCTTTCTACATCAGTTTCAGTAGTTGAACTATTCGCTCCTAAATGTATTACCCAATCGTGATCTCTAAAATCCGGAATTGGATCATCTTTTTCGATCAATGTTAATTCATGCTCATCTTTAAGAGCTTGAACCATATTTTGACCAATGAATCCACGGTAACCGGTAATTAAAATTTTCATCGAAAAAAATCCTCTGAATTTATAGCTTTATCGTCAATCCAAAAATCATAGGCCGGTTTCCACATTCGAATCTCGTGATAACGACAACCCCAATTTTCTAATTGTTGTTTGGTTAATTCTGTCCAATCAATTCCACTCGATCCACCTCGAGCGGTCCAATATATGATTCGGTGACCCGAATCATACAGTTCATTGATTTTTTGAATTCTTTCTGTATAGGGACTACTATTGTGATAGTCATTACCATTGGTATGACAAATTGTATTGTCAATGTCAACAATGTAAGTCTTCATCGTTGACTATCACCTTTGGCAACACGATAATTATCTTCTACACTATCAGGGGTCGACACTTCAATGATTGTTCCTTTTTCGACACAGACAACTTGATGTGGCAATAAAGGTCGATTATGCCAAGTATCTCCGGGATTTAATTCAACTTGATGCCGTGTTGCATCATCAGTATCGATATATAATACAATAAATTTTCCACTTAAGACATACCAAGTTTCGTCTTTTTCTCGATGAAAATGCATACTAAATTTTGCATCTTGATTGAAATGTAATAGTTTGCCACAGTAATAATCGTTAGTGGCCCATATTTCTTCTGACCCCCAACCTTTTTGAACTAGCCCAATTAATCTGGTCATTGACCCCACCTCAATAGATATTCTGTCAGAGATACTCCTTCGAGTTGAGCTGTAATAGTATATCGCCATCCATATCGGTCGGGAACCAATGTTCTATGCCATTCAGGTGTATCCAAGGAATTCTTCATTACAAATTGACCTTGTTCTGAATGCTCCCAATTGTATAATGGTTCAGCAGCATAGAGATCTGGATCTTCTACATCACTCATATAAAATGTATGTACAACAATTTTTGACATTTTAACTAAACTTTAAACTAACTAATACCCGATCTTGATCATTCCTAAACGAGAATATTAAAGTAGCATCAAATGGATTGGTATTTAAATGATTAACAGAAAAGTCCCAGGTTTCAATCGGAAGATTTTCTTCACACCAATCGATACATTCAGCAAATTTGGGTTTATTTTTTAATATAAGTTTGTGAGTTAACACTAAAAATTTCCTTCAGCAACTTGTAAACAAATTAAACCAAGACTACGAAACATCGATACATTTCGAGCACGATCTTCAAATACAAGATCAGGACGTCCATGCTCAACTATAATTTTGTTGACAAGATCTAATTTGACTTCATTGTCAGGACGCCGGTCGTTGTTGGGTCTCATGTACAGTCCATGATGTTCAAGCCCGTGAATTGCTAACCAAGTCAATGTAGACTCTCTGTGTTTTTCGTCTCGACCGGTACAGAATACTAATCTATGACCAGCACTATACAGATTTCTGGCTAATGTAGCTACAGGAGCGATTTCGTTATCTGATGGTATACCAGCATAAAATGCACCCCAATTTTTTGGATGAGTTTGTATCCAATGCAATCTATGACTGATTTCAGCCACGGTACCGTCAATATCAAATACTATTAACATGATTAGAGTCTCTCAGAATATATTAGAATTATATAACAAATGATATATTCTGTCAAATTTTGATTAATTTTAGGGGTTTTTTAATTTCTCAATCTCGGAATAAAGTAATCCTTCGATTGTTTTGTAATGGTTGTAAGCTTCTTTCAAAGAAAAAAACTTTTCTAAAATCTCCGGCGAAGGTTCATCAAGTATAGCTAATCTTTTTAATATCGGAGCTATTTCTTTTTTAACCAATTTTTCTACAGTTTTTTCAGTTACAAAACTATCTGTAAATGAATAAGTACCTTGTGGATTGTTACTAAAAGATCCAGTATTCAAAGTATTTATTGTTCCGGTATTAGTAGTGATAGTGTTAATCGGTGGTATTGATGATAAATTTAAACTATTTAAACTTTGTGTAGTTAAAGTAGTTAACATCGTTGGATCTATAGGAGCTATACTGTTATTAACGTAACTATTTTGATTAAAATTATTGAGATAGTCCTCGACCTTAATACCTTTAATTTCGATAGGTTCTAAAAAATCAAGATTGGGTTTAGGGTCGGTTTCTATGTTATATTGATATCCGGTATTTAATTCAAATACATTATCAGACTTCTGAAGTGGATCGCTCATTTAAAAGTTGTTCCTTTGCCTAATGTGATTAAATGGTCTCTACGCATCCAATTAATCTTTACCTGCTTATTTACTGGGCGACGAAAAACACCGATAAATTTTTCACCATTGATCTCTTGTTCGTAACGGTTACTGCTGTAATAGATATCACCGTTAATTTTATTTTTAACAATATTAATTCTCTCTCCAGGAGATAGATCGATATCTTTGCCAGCCATGAGTTGAGGTAGTGTATTTTCCATATTAAATCCTTAGACAAAAAAATAGGCTGCTAGGTTTACCCCGGCAGCCTAGTATTTAACTAGCTTAGGAGAGCTAATTAAGCAAACATACGAGCACGGCTACCGCTAAGATCGCGTGAGCTGATCATATATTTGGTTAGACCTTCTTGAGTCTTGTCAGTACGAACTACTAGACCGCTTTGACGCATTTCGGTCATACGAGCACGTAGATTCTTGATGCCAAAAAGACTGTCGGCCTGACGTGAAGTTAGGCTACGGTCAGTACCACGAAGATACTGTTCAACGAATTGCTTCTGAGTTGTTTTAATTTTAGTGAATGCCATTTTATATTCCTTTTTAAATACTAAGACTTTTTATTGTCTTGTGGTGTTATAATACTGTCTTAAACAGACAATGTCAACTACTACTTTACCAATTTACCTGTAACTGTTTGTTCTTTTTCATCCAAAATCCAAACAATACTACTGTCTAGATTCCAGTTGATTTTTTGAACCAAGGCAACAGGTATGATAATAACCAAATTACCAGTATCAGAATCGATTTCTGTAATAATCTGATCATCCATCATTCTACAATACGCCAAGTTTTAAGATTTTCAAATCGAAAACTACGCCATTCGTTCTTGTCGGTACAAAACACACTTATAGTGCCTGGCGGTTTTTCTCGGCGAGGTGCTTGACCTTCTACTACCGGAGGTCGTGAAGGTAATCGATCATCCCTTAGTGTACAGGGCATAACACGTAATTCACCATCCACTTTAGTGAATGTGATTTCCAAAATATGCTGTTTAAGCAATTGAACTAGATCTGCGGGGTTCATGCTAACTCCTTAATGCGTTCCAAGTAAGTTCGTGATCGTATACTGTGGCCACTGGCTTCAACCAACCGTGATTAATACATTCCTGAATGACCTTTTTATATTCGATCGGACATCTAGAACTAATTTCAAATCCGGCTCTGTATGCTATCATAGCACCATCAATTATGATAAAACCTGGATCAGCATCCCTCAATGTACGAAATCGAGTTTCGGTGACTTTATGCTTTATGCTCATAATTTTGTTTTAATACTGTAAATAAATGTTTGCGTGAATTCTTTGGTGTCCAATGTCGTGCATTGGGTCCACAGATTTCTGAATTCATACGAGCGATGCGACAACTACGATATCCGCCACCTTCGGTTTCTCCAGTAACTGGATTAAACTCTGCGTTATCTTGATTTTCAGGCAAACGGCATTGATAAATTTTAACAAACATGATTTTGTTAGTCAATGTCCGATACGAATGTTGACAATCTTTACAAAGCAATTCTCTATTGTAATCCATTATTCTCACCAACTGCTATTATAAAATACTTTCAAACCAAGAAACAACTCAGCTCGAGCATTACGGCAAAATTCAAGATCATGCTCTCGGTAATGATCATCCGACGAGTTACCAAAAAAGAATCCTTGAGTATGAGGCAATTTTCCTTCTAACACATCTTGTTCTAGACGATCGATATCTTTCCACGTCAGTTCAAGCTCAACGCCATTGAACCCAGATCCCCAATTATCCTCTTGTCCTGATCCACTTCCGGGGCGACCTTTTTCAATCCAAAGTTGTTCCATCCATCCTTGAAGATTCGGGTGTTTACGCCAGTAAGCGATCTCACGAGGTTGTGCAACTGTACCTCGCTTTGATTCATCATCGCCATATTCGGCTTCGTAATAGGAATCCCTTTCACGTTCTTTAAGAGCCACATAGGCATATTGATCTAGCCCCATTACACACTCCTTTAAATTTTTTCGTTAATCTGAAAACCACGAAAACTTTTAAATCGCGGAAACCTTAAACTATAACTACCGTCTTGATTTTGTGTGATCGCATCAGCACGAACTTCAACTACATGTCCGTCTGCACGACAGTTCCAGAAATCCTCTCGTTGTTGATCACTGAATCCTGATCCCACATTTACACGAATTTGACGACCTTCGTCCTGCCCTTCGCAGACCAATGCACCCATACGTCCAGCATTTTTGCCAGTGCCTTCTTCGGTTGCGACTACAGTAAGACTGACCTCAATATAGGGTTTGAGTTTAAGCCATGCATGACTTCTTTTGCATTCATAAGGAGCATCGAGGTCCTTAATCATAATGCCTTCGTAGCCATTTTCAACAGCAGACTTGTTGTACATCTTAAAAAGATGTTGCCCTTGTTCTGTGTCCAAATCTACCGTTGCTTGATCCAAACAACGAACGTGAGACATGCTTTTATTCAACTTGGTGTTGTACCAAGAATGAAGCCAAGCACTACGATTCTTTTGACTAGTTTCAAAAATGCCAGCTTCGAATGCAGTCAGTGGTAGTGCATCGAACAACCAAAGTACTGCATCTTTGGACTCAACATTTTCTTTACGATGTACCTGTTTCATGAGATCTTGAAAACTGTTGCTCATTACTTCGCCGTCCAACACCATTGGTTCTGTAAAGGTGTTGGCGTTAAGTGCCAATTCTTCTTTAATGTGCGGAAAGTTTACAAGCTCTTTACCATTGCGACTAAATTGATCTACACGACCATCGGGATATACGATAGTGATAACACGAACACCATCTAGTTTAACTTCAATAAGTTTTTGCCCAGTAACCTTATCTTCGTGATTGGCACTGTCGTGAGCAAGTTGACAGCTAAAAACAGGAACCGCGTATTCGGGCCACCGCTTTTCTACTACTTTGTTTATAGTTTTTTCGCTAACACCGCAACGTAGATCCTTAATAAGGATTCGCCGATACCAATCATTCCATTGGGCCTTTGTGGCTGATTTCATCATTGCAGCGATCATATCTCTAGCAGTATTACCGGTTACCTGTCGGGAAACAAAACCAGTGATAGCCAGAGTGAAGGAATCCCAATCCAGACCTGTTCCGTCTTTATCGGTCTTTTCGGGAATTTGTTTGAGCCCGAATGTAATCATTGGGTCGAGTGCTAGACGGCAACCCTCAAAAAACACTTGGTTGGCTGCTTCGGCCGCAGCCTCAACGATTTGTTCTTTATTGATACGGCTGTTATGAAGTTCTAGATCTCGAATGATGTGATATGGCTCATTGCCCATTATGCAGCTTCCTTGTGTTGTTCGCGAACTTGTTCGACGTGACGACAATGATGACGAAATTGAAATCCGGGGCAATTGCAAGAATATTTCTTGCCTTGTTTTGATACAGTATACACTGAACCACGCGATCCTGCAATAGTCCAGGTTGGAAGGTGTTGCTGTTCAGCAACACCCGAAGAATTAGTAGTGCCCAATCGTTTAACCGAAAGGATACGATCCATTCCGACTACTCGATTAGGCACATTGTTGCAGGCAGTATGCAGACTGACTGTGTCTGCATCTGCCCAAGCAAACGGTGCAATCACAGTGCCCTGAAGAGTCCAGTCACGATAGCCAGTGGTACTGTAGATGGTGTCATCGCGGGATCGAATCATAAGCTCAACCCGCTCTCCAATATGTAGTACGTGGCCATTGGGAAGACGGTACTCTTTCAGGGCAGGGGAACCGGTCCCCTGATTGCGACTTAGGCGGCCTCCACGACCGACGACTCCTTTGAGGAAGTCTCCTTAGTGGAAGTTTTTGCAGCCTCAACTCGCTGTTTGATATCAGCAAGGTTGGGTGCAGACTTGGCCGGCTTAGTAGCCTTGACCTTGTCAGCCGCTTGGGCTTTTTTCACGGTAACCTTGACTTCACCGACACCATTGTATTTGGAATCGGCTGCATCGATAGCTTCGCGATACTCGGCCTTGTTATAGAGATCGGTGGTCTTAAGGAAAGTTACTGCTTGACCTTTGTCCATAGCTTCAGGAAGCTCGACAAGATTAATGTCAGTGTGACCAGTTTTGACCAGTACCTTGATACGAGTCATATCGCTAGCCCAACGAACTTTCATTTGACCTTTGCAAAGAGAAACACCAGCTACTTTAAACATAAGAAACTCCTAAATTGAGAGTGGGTTGATTTACTACAGTTGAGTTGAAATTATACAACAAAAGAAAAACCCTGTCAACCGATTAAAATTTCTGTTGAACACGGTTTACAGAACAGCTCAGATATCCACCATTTTGGGCTTCAACCATTGCTCGTGCCTGTTCGGGATTGAGGGCTTGTACCTGTGTTTCGAGTTGATAGGTCCTGAGCCCCGGAGTAAAAGTGTAGTCTTGACGACTGCCAACATTGTAAAGAACTGAATAAGTTTTATACATACTTGCTCCAAAAAAACAATTGTACATGAAAAGAATTTTGTTGTCAACCGAAACTTTTGTACATATTTCGAACGCAACATCAATAATGTACTATAATTTTTGGAGCGTGTCAACCTAGATTATATGTGTTGTAAAAAAACAACAGTTTAAAATGTTGCAAAAAAACAACAATTAGGACAGTTCGCCCGGGCGGCGATCAACTACTTCCCAAGCAATTATTTCTTCAATCTCATTGGTTTGAGGGTCGATTCGATAACCAAAAGGAACTTTACTTCGTTTAGTTACACGACGAGCTTCTTCTAGTCGTCGGTGTAATTCAACTAGTCCCGGAAACTGAGCCATGCTGCGTCGATCAAACAATATATAAACCTGACGATATTGTTCGCCTAATTGTTTGAATAAAGCAAATAAAGGCATGATTTCGTCGGTGGTGCCTTTGAAGTCGCCTAAATCTCGATAACTTCCGGTTCTTTGTACGTCATTGAGTAACTGTATTCGATGTTGTGTCCAATAACCGTATAATTTTTTAGTTTTGGTTCGACGATCGACAACAGGTTCAAACATAAAGTCTACACCGTATATTTCATCTTGATTGGCTCTTTCTTGTTCTCTTTGTTGTTGTTCTAACTCTCGCATCATACGAGTAAATTCGGTTTCGGGGTGATCAGGTTCCTGGGGAGGTACAGGTTGTTGAGGAGCAATTTTTGCCTGTAACATGCGACGATCTTTTTCAAGTCTAGCTGCTTCTTTCTTGGCTAATATTTCGGCTTCTCGTCGTTTTCGTTCTTCGTCGGCAGCTAACTGAGCTTGCCGTCTTTCTTCCTTTTGTCGACGAGCTTGAGCACGACTAACTTCTGTTAAAATATCTTCAACTTTCATTTTGCACGATTCCTTCCACGACGCATATTAAGTTGCCATTGTGCCATTCTACGACGCTCGCCGGTACTGCTTTTGGCTATCTTTTCTAGTTGACCCAATGTAGCTTTTTTTGGTATTCCAACTCGACGACTTAATCCTTTACGCCCTGGGTTCTTTCCGTCGTCAAAGTTTTCTGCTACAGTATGGTCACCGTGTGTCTCGCACATGCCGCAATCAGGGCATGTCATTTCCATTTCAACACTTTCGTTGTGTTTCTTTCTGCCGGCACAATGAGCTTTTTGTGAGAAACCTCGAGGATGGCTGCAATTGATACTTCGTTTATACTTTAAACTCCAGGCTTCTTGTAGACCTTGTTGTGAACTTTCATTCATTTTATCTTTTGATGCAAATCGTGGATTATAAAATTCACCGTAAATTTTCCAACGATAACCACCTTCGGGGTCGATTTGAACATCTTCTACTATAACACTATATCCTTGATCATCTAACCAAGCCTGTGCGTCTTGTAGTCTTTGTCCTAAAGTTAGATGCCCTTCGTCATCTTCGGGTGCCCAGTCGGGCCCTACCATATCTATCATTTGATCATCAGTATACCAACGCCCTTCGCCGCTACCATCGCCAGGAGCAAATTCGTTTAATTGACCTTCCGCTACACTTTGTCTCGGCTCAACAAAATGTCGACCGTCGCCGTCTTTCTGAATTATTTCTGTAATAAAGCTCTCGGGATAGTTCATCACTTCCCCTTTCATGTCTTGGCCCCAGGCGTCTACTATTCCGGGCCAGCCGCCTGGCTCTTTAGCAGGGATAAGTCGCCAATCTGTTACTAAACGATATCTTACACCAGTAGTGTCGTACCACTTGTGATCTAAATAATCCTCCCACCCCCTGGGTTCGTAAACTCTTTTGTATTCTTTTTCTCGATCCTCTCGGTCTTTGGGATCTAGATACCATATTGCTTCTATTTTTGGTTGGTCCCACATGATATAGACCTTGCCGGTAAACCGTTCTCCTCGAGGAAAGGGAGTTGCAGTATCCCCCATGGAATGTTTTTTATTTCTTGGCCAAACCATTATATTCTGTCCCTTAAAATCTAAGGGAAGTTCAAAGCCGTCATCGCCATCGTCCCCGCCACCGCCACCGCCGCCTCCGGGATTAGGGGCTAATTCATTTAATTGGCCTTCCTCCACACCTTGGTCGCCATATAGTTCTTTAAGTTCTTTAAGTGTTTGAATAACCCCTTGCTTGATTAATTCTTTCATAGGTATATTGCCCATACCCACTGCTCTGATATAGTTGTCTAGCCTACCGCCGGATACTAGATTTACTACCACATCTTCTACTTCTCCGCCATAAGTCTCAAAAGGATCGGGCTGCAAACGCTCTAGAGCCTGTAGTATTTTATTAATAATACCTTCGTCGTCACTATCATCTCTTTCATTGCGGTCATCGTCACCGCCGCGACCTGCCCCACCACCGCCTCGATTAAAGTTACCAACAAACTTGGTCGGGGCAAATTCATTTAATGAGTCTTTTAAAAGATTTTGTTTGACAAATACAAGATCGCCGTTGTCTAATCTATCGACATAACCTGCGTCAATGGCATCATCTTCCCAAGTGATATCGCCTATTATGTTTTCTAAGAAACTCCACCAATCATCATCACCTACAAACTCTAAAGGTTGGCCATAATAGGTACT
>Ga0129333_10003195_pt1 | contig 15297 bp, 17 predicted proteins | sample CPB6_08_DNA_FD_94474 | JGI IMG/M metagenome (GOLD analysis project Ga0129333, IMG submission 94474) | Freshwater to marine salinity gradient microbial communities from Chesapeake Bay, USA - CPBay_Sum_0.6_0.8_DNA | ecosystem: Environmental > Aquatic > Marine > Coastal | place: USA: Chesapeake...
CGAACTTCTTCTGCCGATTGGCGATCTTGGTCTTGTTGTCGCCAGCAGCGATGTTCTTTTCGAGTTCGATCTTCCGCGCGGCGTTCTCCGTCTCAAGGGCGGCGATCTCTTTCTTCAGGCGCTCGGTCAGTGCAGCGGGCTGTTCTCCTTCTCCTGCAGGAGGTTTTGCAGAAGGCGTTCCAGCAGCATCCACTCCAGGGGGTTTAGCTGCTGCAGCTCCGGAGGTATCTGGCCCTTCAGGGGTGATTGCAGAAATGTCAACGCCCGCTCCAGTTGGAGGAGGCTGAGTTCTTGTACCACTTGGTGCTCCTTTGGTGTCTTGTGCAGGAGGCGCGACAGGGGGCGGTGCAGCTTTTTCTCCACCTATCACAGTGCCTAGGCCAAGACCGGCCAACCCTTCGAGCGTGCCTGCGCCCACAGCGCCCCGGTACGTCGGAGTATCAAACCCTTCGCGCTGCAGCGCGATGTTCTGAGCGACCTGCTCTTGGAAGGCTTGCCCGAACTCAGGCAAAGCTTCAGCCACACCCGCCTCAGCACGGCGCCGGATAGCGCCCTTGGCAGCTTTCTCAGAAATGGACTCGCCAGTTTCCTTGGCGGCTTCCTTGGCAGCGGCCTTCTTCTGGATCGTTCGCGCGAGTATTGCCGCAGTGGTCTTCTCCACCGGACCCGTGGCAGCAGCGCCACCCAGCACTACGCCGAGTAGGATCTGATCCAGGTTCTCGCCGTTGGTACGTTGCGCCAACTCTGCACGGCGCTCGGCTTCTTCGGGAGAAACCTTGGCTTCGAGAAGTGCTTCCTTGGTGGCTTCGTAGATGGACCCCTTCACGGTGCCCGCACCCATGACGCCGCCAGTCAGAACTGACGCACCAGTAGCAACCAGCGCACCCGCACCGAGGATCTTGACCCCCAGAGCAGCAAGAATCGACGGGACTGCAGTGCCGAACGCACTGGTCAGCATGTCAACAGGCGCAACAGAAAACGCCTGGAATGCCGCCTTGACTTGGTCCGTCGCCCCGGCGTCCTCAGCCTTCTTCATGATCCTGGCGATCTCTGCCTGATCATTCTTGGCCTGTGCGGACATCAGGTCAGCGACGTACTCCTCAGCACCCCGAAGCGCTTTGGACGTGTCAGACCCAGCACCGAACGCGTCCGCAATCATGCGGACACCTGAGACAGCGCCCTTGACGAACCCTACAGGGACGTCAGCAACCTGACGGAATACGCTCTGCCGTTCAGGCGTAGGGAATTGATCAACCAGTCGGAACCCGGGAGGGACATTGACCGGCTCTGATCCGACAAGAGTGAATCCAGGTGGAAGTGCCATGATTACTTTTTTACTACGACAGGATTACCAGTCTTCGCATCTTTCCAAGTATCGCCTCCATCTTCAGAAATGATTTGCTGCCCAGTCTCATTGTGGACAGCTCTTTTTATTTCCTTGGGTGGAGTAATTCCAGCAAGCCCTGCAAGCAGCTTGTTCAGTTCACTTAGTTGCCTGAGGTACTCTCCTTTTTGCGTCAGATCAACAGTTTCCCCAGCTAGTTTGATGAGGTTGGCGGACATCGTTTTGATCGCGTCCAGCGTGGAAGTCCTCTGATCAGGTGTCGGGTAGAGTTTGTTGAACAGCGCTGGATTCTGAGCTGCAAGATTGATCTTCTCCTGGAGATCAGACGGTTTGTCGATCTGTGCTTGCCGCAGCCGGATATCCGCTTGGGCCTTCAGTGCGTCAATGTCTTGACCAGCAATCTTATCGCGCAGTTCAGCGATCTGATCTTCGATTCTGTTCACGTCATCGTAGCGCTTCTCGCGGATGGCTTGTACGCGTTGTGCCTCCAGCACGCGCATCTTCAGGATGTTGCGGCCAGCTTCCTCCGACTCGCGTTGAGCAGCGGTCAGTTCCTTACGAGCCTCTTCCTTGCCCGTGCGGACACGCTGTTCTTCCCTGGTGGTCTCATCCCCCAGCGATGTGAACAACTCACCCGGCTTGGAGCTGATGCTCCTGAGGATACGGGCAATGTCGGGCTTCAATTCACCTTGCCGAGCCTCATACATCCTGCGAGCTTCAGCCATGCGCTCATCGCGCATACGCTGTTCATTGGCAATCTGCTCAGCCATGAGACGCTCGATGCCCGCCTGTCCACTGAGGATCTCTTCCGGGACGCCTTGACGCGTACGCAGCGCGGAGAGTCTGTTCTGCAGTTCTGTGCCCCGAGAAGTTCCCCTGGCAGCAATTTGATCGATGAGAGTCTCGATGTCGCTCTTCTGCGGACGCGCTCCCGGTGTGGGGCCAGCAGCAGGACTAGTAGCAGCGGCAGCGGTGGTGGAGGCAGCAGCGGCAGCGGGGTCCGCAGCAGGCGCACTCAGGCCAAACGTGGCCGCGTTTGGCAAAACATTGCCTGGAGTTCCAGGAGGAGCAGGGGTATTCTGTGTGAGCAACGGCCCTTGAGACCCGAGGGCTTGGCTTTTTGCAGCCGCAGCGGGGTCCGCAGCAGGCGCACTCAGGGCAAACGTGGCTGCGTCCGGCAAAATATCGCCGGGGGTTCCAGGAGGAGCAGGGGTGTTCTCTGTGAGCAACGGCCTTTGAGCACCGAGGGCTCGGCTTCTTGCAGCCGCGCGCTGGGCGGAACTCAAAGCAGCCTCTGCGGCCCGTACTTTGCCCACATAGAGGTTGACCGAATTAGGGTCTCCGGACCTATTAGCTGCTGCTAGCTGTTGCCGCAGCGATTGAAGTTCGTCCGAGAGCTGCTTTATCCGGGCGGCGTCCGGGGCAGCAACAGCAGCGGCTGGGGCAGCATTGGTAGCAGGCGTCGTGACTGGAGCAGCATTGGCTGAGGGGATGACCGCCTCGGCTCCTCTACGAGCCAGATTTGCCAGCCCTCCCGATTCGAGGATGTTGAGGGCTCTCGCAGCGAACCTCCGCTCCGTCATGAGGATGGCGCGCCTTTCACCCTGCGAGTTCCGGATCTCCGCGTCGAGCTGCCTCAGGTTGTCCCGTGCAATCTCCGGTGTCCTGTACTCCCGGGCACGGATCGTGGCGGCTTCCTCGTCGCGCCGAGCCTGCACTGCAGGATCGATAACGCTATCCCCGTCCTTAAACGCCACGATCCCGCCTTGTGCGAGTCGAGCAACGGGTGGCTGGACCATGTCAGCCTCGCGCCGAACCTGTTGTGCAAGCGAGCCGATACCCTGTGCCTGCGCGTTCTGCTGCATCGCAGCCATGTCCTGCTGCGCCTTGGCCATCTTGATAGCTTCGGTCTTGCTCCGGATAGCAGACAGCAACGCGTACGGGTCGAACTGAGTGTCGCCCCCCGGCTGCATCGAGCGGTCGAACAGGGCCTTCAGTTGATCCAACCCCATCCGACCAAGGACGGGAGTCTGCCCGGAACTCTGACTCGAAAACATTATCAGCCTCCCGAAAGGCCAAGCCAATCACCAAAAGTCTTGCCCAGCCCTGCGCCTTGAAGCATGGTAGCAATTGCTGACAGCCCTGGAGAATACTGCGGAGCCGTGAGGGGGAGCCCCTGCAGAAGACTCTGCATGTACGTGGCTTGTTGGTACGGGTACTTCTGCGACTCCTGGAACTGCTGATAGCCGAAGTCCAGAGGCTGCTGCGCGATGCCCCGCTCTTCCCGACCTGCAGCCAATTGATCAGCCAGGGATCTGAGACCGTAGTTGGCCCCGAACTGATTTGCCGTTTCACCCAAGCGCTGAGCTTCGAGACCGAGGGTTGACTCCCCAAGACGCTGTTTCAGCGCTAGGTCGTACGCGGACTGAAGTCCCTTGGCCTGGATATCTCCAATCTGAGTCTGCAGATTCCTCTCGCGCTCCGACCGCATGATCGCATCACGCGCCCCGCCGAACGCCCCAGCCTGAGCAAACTTGGCCTGCTCTGACTGTCCTGCGATGTTTGACTGCCTGCGGGCTTCCCGTGCCTGAGCGTCAACGACGTTCTGCATGTACGGGTTCATGTAGTCCTGAACAGAGCCCAGTGCGCCAAGACCCGTGTTGAACTTCGTGGCTTGATACGGACCCAGCCCTTCGTAGCCCTTGAACGCCCCCTTCTGCAAAGCAGTCGGATCAGCGTACCGCTCCCCCGTGAACGGCGTGTAAGGCAGGTTTGCCAGCCCCCAGCCACGGGAGAGCATGTCCATGACATATGGACCGAAGCTCGCAGAGAGGGAAGACTGCGACGGGTCGATGGCAGTAGTCGTACCCGTGCCAGTCGTGCCCGTACCTGTGCCAGTCGTGCCCGCACCAGTGCCGGTCGTCCCGGTGCTGGTGGTGCTGGTCGTATCAGTGCTAGTTGCTCCAGCAGGTGGGACATACGCTCCGGGATACGCAGTAGTCGTGTTCAAGTTGGTAGCGTCGGGTGACATATTCATCGCGCTCTCCTTTGAAGATCGTTCATCAGCGCATAGAGCGTTCTGGCACCGCCCATCTCATCGACGCTTTCCTTGGGAACATACATCTCGCCAGCAGAAACGCGTGCCGGAGTCGTATCACCGATTCTGGCATGGACTCGGTCATCAACACCACTACCGTCGCCTTCGCCTGCGATCAACTTCGCCCCAGGGACCAACTGCGCAAGACCCATGGGACCACCCGCACCGTCCACAGCGCGTTTGGTCATCACGAACGCACCGTCTTTCATCTGCAGCGGACGCTGCGGCGTGCCGGTGACAACACCGCCCGTGGCGTATGCCTGAGCAAGACCGCCGTTAGCGGAGTACTGAACAAGCGGCCCGTACTTGCCCTGGACCACTTCCTTGGTGTACTGCTTGGGAGCAGAAACTGCGTACCCGTACCCGCCGCCCCTAGGCTGTCCTTCAGCGGATTTTGCGTACCTGTTGCCGAGGTATGCGCCCAGAATGGCAGCGAGTCCTGCCGGACTCGTGGCGAAGTCGAGAGCTTTCGTGCCAACCTTCTTGGCAGCTTCAAGCGCTTTGGTCAGGTAGTCTTGACTGCCTGAGGGAAGGGTACCGCTTGTATCAAGCGCTGCGATACCTTCTGTGATCCCAAGACCTTCTGGCCACTTGATGGCATTGATGTCGGGAATAGTTCCTGATTTCCAATATGATGGATCTTCGGAAAGCCAGTTAATCAATGTATTTTGAGAATCAATTCCCGAACTAATATCACCTACCAGATCAGCATCCCAATCGATAGTGTCTACACCTGAACCGTCGTCACCAAAAAACCCGAAAAGGTCTTCATACCATTTTCTAGACATTTTGCTCTCCGTACAGCGTGCCGTAAGGTGTCATTGCAATACCGCGACGGACATCAGCGGCGTTTCTGTTTTCCTTGTCCTCGCTGCTCGAAGAGCCGCCGAGCAATCCAGCCAGACCAAGGGGACCAAACATACTCCCGTCATCACTTGACGTAGTGCCGCTTGCTGCAGTGCTACTTGTCGCATCGGTGTACGGTGTGGCGCCACCTGCGTCCCCCATGGCAGTAGAGGACGGCTCTGTAGACGGCGTAGTCATCCCCACGGAGTCAAGCGTAGGTCCAAGCAGGTCAGGGCCTTTCAGATCAGACAGCGCCCCCGCAACCGACTTGCCGACTCCCGCAGCACCCAGACCCATGTTGACCAGCCCGGAAGGAACACCAATCTTGTCCCCTATCAGTCCCGCAAGGCCCGATTGTGCAATGCCACCAGCAAGAGGTCCATACTGTCCGCTGAATGCCTGTTGCAGAGCGCTCTCTGGGATGTTTGTTTTCCCGCTGAGCAGGCCGAGACCGATCTGCGCAAGCGCTTGACCCGGAGTCAGATAGCCTTGATGCAGCCCCACGAGGGCCTTGGACACAGACGACAGCGTACTGAAACCTGGGACCATTGCGTTGGCAAGGCCAGGGAACGCGTAGTCCATTGCGTCCGACACATTGAACGCAGCAAGGGCCTGATCAACCGTCTGGTTGCCGGTTATGTCCAGTCCACCGTATCCTGCAGCAGACATGGCTTCCAGCGTGCCACGGTCTAGCCCGGACGCACTGATTTGAGAAGGGTCGATGTTTCCGAATTCGTCTCGGCCAGAAAACGCAACTAGATCTTTTGCAGACAGCCCGGTGAGCGCAGACGCTACGTCAATCGCGGTCTGGTTCGGGGTGTTGGGGTTGGTGCCCGCGTATGGGCCGATTGCGCCATGCGTCGGGTCCAGCCCCAGGGAGATGTTCATCCCCTGAGAGACAACTCCTCGTCCACTAGAGTCTGTCCAGCCTCCAGCAAGTTCGCTTCCAAGGACGTTGGACGGCGCATTTAGCGCCGCGTTCATCGCCGCTTCAGCAGCGGCTTGGTCCATCCCACCGCCGCCAGTATCGCTAGGTCCGCTAGGACCGTATCCAGCGTCACCCAACCCGCCAGCTTCTGAACCGCCAAGCCCGTCCATCTCTACCTCACTGAGTCAAATTACCGGCTGATCTCTTCCCAGTCCATCGAGGCATGAACCTGATCTCCATTCGACGACGACGTGCATACAAGCGTAAGCTCGTAGGGCGTGGCGGTGAACGGGTTCCGTTCAAGCTGGAAAGAAAACAAGGCTTCCTTCAAGATGTCAATGGTGTTGGACCCTTGATTTGATCCCTGGAAGTAGCCTGAAGCCAGGATGCGCCCGCCTGTTGTTGCAGTGCCTGTGATGTTGTAATCCACAGCCGAACTCGTCCCCGCACTCACCCATGTGCCCCCAGTAGTCGTACCTGATGCCACCACGCTCCACTGGTAGTTGGTGTTGTTGGTGATGCCCATGATGGACAGCGCGGTCAAGATGACAATGCCGTCCAAGCGGGCAGACTTAAGTCGAATTGAGATGATAGGGTACAAGGTGCCTGCAATCGTCAGCGTTCTTGGTGTCAAGATATTTGTGCCGACAGCTTGCTGCAACCCTCGAAGCTCGTAGCCCCCTTCAGAGATCACGGTAGAGCAGACCTGCTTCATCGTGCTTGACGAAGAAGTGCCCGCCACGTTTTCAATCTCGTAGCGCAGGGGCAGGGAGGCGGTGGTGATGTACGTCGTTGTGATCAGGTTCGCGTGGTTGAAGTTGTGCGCCGGAACAAACACGCCATTGATGATGAACCCCAAGCGGCAGGTGCCCAGACCCAGCCACTCAATATCCATGTACAAGATCTGCGCTTTTGACAGATCGAGCGTGATACCTGATGGACCCGTGCCATTAAGCGGATCTTGATTCCAGTTCGCTTGTGCAACAAGAGTGTCCGTGGTTACGCCGGTTACAAAACTTCTCTCGACAAAATATACACTGCTGCCGTTTTGTTCAAGGTAGAGTCCGTTTGAAGCCCCAAAGTAGCCTACACGTTGGCGCAGGTTAGTTTTTGTTTGGGCCATCACAAACGTGGACATCACCAGCAGGCTTTTTCCAGGCTGGTAAGAGAAAACTTTCGTCGTCTCGCGGATGATCTTGCTACCGCTTGCCGTATCGATTGTGAGATCCACAAGACCTTGGGCGGCATTGAACGCTACAGTGAAGGTTCCGGCGGCTGAAGTGTCGTTTACCCAAAGGTTGTTGTCCGAAAAACGGTGCGACGAATCAAACAGCGTCAGCGGGTTGCTGGTGCGCAGACGGCCAAACGCATCGACGTTGGTGCCGCCAATTGATACCGGGACAGTTGTTGCAGATCCGTCCACGATGCGCTCCAGAAGATTGTCTAGCTGGTTGAAATAGATCCGCAGGATGCTCAGCAGCTTGTCGAAGTACTGCGGATCGTAGGTGCGCGTTGCGACCGGCAGGGCCGGAGCCCTGAACCGCTTGATGATGTTGGTCCAGATTGTCATGACTTGCGTCCATCAGGACGAAGATCGATCCGGAACTTGCCCAACTGCCACTGGACACCCAGACCAGTAGACTTCGCACGCACCGCCATCTGGCGCCCACGCACACGGATGTAGAGATTGCCGTCGTAAGGCGTGACCGTACCCGAAAACCGTTCCACGCTTACCGTGGTGTCGCGTTGCACGGTACGTTCACTCTCAAGCGCCACGGACATGTTGGCGCTCTCAGAAACATTGGTCACACCGCGCGTGTACCCTGAGCCAGAGTTTTGCAGAGGCAGCAAAGACATGGTCAGTGACTGGTTTTCAACCTCTGCGGTAGATCCTGCGAAGGTCACATCAGGCAGCATCCGCGTGACAAACCCGAAGTTGTGGCCGTCATCAATGTCGAACTCCGACGAGATGATATAGGCTTCAATCGGCTGGAACGTACCAGTAGATCCATCATCACAACCGTTCTCATGGTACAGAAGCTGGTTGTTGTAGTCTGCCGCAACCGGGATGTTGGAAAACACGCTGGCATCGTTCCAAGCTGTCCGAGCCATGCTGCCGTAATACCACACCTTGTCGGCGTAGTTGTAGACGACATAACGATCTATAGCGGTGGAGTTCGCAGAGCAGTAGAACCACCATACTTCGCTGAACTGCTCCACGGTGGAGGCAAAGATCTGCAGGTTCTGGTTGGTGTTCAGATCATCGAAGATGAATTTCCGGATGTCGCAGTTGAGCGTAGACGTACGTCCGTCGAAGACATAGAACTTCTCGTCACCCATCCAGTACACAACGCCCGCCGCTACAGCCCAGGCGCGGTCAGAGACGATGGTGATGTTGTCAGCCAGGATCTGTGAGCCCCACACAATAGGCGGACCAAGGTACTGCAGCGAATACAGAGCGGTGTCCGTCCAAACAAGGATCTCCTGTCGGGCCTGCGCTACAGCTTGAATCTCAGAGCCCCGGGATAACGTCAGGCTTCCAGCCTGATTGGTCGCAGAAGGAGTCCAGTTGGCCGCTGACTCTTGATCCGACCACCGGATCAGCATGGGGTTGAGCGTGGACGAACCGTAGTCCGTCGTGCCAAAGGCCAGGACGAAGCGAGAAGCATCCGAGACGAGGCGGAACAGTGCTGCAGAAGGCGTGTCGCTGGCACCGGTCAACGTCGAGATGTTTACACCTCGTGTTGTCAACGAGGTTGCTGAAGAAGAGTTCCAGTAGTAGATCCCGCCGCCCTTGGGGCCATAGATCAGATCTGCACCGAAGTTTGCGTGGTTCCACAGGCCGATCTGCTCCGGCACGAACGGGTCGGGGTCGCCACCCCAGCCGCCGCTACCCCACAAACCAAAGCCCCAGCCCTCTGTGTCGCTGGGCGGGGGGTACTGAATGGCCGTGCCGATGTTGGGCTGGTACTGCGCCTGGACCGTCGTGCCGCCGCCAGGAGAACCCGAAACGTCCGCTGCAGTGGCTAGCACAGGTAGCCCCGTGCTGGGATCTCGCGCATTGAACGTGTAGCTGTTGGCGTCTATGACAGTAGCCACCTGATACTCAAGCTCCAACACGGCCTGAGTCATGTTGCCGCCGAGACCAGTGACGTTGTCGAACTGCACGTAGTCACCGACAAGACGGCCATGCGCTGTATGTGCAACGGTGATAGAAGCCGCTGTGAGAGGAGCGATTGGAGTTGTCGTAGCTGTGAACGGATTGCTCAGCGTGTAGACATCAATAGGCGTGATGTCGTTGTACACCCCGTAGTACACGTAGTACTTGAGGTTCGTGCCGAGGCCGAGGTAGACACTCCAGGGCCACAAGGCGCGGCAGATGCCGAGGAAACTTCCGGCATTGCTGTTGACCTGCTTCCAGCCGCCGATCTTCTCAGGCTGGCCGGAGCGGAAGCGGATCTTGTCGCACTCGTACCAACCGTTTTCGGCGGCGTAGCGTGTGTTCTCCCGGAAGATCCCGGGGCGAAGTTGGAGTGTTTTCAGAGGCATACGGTTACCTCAGGAACAGCGCACGCTCATCTCTGCGCCGCTTGACAAGACCCGGGAGTTCTTTGCCGCCAGCCTTGGTCCACTGCATGAACGCATCTGCGGCCCCCTCGATGTCATCGCGGTTGGCCTTCATGCGGATCTGACTGCGCTGAAGATTCCCTAGGCCAGCGTTGTACGCAAAAGAGACCAGAGCGTCGAAGCGCCCTTGATGACCAGCACAGCCGGGAACCAGACGAAGAACACCTCGTTCAAAAGCAGCGACGTCCACCGCGAATAGTCTCTCGATCTCTTCCTTGGACCAGACACGGTTGTGCTCCGGACGTAGCGGGTAGTTCATACGGATGAACCCAGTGTAGCCCTCTTTACGAACCATGGGCAGTTGAATCTGGTCCTGATACAGAACGTGCCCATACCCGATGGTCCAGATGTGCGCAGGGCACAGATAGGGCCGGGTTCTGTAGCCCTCATACCTGTGCATCAGCGCAGCGCCCTCGGGGCTGAGCTTCACTTCTTGCTCCACTGCCTGCTGCCAAACCAGAACCCAATGATCCCGCCCAGCATGGCCATTTCGTCTTCGCTGAAGATGATCGCGGTAACGCGAATCAAGTCGTCCACCGACTGGATCAGGCCCGGGTGCTTCCAGACATACAGTGTCAGCGCAGCGTTGATCAGCACCAACTCGATGATGAAAATATAGGTCACCGTCGGGCGCACCGTGCCGACGTAGTTGGCAACCCAGCGGCTGGCTTTCTCCAGCACCTTCTCATCGTGCCTGAGCGCAGCCTCGGTCATCTGCGCCTCGGTCTGCATCGCAACCTGTTCGACGCGGATCTCCTCCATCCTGGCCTGGGAGGCGTATCCCTGGGCTGCAAGCTGGAGTTCCCGCTCGGTCTGAAGCCGTGCCAGGGCAATCTCGTGCTTCTGGTCGCTCTTGTTCTGGAAGAACTCCAGCAGCTTGGGCAGGCCGCTGATCAGCAGACCACCGAGGGTAGACAGCAGCGACAGCATTACTTGGTCCCCTTTGCGAACTTCTCGCGCTCCTCAAGGAGCTTGACCTTGACCTGAAGGTCATTGATGTGCAGCATCAACTGCTCCTTCAACGCGGCCCTGCGCTCGGCAGAAAGCGGGCTGTCGGTAGGAATCCCTTCCTTGGTGATCAAGGCAGGCATGTGCCCTTCGATCTTGGTCAGACGTTCAGAGAAGGAGTTGACCTGCCCCAGCAGCCATGCGAGGCACATGACGACGATGGGGATGACTGCTTTGAGAACGTCTGTCCAGGCCATGTTTACCCCTTGGTGGAGATGACATCATCACCACGCTGGACGGTGACCTTGTCGCCTTCGACGCTGACCTTCATGGACGCTTCCTGACGCTCAGGCTTGTCCAGACGCCCGATCAACTCCTTGATGATCGTGATCTCAGGCTTCTCTTCCTTCTTGGTCTCGTTGACGATGCCGTTGACCATCTGGATCAGTGCCATCGTGGCGGTTGCCACCAGACCGATGACAGCAGGAAGCGCTTCGGTGTTCAGGAAAGCCGACGACACAACACCCACCAGCACCAGCAGGAAGATCCAGATGATGGCCGTCTTGCCGATGGCCTTGGCAGCGACTTCCTTGGCGGTAGCCTGAGCCTCCAGCCGCTTGAGTTCAACTGCGGCCTGGGCCTTCAGGGTGTTCAGGTCAATCGGTTCCATGATGCCTCCATCATTCATGTCTTCTGCTCTGCAAAGACGTTGACGAACACCGTACCGTCCTCCAACGCTTCGATCTCATGCCACTCCCCGGCGACCAAGTTCAGCGGCGTGGAGTTCTTGTCGATGATGCGCTCGCCCTTCTCCTTCCGCACAACACAGCGCCCGGAGTGACACATGGTCAGGTGCGAGTACCGATGTTCGTGAGCAGGAAGACCTTCCCCCTTGTCGGCGTGGTAGATGTTCATCACCGCGCCGTCATACGTCACGCTGTGTTTGGGGAGCAGCAGGTCCATCAGAACTGCTCCGCACCCGTCTGCATAGGCTGTCCCTGTACAGGTGCAACGGGCTCCGGCTCAGGCTCAGGCGGCGCGACATAGGGCGCGATGGGGCCGTACTCGCCCGCGAGTCCCTTGGTCCAAAGTTCTTTGATGTGCGCGTACCGATCCGTTGCGTTTACACCGCACGGCATGACTTCATCAAACTCGGCCAGCTTGACGTTGCATTTGAAGTTGGTTTGATCCGCATCTGTCCAGACCAGATCAGTTGCATATTGAACATTGAACATGATGCACCTCAAGAAACGCGGACGTAGAGGGCTGCGGCCCAAACGTAAGAGGACGAAGATATTTGGGAAACCAAAATAGGAACGCAACCGCAATAAACTACACCGATTCCAACATAAGACCCACCAGATGAGAAATATGTATTCCCAGAGCTTACCTTTCGCCAAGTTCCCGTAAGAGAAGTTCCGCCACCGTTATATGTTGCCGAACTATTCCCACGATTGGCCGCAAAATCGGTAAGACCTCCGTAGACCATTGCGCCAAAATTGGGAGTCCAACCGTATCGAAGATCGCTACCCGCAACAGTCGAACCAACCGCCACATTGGTATTGGTTGCAATCATCAGCACCGCAACACTACCGATATCACCAAGTCCTGTCGTTACAACAGCACCTGTCTGGCTGTTGAGACTTGTCACTCCACCCGCCGGTGGAGGAGCGCTTGCCCAAGTGCCACCAACAGAGGTCAAAAGATTGCCCGCTGTACCCGGAGCTACCGTTTGAACAGCAGAGGTGCCGTTGCCCAGCAAGACGTTGTTCGCGGCCAGGGTAGCAGCGCCAGTACCGCCAGACGCCACAGGAAGCGTGGCCACCCACGAAGGAATGCCCGCAGCGACCGTCAGGACGGCGTCGGTTGCGCCCACCGTCAACTTGCTGATCGCCGTGGTGCTGGAGGCGTAGAGAAGATCTCCAACCGCGAAGCTGGACTGCCCAGTGCCGCCCGAAACTGCGCTGAGCGTGGGTGTCCACGTAGGAATGCCTGCGGCGACCGTCAGGACGGCGTTGGTTGCACCGACCGTCAGCTTGCTGAGTGCTGTGGTACTGGAGGCGTACAGCAGGTCGCCAACCGCGAAGCTGGACTGGCCGGTGCCACCAGAGGTCGCGGGCAGAGCCGTCCCGAGGGACATGGACGCTGCGTAGGTGAACGTAGGTGCTACATCAGTTCCCGCAGCATTGATCCGCAGCGTCATGGACGCGCCAGCAGGAACAGCAACACCGGGTTGCCCCGAGACCTTGACGGTAGCGATCTGCCCGCAGTTGTTGGTGACGAAGTAGAGCTTGCGGTTGGTAGGAACGATGACATCCCGGGCAACACCGGGCGTGCCGGTGATGTTCAGGAACATGTTTCGCGCGGAGTTAGTCCCGGCGCTGCCGTCCACAATGGTCAGCGTGACATTGCCCAATGTCACGTCCGCAGTCGCCAGCCCTGCGATTGCCTGATCGGTCAGGTCGATCATCCCGCTGCTGACTGTCGTGCCCCAGCCCGTATCGTTGAGGCTGGGATTAGAAAGCCGCAGGTTGGTCGTGTAATTGGTTCCTGGCATGGGTTACCTCAAGCGAAACGCAGCAGCGCCGTCGTTGCAGTTGCCGCAGGCATCTGAATGGTGAACGTGCCCGAAGCCGTCTTGTCAGCACCAAAGTCCAGCACAGCGATGGCGCGGTTGGCCTTGGATTCGTTGTAGATCAAACCGCCACGGCAGGTAAAAGCTGCGTTGGCCCAGACCGGATTGTCAAACGTGACGTAGGCAGTGGTTCCCGAAAGAAGAACTTGGACGTTAGTAAGCGTCACACCGCCAGTGATGTATCCTGATCCAAAGGGTACTTGCCCTGGCGTTGACGCGCTGTATGCGGTCGTGGCCTGACTCAGGTCTGCTAACGCGGTGTAGAGTGCCAGCTTCAGCGTATCGGTGTCCAGATCATGGATACCTAGCCAAGACTCCTGCTTGAACGAGGAGCACATTCCCTGGAGAATTGCCATGTCACTTCACCGGGTTTCTGACCTGACCGCTGCGGTAGGCGTCTGTACGGTTCTTGCCGTCGCCCAGGTTCTTCAGCAGCAGGATCGAATCGTTGAACTGGCTCTGATACAACTGAACAATGTCCTGCTCAGCCTTCATGAACCGAGCAGCCTCCACCATGACAGCATTGAACAGCACGGTGTCAAAGTTGTCACCAAGCCATGTGTTGCCCGCCGCGACAATGCTCTGCGGCTGGTAGAAGTAGTTCAGATCAAGGCTGAAGTTCGCCCCAGGCGTCGGGCCGAGGATGATCTTCTGGATCAACGCAGTTGACGTACCGTCCAGGGCATAGTACCGAGGCGTGCCGGTGGTTGCGGGGTTCGGATAGCTCTCCCGCATGAAGTTCACATCCTTGTTCAGGAGAAACGCACGGTCACCACCGCCCAAGAGCGTCGAGTACACAGCCACGCTGTACGCCGCCAGGAAGTCTGACGGCAGGTTGACGTTCTGGGCGCCGCTGGTCAGCGCCAGGGTCGCGTCCTTCCGAAGGATCGGAAGCTGCACCGTCTGGTAGATCTTCTGCTCTGCCAGTTTGGTGAGCGTGGCAAAGTCAACAGACGAGAACGTGTTCTCGACCGTATCCTCGACGGCGACCTTCAGCTCGGTGTAGTCCATAGCTTACGCCATCGGTCCCCGGGCCATGGTGCCCTTGGTGGCTGCACCAGTCCCACGGATCTTGATCCCCGAGGTCTTGGCCGGGGGCGTCGCAGCAGAGGCGATGTTGCCCACCACCATGCGCGGCATGGGCGCGTCAGCGTTCACGACCGGGGTCGGAACCGGCTTGGCCTTCATCATGTCACTTCCCCTTGCGCCCGACCGGGCCTTGGTTCGCCACACGAGCCATGTTGCGGCCCATCTGCTGTGCGGCCTGGGTGGTCACACCGCCCTTGGCGAGCTTGGCGCCGGGACCATGCGCCACACTGGCGGGCTTCTTGGCATGCGCCCGGAGGGCCTTCATTGCGTCTTTCATGTCGAACTCCTTTGGGCCGCGCCCGTTTGAATGATACCGCCGACCGGCGGGTTAGGGAACTGACAGATAGTTGATACGGACTGCGCCATCGCCCCCAGCACCGGCTCCGGCAACAACACCGCCTGCGCCAACAACAACGGGATAGGTAGTTCCGGGTACGACTGTCAGGAATGTCCAACGGAGCCCGCCGCCACCGCCACCACCACCACCTGAAAACACAACGCCACGACCACCACCGCCGCCGCCGTAGAGTCCGCCATTACCGTTTGAGTCACCATTTTGGCCATCTGAACCGCCAAAACCGTAAGAGTCTAGTGCTAGGGTGCCGCCTGCGCCACTCGTACCTTGACCACTTAATCCAACGCCGCCACCACCAGCAGAAGCACTTATACCGCCGTTGGCACCTCCGCCACCACCACCGCTACCGGGATTCCCGTTAGAAGGAAACGGACGTCCATTTCCTCCGTTGCCCGCATAACCGCCGGCACCGCCCCCGCCCCCAGAG
>Ga0129333_10003196_pt1 | contig 15295 bp, 27 predicted proteins | sample CPB6_08_DNA_FD_94474 | JGI IMG/M metagenome (GOLD analysis project Ga0129333, IMG submission 94474) | Freshwater to marine salinity gradient microbial communities from Chesapeake Bay, USA - CPBay_Sum_0.6_0.8_DNA | ecosystem: Environmental > Aquatic > Marine > Coastal | place: USA: Chesapeake...
GCTAGGAGAATGAGAATCATTCTCATTAAACGGCGGGGCCGCCGGAACGATAATCATTCTCACCCTACGGGCGGCTTGAATGATAATCATTCTCACGTTAAGTATTGTTACAATTTCGCCCGATCGCGCCGGAATTTGCTATAATTATGGTGTGGGCAGTTCTGCTCACTTTCTCATCGCACCTTAAATCATGCAATCCGTTGCAGATATGTTCGCCGCTCGATTGGAAGAACTGCGCCGCATCGATGAAGAGTCGAACCGCCGGACGCAAGAACTACTCAACCGGACGCGAGCACTAATTAAAGAGATCGAGGCAATTGATCTCGAAACCGAATACTAGACAGGGGGGCAATCGGCCCCTTTTTTTTATACAAACTAGAAAGCCCGCCGAACTGGCGGGCCGGGCGACCGATCGGGCAGGCCGATCATTCAGGCATCAATTGAACGATCCCATCGGCTAGGCGAATCAGCGGCGCGTTCGGCAGGATGAATCCGGCGAGCTCAGGATCGGCGCCGCGGGATCGTTTCGCCCTGAGAATCACAGCCACGGCCGCGGGATCCTGCCACCTGTGATCCGTAGCATCGCCGTCTACGGTCTGCAGCGCCAGAGTCTGGCCGCCGTGGCTGATTAGCACGCGGGCCGGGATCGGGGCGCCCTTAGGTAGATCGATCGGCACGGCCAGGCGGAACCCGGCGAGGGCGGCGGCCGTGGCGTCGGCGGCGGCGGTCGGGCGATCGCCGGCCAGGCTGGCGGTGATATCCCACCCTGCAGCACGCTGCGCGATCAGACCGAGAGGGCCGCCGGTGGGCGCCTTGCTGTATTCGTACAGGCGGATCGATCCGTCGGCCGTGGCCGGCTGCAGCAGTTCGGCCAGAGTCTTGCCCTCGCCGTTCGCGATCAGCAGACCGAACCGCCGGCGGATTGCGATGGCTTCGGGCAGGCTCACCGTGAGCCGCCGGACGTGCCAGGGCTGATCGTCAGTGCCGCGCAGTCGCACCGCGAGCGGCAGACCGTCGGCCTGCGCCTTGGCCCACTGGCGGGCGATCGCCCAGAGCATGGCGCGGCCGTAGAGGGAAGGGTCGGCGATCATGGCCAGTGTTCGGCGGCCACGGGCGGCGGCAACGGCCGGTGACAGGCCGCCATGGCCAGCCCACGCCAGACAGGCCGACGCACAGCCCTCGGTCGCCCAGGGGCAGCCATTGAACGCCGACGCGGCGGCCGTCATTCCCTCGCGGTCGGCGAGGGCGGCGAGGGCGGCCAGATGCCCACGCGGCGCCACGGTCGACCGGTTCGCGGGATCGATCGCGGCGGCTAGGGCGCGGCCCGGCAGACCGTGGTGGATCACAGCCCGGGCGATCGCGGCGCCCTTGCCTAGTTTCGGGTTCGAGTCTGTTAGCACGTCGGCGAGGCTCAGGCCGAACCGGGAGAGATGGGCGGCAACGTCGGCGGGAAGGGCGACGCGGGCATTGGAGCGGATCAGAGCGGCGGGCATGGTGCTAGGTGCGATGGGATCAGACGAGAGCCAGAGCCTCGCCGGGCCGTGCGATCGCGACGGCAGCGGCGGGCGCCCACGGATTGTGGGCGTCGGCGCGGATCACGCGAACGATCGCGTCAGGGCGGGCGGCGATGGCGTCGGCGGCGGCCGCGATGGCGCGGGCGCGGGAGAGAGGGCGAGAGGCGGTAAGGCCGTTGATCTCTACGAAATGGCGAATCATGGGTGTGGGTGCGATGGGGCGACCTTTCGGCCGTTGGCGGAATTCTGCCGACGCGCCCGACCCCATCAGAGGGCGGGCGGCCGGTTCGCCGATTGTCACGCGGCGAGGGCGGCGATCAGATCGGCCCGGCGGCCGTACGTATAGAGACGGCGGGGCAGGCCGGCGGCGCGGGCGGCGGCGCGCAGTTCGGCCACGGTCTGGCGGGCGGCGGGCGCGGCGGGCGCGGGCCGGTCGATCCGATCGGCGAGGGCGCGCAGGGCGGCGGCCACGATCGGGGCGAGGCGAACGGCGAGGGCGTGGCACACGGCGGCCACGGTCAAGGCGAGGGCAAGGGCGCGGGCGGCGGCCGCTTGCCAGTCGATCGCGCGCAGCGCGGCGATCGCATCATCGATGGGCGGGAAGGCGGGCGCGGGCGCCCGGCTGATTGTAAGGGTCACAGTGTTAGGTGCGATGGGAGGCGCGATGGCACCTGCGGGAATAATGGGCCCTGGCCGGCCCGGATGCGAGGGCGGGTAGACGGTTTGCGGATTGACCTAGTTGCCACCGAAGCGGCGCCCCTTGCGACCGTGCGGGTGCACCTGGGCAGCGGGTCGGCCTGGCCGCCCCATATATAAGGTCGGCGCCGATCGAAACCGCGGCGCACCGGGCGCGGCACCCGTCGGCCGATCAATCAACGGCATCGTTATACGGTTGTGCTGTGATGCGGCTGTGAGAATGATTTTCATTCCCGGCCAGCCCGTGAGAACGATTCTCATTCCGCCTGGCGCTGCTGCAATTGAGAATCAGTCGCAACTAGGCCCGTGAGAATGATTTTCATTCCCGCCGGACAGCCGATATTGAGAATCATTCTCAAGTCAGGGTCCGCTGACCTAGGCGGTGTTGAGAATGAGTCGCAATTGCAGCCGAAACACGAAAACAGGAGGGTCAAAAACACCCCTTCTAAACCGAACCCCAGCGGGTCCCTAATTTTTTTGAACGGCTAGGAGCTTTAGAAAACACCCCTTCTGAACCGGCAGCCAGCCGGTCCCTAGATTTTTCGACAACAGGACAGCGTGAACTGAGCGCATCTAAGCCTCACCCTTGCCGGTCCCTGCCCACAAAAAAGCGGCTCACTTTTCAGTAAACCGCCCGTCGTCCGTCTGATCCGCACGCAGCTTAGCCCGCTGGTGTCAGGTAGCAATCCAGCGCAATGCGGATCGCGTCCATCAGCTCCACCTCCGGGTGGCGGGTGCGCAAGACCATGGCCGCTGCATCGCGCATGGCTAGCCGTTCTTCGAAGCTGAAGTCGTTGGTCAGCGCCAGATCAACCGCGATGTCCGTACACACACCGCGGCCGCTGGTCTCGTCGGTGAGCGCAGACAGCACCAGCGCCATCACATAGCTCTCAACAGCCGTCATTGCGCCGCCCTCGCTTCGATCAGCACGGACTGCAGCCACTCGGGCTCGCTGAATGCTTCGATCAGCTCGAGGTCGGTGTCGGCATCAAAGAACTGATCGCGGATCTGCTCCAGCGTGCGGCCGCGATCCAGCTGGTTACTGACCAAGCCATGCAGGGCAACAGCACTGCGGGCATCGGGGTGTTCAGGAAATTGCATGGTGAAAAGTTTCAGGTGAGATAACTGTGCGAGGGGACTCAACGCCGTGGCGAGGCGCAGCCGGCGCTCAGCAGCTGGCCGGCCCAGCGGTCGGCTTCATCAAGCACTGCCGCCCACTGGCTGGGCAGCGGCTGGTAGCCAATGCCGTTGAGCGCATCACCAAGGGCAATACCCTGCCGGTGCCAGCCGGCCAGGTGAAGCGCCTTGATTACGCGCTGGGTGTAGCTGCGGGTTTCGTTGAGGGTCATTTCTGGACAGCGCTCCAGCCGTTGGACAGCATGGTCTGCACTTCACAGCAGGCAAAGCCAGCTGAGGATACGTCGTAAGGAGCGGGATCGGCGGTGCGGCCGGTGCCGGTGATCCAGACGACGCGGTCGTCGTCGGTGATGGGCTGGATCGAGCACCACTGGTCGCCATTGCGGAGGGTGACGATGCAGCCGTTACGGATGGCTCGTGCGGCTTCTTTGAGAGTCATGGGATAAGCGGTGTGTTGCTTGGGCCAACAATACCCCACGCATGCCCAGCTCATGCCCACCGCCGTAACAAACCGTTACACGTTCGGCCTGCCCATCACCTCGCGGAACACCTCGTCGAACACCTGCGGCAGCTTCCGCTCAGCGCTCGTCTGCGCGATGCCGTAGAAGTCCCACTTTTTCTGCACCCGTGGCGTCCGGCGCAGCTGCTTGAACAGCATGACCAGATCCGACCCCTGCACCCGGTAGATACCCGGCGCCAGCGGTCTGTTGCTGTTGCGCCCAAACACCATCTGCCCAGGCCGGATGTAGGTGTAGGTGCCGAGCGTTTTGTAGTCGAACTTCCCATACCTGCCAGAGCCACGGATATCTTCCATCGCCCGAATTCCATACAGCGCTGCGGTGTACTGCCCCGCGATGATCCGACCGCTCGGCCCCAGCTGCGCAGCTTCACTGCCATGCAGCGGAAGCATATAACCAGACCCCAGCCCGACCTGACGTTCAAGCCGCCGCTGGAATCGCGTTCGATATACCGGACCACCAAAGATTTGCGGCCGCAGATAATCAGCAGCCGCGTTGCCCTTGGAGCCGAATTCCTTGATGCCAACGTCGGCGTAAAGCCTCTGCTTGGTGCTGACGCGGATGAACAGCGCGTTCTGCGTGTAGGGCGTCAGGTAAGTGAACGTCCCGCGCATCGAGCCGCGCAGTGAATCGCGCACGTGGGTGGCGGTGCGGTTGATCGCTAGCGACGACATGAACGGCAGCTGGACCTTGGCGAACACGTCGAGGTCGCGCACCAGCTTGTTGCCGTCGAACTGGATCTCACCGGCCATGACGCCCTCGCAAAAAAAAAAGCCCTCGGAGCCAGCACCATGCTGGCAGGTCCGAGAGCTCCCATCGCGCTCCAAAGGTAGCAGGTCGTCAAGAGGCCGGCCGGACATTGCGTGAATCGCTGCAAAGCACCAACCGCTGCTCCTTGCCCAGCCAGACGGCCCCACGATCGCCCTGGAAGCCCTGCCAGGTGCCCGAGGCCCACTGAGAGCCCATATAAACCTTCACGGCCGCTCCACAGGGCAGGGAAGGCCAGCGAGAGGGGTTGCCTGCCAGGCGCTGGTGGTCGGGTAGGGGTTTGGGCATGGTTCAGAGCGTTTTCATACGGTCTGGCAAAAACCGTATGAAGACCGTATGACGAAAACCCTTGCTATGACTGCCTTCATACATATCATACGGTTAATACGAGAAATATATATATAAGGGGCTCGGTCAGAGAGAGGGTCTGTCCCTCTACGTGTCTCATTGTCTATGGGTGTTTCTCCGGAAAAAACCGTATGAACCGTAGCAACCGCTGAGATCCCTTGCAGCGCAAGGGTTTTGGGGCATACGGAGGCCCTGTATGGCACCGTATGACCGTATGAAATCAAGTCTTATTGATCTCAAATGGGACCAGCGTTGCGCGTTGCATGCCGACGCCGGTGAAATACACCGGATCCTTGGTGACCTCCGCCCCGGTAAGCCGTTTGAGCGAGGAGCGGTGAGCGTTGTTGGCCCACTGGGTGTCGCGGAAGATCGTGGCCAGCTGGCGGTTGTTGTGGGCGACGGCGACGAAGTGCATCTGGCAGGGCTGCTCACCGCCTGGCATCAGGTCGAGACCCTTGCGGTACACCTTGAGACCCCAGCGGCCGAGGATCTTGGCCAGCTCCGGTGCCGTGGTGGCCTGCAGTGGTGCTCCAGTGGCCACGCACAGCACCAGCTCGCCGAGCTGCGCCTTCTGGCCCATGGAGAAGTCCACAAGGTGCTGGAGGATCGTGTCGCGGCACTTGACCTCGTCAGCGTCGCTTTCGTCGCTGTCGCGTGTCTCCCAGTCCATCTGGTCGATCCACTGCTTGGCCATCTCAAGCGACAGCTCGCCGCCACCGCCGGGCTCGAGGCTCCAGGCGCCGGCCAGCAGGGTGCCGTGCTGATCGCCAAAGCGCTGCCCGAAGCGATGGGCAAGTGCCCGGCCGAGCACCTTGGCATTGGCCTTAATCGTCGGGATCTGCTGCAAGGTGCGAGCGATCAATCGCCGACCGTTTTCAACAGTGGCGAGGTCGATGATTTCGGCTTCAAAGCGCGTCCAGTCGTCCTTGGGAACGGGGTCCTTGCGCAGGGGTAAAACGCAAAATCGATCAAGGTCAGCCTTCTGAAACAGCGCAACTGTGATCGAGGACACGCAGAACATCGAGCGAATTTCGAATGAATTTGCGCCGCCAGATGTGGTGCCTTTGATGATGCGACCGCCTTCCGATGATGCAATGCGAGCGAGTGAGAGGACGTTCTGGACGATGCCTTTGTCGCGTGCTTCGTTCTGCTCGAATTCATCAAAGACAACAGGCACAGCATCGGACTTGAGGGTGCCGCGCAGGCCGGCCTCGGTGGTGCCGCCGGTGGCTGCCTGGTAGATCCCACCAAGCAACGGCTTCATGAAGGACTTGAGGATGGTGGTTTTGCCGGTGCCGGCACCACCGGTCACCCAGATGTGCGGCCGCCAGTCGAGGGCGCCACAGACGGGTGCGAGCACGATCCAGCCGAGGAGCATGTTGGCGCTGGCGGGCGTCTCCCAGCGGAAGCGCTCAGCGATGCAGCGCAGCCTGAAAGCGGCGTCGTCGGGCAGGGAGTCAGGGGCAGGGCCGAGCAGCTCCTTGGCGTTTTCGTAGAAGTAGTAGCTCTCGAAATCGGAGGGCAGCTTGGTGATCGGGTGAGAGCGACCGTCGACGATGAGGCGATTGCCGAGGTGGAAGATCACGCGATCGGCATCGGTCCAAGCGCCGCGGCCACGCACGCGATCTGGGTTGTAGACGCCTTGAGCGATGCAGGCACCCATGACGGCGTTCTGAGCTGAGTCCCAGTCGATGCGGTTGCCCTGCTCGTTGCTGAAGCCTTGTGCCCACCACTCGAGGTCCGCAAGCATGATGAAGTGCGACTTGTTGTGCTGAGCAGCAGTCAGCTCAACGACTTGGCCACCGGCCTGGGGCAAGTAGTAGAAAGTGCCGTGGTCGAAGCCAAGCGGCCTGAATGGCATGCGGTCAACTGGGCCAAGATCGCGAGCGCCGTCGCTGAGATCCGGCTGCGTGACAGGGCTTTCGGCCGGCTCATGAGCAACTTCTGCAGGCAGCTCCATTGGCCGGTGGTTGGCCTTGACGTAAGCAAGCGCTTCGGCTGGCGACCAGTCAGCGTCGGCGATGTCCCACTTCTCGGGTGCGTCGGGCGGTGCGTCGATGGTGAGCAGCTTGGCTGGGTCGGGGATCGCGGCCGCGACCTGTTGCATGGCCTGGCGGCCTTCGGGGTCGTTGTCCGGCCAAAGGAGAATGCTGCGACCAGTGAGGGGCGTCCAGTCGACCTTGCCGACTGACTTGGCGCCGTTGGACCAAGAGATTGCTACGAGCTGCGGGAATAGCCGCTGGGCGTGATCAGCTGTTTTTTCGCCCTCGCAAATGATGACTTGCGCGTCTGGGCGTGCTGCTAACGCAGCGAGGTTGTAGACGGGGCGAGGTGCTGGCCAGTCCGACTTGAAGCCGTCCTTCTTTGATGGCCGATGCCACCGGCCATCGATCCATGTGCGATGGATGAACAGCTTGCGGCCGCCAGCCATGTCGACACGCTGGATCCAGAACAGCTGCTCGCCGGCGGCGTTGGTGTAGCACCATTGATGCGATGCGCCATCCAGTGATGGTGGCGGTGCGTCGACGGGCGGCTTGACGGGGCGAGGTGTTGCAGCCGCTGGGGCTGACGGGCGAGGGATGCCCAAATAATCCTCAACAGCGCGAGCAGCCTCCTTGAACTCCCAGCCAGTGCGCCGGATGAGCATCTCCATGCCGTTGCCGGCGCCTCCGCGTTGGTCTTTGCCACCGCATTGATTGCAGTACCAGGAACCGGAACCGTCCTGGTCATCGAAGCGATAACGGTCGTTGCCGCCGCAGAGCGGGCAGGGCTGGTGTCGATCAGTGAGTTGATCCGAGGTCAGGCCAGCAAGGGACGACAGGATCTCGGGCCAGCGGCCTTGGGCAAGATCGGTGATTTTATTCATTGGTGAGCTTCAGGACGAATTGCTGAACGAGTGCCTTGCTTTCCGCTTTTTCGCGTCGACGTTGGCCGTCTAGTTGGCCGAGACGCTGCGGCCATTCCCGCATTGCCTTGTTGAGCAGCGGCTCGAGCAGCCATGGATCAAGCTTTGAAATCCTGAGCAGCTCCGCTTCGTCTTCTTCGCCAGTGAGGCAGTGATAAAGAAGCTCGGGCGTGAGCCAGTCGTAAAGCTCCTTGATGAACCGCTTGGCGACTGGATTGTCGTCAGTCATGCGACTTCTCGCCAGCGATAGCGCGATCAAGGATGTCGCGAAGGATGTCTGAGATGGACCGCATGCCAGTGGCCTGTTCGCGTAGCCACTGCTTTTGGTCCGGTCTGATCACGGCCTCAAGGCGCGTGGTTTTGTCGTAGCGGGTCATGAGCGAAATTCGCTTCCGTAAGAGTACCGTAAATACGATCGCAGGGTTGCCCCGTCACATTTCTTCATTCGTTCAGGATCCTTTGCGCATCGGCCACCGACCGCACGATGCCAGCGATGCCACCAGCCCGCCGAATGTGATCGATGAAGTGCCGCTGAGCTGGTGTCGCCCGGCCAGTGGGTGTCTTGACCTCGATGGCGGTGAAGACAGCAACAGTGCTGCCGACCATGTCGGGTGTGATGGTGATGGACCGGTAGCCGATGAGATCGGATCCACCGGGCGAGGCAACACCGAACTGGACCCACCGGCCGGTACGTGGATCTGGGAGCTTGCCGGAGTTGTTGCGCCAGAGGCGGACGCCTGGCAGGGCGCCGACTGCGAGTCGGATTCGCTGCTGAAGGTCGGTTTCGGCGTTCGCCACGAATCTGGGCAGGGCTCGGATCCCATCATGTCCGGCGCATAAAGTACTTGCAGGCCATCGCACTGGCCGGAATCGGCTTGAGCCACTTGCCGGACATAGCCTTGGCCTTGGAGCAGCAGAACCGCTTGATCTGCACGTAGGGCCTGGGGACGAAGTAGAGGCAGTCGCCGCAGTTGGCGCCGATGGATGGATCGGCGAAATGCGCCTGGCCGGGCTTCGTCAGGCCCTGCTCCCAGCTGTCGGTGAGGTTTGGATTTCCGATGGTCATGCAGCCCTCTTGCGTTGCCGGGCCGCCAGGACGTGCTTCGCCCAGCCGTAGGGCGACTTCATTCCGCGCTTGCGGCCGATTTCAATCAGTTGCTCGAGCGTTTGTGCGGCAGCCTGCTCGCGATTGCGCTCACGGCGTATAGCTGCCTCGTCCACCTCCACCAGCTCGCCGGCGATTTGCTCGGGCCCGCGATTGACGATTTCAGGTCGGTATTCGTGACCGCAGCAGGGGCAGACGGGTGCAGGGGCATGACAGGCAAAGCATTCCGGGCATTCTCGGACTGCTGGCGCTTCTGCGCCCTTGCGTTTTGGTTTCGCATCAAGCGTCCATTCGCGTGGATCCTGCGGCAGGCCGTGGGTGAACACACAGGAGGCGTGGTCGAGAACGATGAGGTCGGGTTTGCCAGGTGCGGTGCGCAGGCCGCGGCCAACCGACTGCAGGTACATGGTCAGGCTTTTGGTGGGCCTGAGGAGGATGACGCAGCCGATCTCTGGGCAGTCGACACCGGCCACCCAGAGAGCGCAGTTGCAGACGATGTCGATAGTGCCCTGGCGCAGGCCGGTTAGCGCTTGCCGCCGCTCTTCGCGGGTGGAGTTGCCGGAGATAGCGACAGCACGGTAGCCGGCCTCAGTAAAGGCAGCAGCTGTGTGCTCTGCGTGGGCGATGTTGACGCAGAAGGCGACTGCACGGCGACCGTGGGCGTATTTGCGGTAGTGAGCAACTGCGTCTCCGATGATGGACGGCCGATCAACAGCCTCTGCAAGCTGGTCTAGCGCGTAGTCACCGGCACGGGTGCGGATGTCACCGAGATCCGGCTTGGTGGGTGCGTAGTAGCGGATGGGCGCGAGCAAACCCTCGGCGATGAGGTCACCGGTGGAGCAGGTGGGGATGATGGTGTCGAACAGCTCGCCGAGGCCGCGGCCATCGAGACGGCAGGGTGTGCCGGTGAGGCCAAGTATTGGCGGATTGCCGGCAGCATCTAATACCTGGCGATAGGTGTCGGCGACGGCGAGGTGGCACTCATCGACAATGATCAGGCCGGGCTTGCGCACGACGGGCCGGCGGACAGCGGTCTGCACCGAGACGATCTGCACCGGCTTGAACGGATTGCGCGGCATGCCGGCCATGATGAAGCCGTGCGGGATGTCGGCTTGCTCGAGGCGGCGAGCAGTGTCGTCGAGGATCTCGCGCAGGTGCGCAAGGAACCAGACATCGTTGCCGCGATCGATGGCGGATTTGATGATTTCGGCGGCTGTGTGGGTCTTCCCAAAACCGGTGCTCGCGCACAGCAAAGGCGCTTTGTAACCGGCCCGGTAAGCGGTCCGCACGTCTTGAATGGCTTTTTGTTGACGGGGTCTAAGCATGGTCTTGACCTAAATGGTCTGTAAGGGATAAATCAAAAAACACAGCAATAATAAGCACTTAGCCGGGAATTCCCGTGAAGTGTGAAGAAACGCAACAGGGAGTCGTGAAGGTGCGGGAAACAGCGGTAAGCTTTGGTCCACAGACGCAAGTTAAGCCTATGGGGCTGACCAACGCGGAGTACCACGCGAGACCCGAGGTCTCGAAAAGCGGGCTGGACCTGATCCGGCGCTCACCGCTGCACTACTGGAACCGCTACCTCAATCCGAACCGGATCGTTGAGCCACCGACGGCTGCGATGGTGATCGGCTCGGCGCTGCATGCGCGGGTGCTGGAGCCGCATCTGTACGACGACGAGTACGTGGTCGCACCGGAGGGCATCGATCGGCGCACCAAGGAGGGCAAGCTCCGGTGGGCGGATTTCGAAGCCGAGGCCGACGGCAAGACGGTGCTCAAGGCTGAGGATGCTGCCCAGATCGAGGCGATGGCCAGAGCGGTGCATAAGCACCCTGCAGCCAGCGCGATCCTGCGACTGCCTGGCAAATGCGAGCAGTCTTACTTCTGGACCGATGAGACCAGCGGCGAGGCATGCAAGTGCCGGCCGGACTGGCATAGTGACGACCGCCGCCTGATCGCCGATGTAAAGACCACCGACGACGCGAGTCCCCGTGGATTCATGCGATCAGTGATCAAGTATCGCTATCACGTTCAGGCAGCTTTTTATAGTCAAGGCATTGGCGCAGAACAGTTTTTGTTCATCGCAGTCGAAAAGAAGCCGCCCTTTGCTGTGGCCGTCTATGCAACGCCGCCAGAGTTACTTGAGAAAGGGCTAATATACGCCGTTCAAGACCTGCGACAACTCGCCACATGCCGGGCCGAAAATCGATGGCCCGGCTACGGCGACGAAATACAGTCGCTAGTTGTTCCAGACTGGCTTCAAGACAACACTGACCAACACATTCAAGAAATCGAAGGTTTCTGATGACTACTGAAAATCAACCCAGCACAGCACTCGCCGTTACTTCAACAGCTGACGGTGTGTTCACGGGGATTCAACAATTCGAGAACGCCCAGCGCATTGCAAAAGCCTTGGCTTCGTCCGCTTTGGTACCGAAGGAATACCAAGGGCAGACCGGCCTGGCCAACACGCTGGTGGCAATGGAGATCGCCGGCCGCATGGGACTCTCGCCCCTGCAGGTGATGCAAAACCTTCACATCATCCACGGCCGTCCTAGTTGGTCGTCGCAGTTCATCATTGCGATGATCAATGGGTGCGGGCGTTTCACGCCGCTGGACTACAACGTCAGCGGCGAAGGGGACACCTTGAGCTGCTTTGCCTATGCGACCGAGATCGCGACAGGGAAGGAGCTGCGCGGTCCTGTTGTGACCATGGCCATGGCCAAGCGCGAGGGGTGGACAACAAAATCAGGGTCCAAGTGGCAGACAATGCCGGATCTCATGGTCCGGTATCGGGCAGCTGCGTTCTGGGGGCGTCTCTATGTTCCTGAGTTCCTGGTTGGCATGAAAACACAAGAAGAAGTCGTTGATATTCAAGAAGTCGAAGTAAGCGAGCAGCCGTCGATCGTCGATGATCTGAACGGCAAAATCCAGGAACAAAAGGCATCTGAGGAGGCAGGAGATGATGCAGTCTGGTGAGACGTACTTGACCCCACGTGAGCTGGCTGAGCGCTGGCGTAATGTCGTCAGCCTGAGCACGCTGGACAACTGGCGATCTCAGCAACGTGGTCCGCGCTGGTTCAAAGCCGGCGGTCGAGTGCTCTATCCAATCCACGAGATCGTTCAATTCGAGCAGCGCAACATGCGCGGCTTCCCCAACAACCCACGACCAGAGAAATGAACCGCATCACCGCTGAACAGGCTCTCGCGCAGGTTGGCCGTCGATCGAAGACTGCGCCCCTGCGCGCCGAGATCCTTGATCTGGAGCCTGGCGAAGCAATCGAAGTCGGGTTTGACGAGTACAAGCCCGGAACCATCACCCAGGTGGTGGGCAACCTGAGCCGCCGCGAGCTGAGCCGCCGTTATTCGGTGCGCAAGCGTCGCGACGGTCTCGGCTGCTTCATCATCTGCAAACCCAACGAAAACTGATCATGTTTAACGGAACACTCACTGGCAATCTCGGCCGCGACCCCGACTTCCAGACCACGCAGTCTGGCCAGATGGTCGCCAAATTCTCTTTGGCTGTCCGCCAGCCCAAAAAACAGGGGCAGGATCAACCTGCCTTCTGGGTGAAGGTGGAGGTCTGGGGCAAGCAGGCCGAGTATGTGGCCAACTACCTCAAGAAGGGCGCCAGCGTCTGCGTCACCGGCCAGGTGGCGGAGGAGAGCTGGAACGACAAGAACACCGGCGAGCTGAAGAAGGCCGTGGTGATTCGCAACGCCGCGGTGGAGAGCTGGCAGGCACGCAGCGATGAGCAGCAGGCCGCACCGGCACCGATGCCGATGCAGCAGCAGGTGGCCTACGCGCCGGCGCCTGTGCCCCAGCAGGCACCTCCGGCTCCGGTGTACGACGACGAGATTCCGTTCTGATGGACGAGCGGCTGGCATGGATCGCTGATCTGCGCCAGCGGCACCGGCCTGAGACTGTCCTGACGCTGCTCCAGCTGCAGGCACTCGGGCCGGGGCTCTACACCAGCAAGGAACTGCTTGAGCTGCTGGGGATGAGTGAAAGCTCGATCCAGCAGTCGTTCGCCCGGCTGCAATGCACCGGACTGCTGCGCTACGAGGGCTGGCCGAAAAAAGGCCGGCTGATCTGGTGGGTGGCGGACTGGGACAACTTGCGGCCGGATCCAGCGACGCAGTTTCCGCGATGGGTGTTGCGCGCCAATGCGGTGCGCCAGGTGGATGTGCTGCTGGGCAAGGAACGCGAGGCAGCCGAACGGCTGTGCGTCAACTGGAAATCGTTAAGCAACTTCCTGAGCCGGCGGACGGGTTGTTACCGGCTGCTCGGCGAATGGGAGATCAAACTCGACCCCGTGCAATTTGTAACCCGATGACACTGATTTTTCCGAGCCGTGAGCTCAACCGCCAGATCAAGCTGGCCGATCTGTGGGAGATGGACCTGGAGGAGGCCCGGCAGTTTCATGTGGAACTGACGCTGGCTGTCCAGAGCCTTGATGATGCGATCCGCGAGGCGCAACGCCTTGAGAACGACGCCGGCATCCCGTTCGATCGGGACTGGATGCACCGGATCCGCCAGAAGCGCCGGATCACGATCATGTTTGCCAGCGAGACGAAGCGCCGGCTGCTGAAGCTCGAGGGGCTGGAGGGCGCTGATGTGCGCCGCAAGCGCTCGGCCTACGAAATGCAGCGCGACAAGTTTTCGGTCATCCGCAACGACCGCCTGCGGGAGCTGCTGAAGGAGGAGCTGGGCCCCGGTGTGCTCGAGGAGATCGAGTGCGAGGCGCATGAAGACGCCGAGAAGCTGTTCCAGGCGTGGCTGGAGAAGGAAGGGCACCAGCCGGTCTACGTGACATGAAGTTTTGCAACAGAGCCCGGCCGCCACAGTGCCGGGCTTGCTTTGATAGGCGCGTCCCACACAGGAGGACTTGATGACACCCCTTGAAATCGTCGGCGCTGTGGCGCTCGGCACTGTTGCTGGCCAGCTGATCACATGGCTGTTCAGCCGTCCGAAGCGCGACGTTGAAATGGAGCAGCGAATGGTGCGCGGTGCCTTTGAGGCCGGCATCCTTGCTGCTGCTGACATGGCAACCATCGAAGGACATGAAGAACTCGCCGGAAACATGCGAAAGGCTGTGGCCAAAGTGCGGAGCAGCCATGACGGTTGATTCGCAGCTGGCCACTGTGCGCCAGATCAAGGAGGTGCGGCGAATGCTGCGCCGGCATGAACTGATGCTGATGGCGATCATCGCGATTCAGCTCATCAATCTCATCGTTGGACTCTCGAAACTATGAAAGGCGAACCGATCACATTCCAGTGGCATGAGCACCCGGTCGGCAGTTTCGGGCCTGGTGTCAGCCGGCCAGCTGAACCGAAGCGCGCCAAGCCGTTTGTGCTTCACGTGAAGCATGGCAAGGCCCGGGCGATGAAGGTCACGCTGATGGCCGAGAGCGACAAGCTGGCAGTGCGCTATGCCGAAGCCCGCTGGCCTGGTGCTCAGGTGGAGGTGGCGGCGTGACGAGCTTCACAAAGGCAGACGCGCTGTTCCTGCTTCAAGCCACAGCAGTTATTGCCGGGATCCCGGTCGTCCTAGTTGCCACCATTGCCCTTCTGATCTCATGACTATGACAATCGACGAAGCAAAACTCGCCAAAGTGGCCCTGTGCGAACGCCTGCGACAGGTTCTTGGCGAGTTCACCACCGACACCGGCCTAGTGATCGAGCACCTAGACCTGACCCAGCTGCACCAGCTAGGCGGCAGCTGCGGCTACTTGGTAGATGTGGAGGTGCGGCTGTGACCGACTACCGAGCAACGCCCGATCAGTGGCACGAACTGGAAAGGTCCAGCCACGGCAGCCAGCCATGGGCGCCCTGCCTGCTCGAACTCCGCGCCAGGGTCGAGGCGCTGGAGGCGGCGGCGCACAAGCACATCGTCGAAACCAGCGCCAACATCTTGGCTTTGGCGAGTCGGGTCGATGCGCTGGAGGCCGGCAAGCGCTCAGCGTCAAAGGTTTACGAGATCAGCAAGCCGCTGAAGTTGACGCCTGAGCAGGCGCAGCATTTCAGGGATCTGCTTGCACCCAACTCCAAGCCAACTCCTAATCCCTCCCAGATTGGGAGGTCGCTGGTCAACCGCGTCGCGCTCGCCATCAGCGGGACTGAGTACGGCTTGGAGCGGGATGAGGAAGCCGTCAACTGGGCATCTGAAGCCCGCGCCGCAATCCGCGAGGTGGCGGCGTGGATGCGCGAGCAGCAGGACGGCGACCTGATTGCAGCAACCATGCTGGAGCAGGAGGCCGGGCGATGACTGACTTCCACCCCGCACCATTCCATGACTTCTCCA
>Ga0129333_10003197_pt1 | contig 15294 bp, 19 predicted proteins | sample CPB6_08_DNA_FD_94474 | JGI IMG/M metagenome (GOLD analysis project Ga0129333, IMG submission 94474) | Freshwater to marine salinity gradient microbial communities from Chesapeake Bay, USA - CPBay_Sum_0.6_0.8_DNA | ecosystem: Environmental > Aquatic > Marine > Coastal | place: USA: Chesapeake...
GTCAGACGACCTTCAACGCCAAGTGCAAATACAACTTGACCACGATCACCCACAGCGGACTGGAAGTTAGCATCAGTGTTGTTTACGAAAGGAATCTGATAACCAACACCAGTGTAGATGTTTGCCTTGCTTACACCAGAAGCAGCACGGGCAACACTCCAATCATAAGAAAGCAGAGCACCACCACCAGCACCGATTTCACCTGCGGGAGTACCAACAGCGTTGATATAAGGACGAAGAGAAACAGCATTCTGATTGCTGAAGGTCTTTACAGCATAACGACCTTGTACAGTACCACCAGCAACGGTACGCTCAGCATCATAACCATTACCCTCAATGCCTTGCTGGTTTAGAAGAACACCAGCACCCAGATAGTTACCAACGCCTTGTGCCTTCTGTGCAGCAGCAACTTCAAGAGCAGTTACGCGAGTATTGGTAGCAGCAATCTCACGGGAGAATTCTGCACGAAGAGCAGCAGCAGTACGAGCATCTGCCTCAGTGTAGAACTGAGTGATATTATCAAGGCAAGCATTAGTCAGAGCAGCAAGTTCAGCACGGGTAGCAGCTTGACCAGAACGGAATGTACCATCAGGATAACCAGCAACACAACCATAACGTGAAACCAGATTTGAGATTGCCTGATAAGACCACTCAGTAGGTTGAACATCACGCAGTTGTGAAACACTGGTAACTTGTGCCATAGCAGGAGCAGCAGCAGTAGCAACAACTGCGGAGGCAGCAATAAAAGAACGAATCATCATAGTTTGTTTGTTTTAGATCTAAACGACAAGTATTAAGAATTACAACTGAATTCTTAACTACCTATTTAGTGTAATACGGCACTTAAAATTTGTCAAGTGTTTTCTTAGGAAGGTTCGGTAATCCTCCCAAGATAGGGATCATAGTTGGTTATTTGCTCTAATGTTAATTGACTACCTTGAGTTTGCCAGAAATTTAATATCGCATCATAACTATTGCGATGAAAAATATCAACATGTTCTGGATGAATAGAAGAACCTAATTCTGTTTTGTATAGCAATAATGGAGTTGCATAAGTACATCCAGAATTATAAATCAGATCATCCGCAACTGCTCTGGGTCTGACTCCATTATCAAGTTTATACTTATCTCCACGAATATGATTATTAATTAACTTTTGTGCATGATGCCGAGTAATTACATAGCAAGCAGTTGAAAAATCATTTACAAATCTATTGTGAATAGGTACAACAATATTTCCAGTGCAAATAATTGCAAGTTGAATTACATCCCAAGCATAAGGAGCACGAGCAATAAAATCTTGCCAAGTAAAATCCCAATATTTTGCAACACTTATATCGCAATCATCTTCCATAATTACGGCATAAGGACTATCGGATGTTTCCATCCAATATTTAATTGCTTTTAAGTGAGAAGTTACACACCCAACTTCTCCAGATGTCATCATATCAGGATACTTCCCTTTAAGAATATCACTTAAATCATCTTCACGACCATCATAGGCAGATATGCGAGTATAATTTTCAATACCCCAATATTTAAATTGCTCTTCCATATATTCTTTTCTTTCTGGTTGCTCATCCAGATTTAAGTAATATATGGGACCAAAATTTTTAAGTTTATATACTGATTTATTTTTATCCATGAATTAATATACTAAAAATATTTTTACAAATTATTACTCTTTATTGAATCGATCCACCAAGTAATTTTTAGTTTTTCCATATTAAATTTTTCATTAGAAAATTTTTTAAATTCATCCTCAAGAAACTCTTTTGTAATTTGTCTATAAGAATCTACTATAACTACAGGAAGGTCATCTAGACATTTGCAGTAAATACTATTCTCAACAATTGGAATTATACCATGATATAATGATTCCCACAATCTATGGGTATCTATTCCATTTCCTCTAGGACAAAGAATAAATTTATGTTTATCAAGTTGATTTTTATATTCAGGTAAAGATAAAGATGGATTATCTATAGTACACCAATCATTAGTTTTAAAGTAATTATAAATCCATTCTCTAGATTTTGGGTATGTTTCAATTCTATGATTTACATAAAGAAGTTTTTCCGGAGATCCTTTTCTTTTTAGGTCTCCAATTTTCAAAGTTATTGGACAATAATCATTCGCAAGTCCTATTGGAATTGGAATTAAATCAGGATGATCATATTCTACATTCTGAGCATACCATCTAGAAATGCATTTGGGTTTTCTCAAAAATAATTCTTTATCAACTGAATAATCTCCTTCATGACTAATAAGTTTTATATTTTTAATTTCTTCTTCTTCCCCAAGAGTATCAAACAAAAGTGGAATTAAATCTATCTTACAAAAAATAATGTCACCATCATCTAGATCAAAATTTTCGTTTATGTATGTTTTAGGTTTTCCATTTTCAGAAATAGTCTCAGAAAAAACAACGTCAGAATGTCTTGCAAAATTATATCCACTTAAAAAATCATTCATCTTATTCTTTCTCCCGTTCTTTCTCCACTATAAAGAGGTTCATCATTTTCATTATATCCTTGACCAATAAAATGATTCTTATCTCTTGTCTTCATCATCCACTCTACTTCAAGAAATCCATGTATTAAAGAATCTTTTTCCGCGTATTTCCATACAACGTCTCTTAAAAAAATTTGATCTGATGTATAAAAATGATGTCTAGAATAATTCATCATCGTATTTAAAATATCATCATCCATCTTACCCTTCATTCCCCACATTCCAGCAAGCATTGGCCAGTCATAATGTGGATAATGGTCCCTAATAATAGAAAACTTTTTGTCACTACTTATCCATTCATTAACACATCTAAGTTCTCTTTCAGATAATCTAGAATCACTATCTCTAGAAATAATAATATCATCATCACTTTGGAACATAGAATAAAATCTCCAATAGGCACCAAAAACACCTTCCTCATCAACTTGTGCCAATTGTACATTTGGAAATTTTAACATTTCCTCAACATAATGTGTAGGAACTGTTTCATCAACAAATATTCTACATATCCATTCTGGAAATAAGTCCTTTGCTATTTGTGCATTTTTTATTGCACCAACCGAGTATGATGGATTATCTCCCCACACACTCATAGATATTACTTTTGTCATTGTTGAAAATATGCAGATAATTTTTCCCTATCATATTTACTTCCCTTTATTAGGGAAAATGCTTTCTTCAAATCATCATCTAAAGTAGTCCAAACATCTTGCATTTCTTTTCCGGCAATATCTTTATTATAGTTTGTTCCTGGAGGATGCTGAATAGTGTGATTATAATCTCGAATAACAGGTCTTCCGTTTACAAAACAAATAGATGCTAAAACTAAATCCCATCCCCATCCCATCTTGTTATTAGAAAAATCAACCTTTCTATTATACATCTCTTCAATTATTTCTTTACGAATAAACCATACAGTTTCATCAGTACAGGCAACCATTTTTATGTTTTTATGATCAGCTTGAATAGAATCTATATCTGCATTTTCAGAAGAGTACCAACTATAATCTACATTAGGTGCATATATTCCTGCATCGTAATAATCAAAATAAGTTCTCGCATCTTCAACTAATTTTTCCCACTTATCGTAAGAAACATCTCCCTGAACATGCATTAAAATGTCACCATCAAACAGTTCCAAAGTTTTTCTAAATTGATCACTGAAGTATGCATCATCTCCAAGATCAATCCATCCCTCTCTGGTATTATTCTCATCACTATTAATTACAGTAACTTTATCAAAGATTTTTAGAAGAGAGTCCTCAATGGCACAGGTTTTTTCAAATTGTTTATTCCAATTAAAAATAAAAGGTTGAATGTTCATATAATTTAATTTGATTAATTTTTTCAACTGATTAATTTCTTCTTTATGTTCCGAATATGGTCTAGGGCAATGAGCATCAATATATGAAATGTCTCTCATTTGCCAATAAACTCTATCAAGTCTATTTTTTGCCATTCCATATTCCCACCCCCTATCATGTTTAACTTTATCGAAAGTAGAATTATCAATTCTTTCAGTTACATAAAGTTCATCAGTATTCCATCCAAGTCCCAAAGAATTTAATCTCAAAACAAACTCTTCCCAAGTTTCATTTTCATTATCTAATACAATCTTTGAAAATGTTCTCCCATACGCAGAAAGATAACACATTGGGTATCTTTTACCCTCATGAGCATCTGCAGAATAAATTACAATTTCATTATCATTTTTAGGAAGTTTCGACCAATAATAATTTTGATCAAAAGGTAGCATATCAATATCAGTAGTTAAAACTACCCTATCTGGAAATAATTTGGATGCATATAATCTTACTATCTGGGATTGTAATGAAGTTTTAACGCCTTCAATAACTGGAAATTGTTCAGATCCTATTTTTGCGTAAAAAGATTCAAACCCCAAAGTGTTCCACATTTCCAAAACTAATGGGGAAAATTCGGAGTAATCCTTATTGTCGTCACTAGAAAATATTACTATTGGTTTTTGCATTTTAATTCATGAATACGATAAAGGGAACTAGCATCCCCCTTGTTTAAGATTCTATAATGATAATATGACATGTCAAGATCATCTGTTATTTCACTTGCCGCTAAATCAATGCGCTTAGCAGAAGGATCAATTTGAATTCCTAAAGATTCAGTAAGAAATTTACCAATCATTACATCATCACACCATCCGGGCATTCCATAATTATACAATATATCTTTATTTTTAACAATTTCCTCTACGAGATTTTTGGATAAAAAATATCCACTTCCGGAAGCAAACTTTGACCCATTCAATTCTCCAAGACAACCACAATAAAAATTTTTAGTGGGTTTATCTTCTAAAAATTCTCCCACTAAATTTAAGTCATAATATCCAGTAGTATTACACCTAAAAACATAATCAAAATCAGAATCTAAAAAAGTTTCATATGCTGTTATAGTTTTATAAGGACAAATATCTAAACTTTCTTTTTTATCAACATAAAAAGAATCTTTTTCATCCCAAAAAATACTATTGCCTCCACCATACATAAAAATTGTAACAATGTTGTCTGGTGATTTTGTTACCCAAGTTTCTTTTGCTGCCTTATCAATATTGACATAATAACCTTCTTTACATCCCAAAACCAAATTCAAAATTTTTTTCATCTAGATAAAAACCTCTTTCTCATATAAATTAAATTATCATTTTTGATATTATCCCATTTAATTAATGCATTACCATCAATACTGGATGATATATCTATTCCTTCACAATGACAAATATAACCAATAGCTCTTTCTGAAAATTGCCCATGATTAAATGTTTCTGCCTTAACATTTTCAAGGACTTCTTTTTCATCTAATGTTTTGACAAAATCATTAGAGTATATTCCCATCGTCCCAAATATCCCATAATAATTATTAGATGAATAAAGAGGGTTATCATTGGGATAATCAACTTTTTCAAAAAGATTATTCATCCATTCATAATATTCTCCTGCAATTTTTTGATCCATAGTAGAAAAAGGAGAAGTAAAATGCATGAATACTTTTATTCTATCTAAGTTATCAATAAATTCTTGGATGGGTTTTTTTAAAGATACCGAATCGTGCATCAAAATATAATATGGTTCTTTTGGATATTTTCGATATACCTCTTTAAGAGCACCAATTAATCTATATTGATTTGATATATCAAAAATTTCAACATTTTTTACTTTTTCTACGTCTCTGTAATATGACTTATCATCTGATCCAGAATCAACCAAAATAATTTTTTCATTTGGATGTATTTCATTTATAGAATTTAAAGAATCTATTACTGGAGATCTAGAGTCATACTTGCACGGAATTACAAACATGGCGTTTTAATTAATCTTTATACCAAATTACATTCCAATTATTTAGTTTTGGTTTCAATAACATGTTTAAATATGGATTTTCGCAAGATGGACCATCGCATTTTCTATGCCATTCAGTTCTTGCATACGCATGAAGATTTATAGGAACTTCCTTCATTAATTTTTTTGCTTGTAAATGGTATACAAAAAGAGATACAGAATTTTCAATTAAATGAACTTCTTTAGCATTTTCAATTACCTTTACAGTATCTACAAAATTTGAAGATAGGCAATGCAAATTAATAACTTTATCAAAATTTACATACTTATTATTGATGTTGAATGGACTATAATCACAAATAGCAGCATAATCGGAATTCAATTCAAGTTTATCAAACAACTCATCTTCACTTTTTCTCATTCTTTCAAAGTAAAAATTATCTATTCTTAGGGAACGAGGCAATCCCATGTTCACATAAAATGAAGATGCATTATCAGTAATGATTTCTTTACTATAATCAATATTGTACTTATCTCCTATTTTTCTTAATTTATTATAATAATTTCCATCATAATTACCTTCTTGGTAATATATTTCACCTACTCTAACATCAATAATATCAAATGATTTGTTAGAATTACACTCTGAATAAAATTCTGAAAATCTAATGGGGATTATATTTTTGGTGTCATTAAATAAAAGTTTAACAAAAGAATCACACAAATCAGTTACTACAAATACAGTATTATATTTTTCTAATAAAAATCTTATCATTCCATTATTGGAGATATAATCTCCAATAGCATCATATCCAATAAAAAATATATTTTTCATATTAAAGCAGGATAATCTGTGCAAATACCAAAAGGAGAATCTGAAAAATTATTCGGATTGAATTTTGTTAGGTCTTCAATATCAATTAATGGAATAATAACCCTTTCGTCAATTTTCATAGAAAGATCATGTAACCAAATATGTCCAGTTGAAGTATAAGTAAAAGGATCTCCATTATGACAAAAAGAATGATATGCCCAACATTCCTTTGCCGCTTCAAGATTCTTACAATGAATCCATAGATAATTCCTACGCTTATCTAACCAGTTATGATCAATCTTGTATTGAGGTTCATCATGACCTAGCCATAATTCCCCATTAATTGAACGGACATCAATTTCAACATGATACCCATTTCCGATAGCACAATCGATATAACTTGGACGATTTTCTTTATCTGGAATTGGTTCCCTAATATTACCTCTATGAGAAATAATAATCATAACTCTTCAATCCTCAATGACTTATCTTCAATGAAGAGATCATAAAAAGGTTTATCAGTTCTCAATTCATGATATTTTGCTCCCCACAATTCAAGTTGCTGTTTTGTTAAATTTGACCAATTAATTTGTTTTCTAGATCCGCGAGCAGTCCAATAAACAATAGTATGTCCTTCATCATAAAGTTTATTGATCTTTTCTATATTTTCTAGAATTGGTTTTGCTTTTGTGTAATCATGAGTAGTCCCAAAATCAACAGATGTTTCTCGGTGACAAATGGTTTCATCAATATCAACATAAATGACTTTCATCGGTACATATTTCTCCTGTAATTTTCATTTGGACATGTATCAACATCAGCAACTTGCTGTGGTGTTAGAAAATTAACTCCACCAAGAGTATGAGCACCAACAAAAATTTCTGCGGATTTTTCACACATTAAAGTTGCGGCCGCACAATCTTTCATAGAAGATGATGCAGTAATTATACCATGATTTTGCAACAAAATCAACTTAGGAAAATAACCTTCATTGTCCACAAATTTAGAAACATGACTTTCGACTAATCTCAAAATTCCTTCACCGGGAGGTGCATAAGGAACCACACAAGATTTTACACCATTTCTTACAATTTGATCGGGGAACCATCTATGCTCAGCAAAATCATAAAGAATATTTGGTTCTGTACAAAGAACTTTTGTTGTGTGTGGAGGATGAGTATGAGCAATAAAGTTGATATGAGAAAATGTCCTCATAATCCAAGCATGAAAAGAAGTCTCAATACTTGGTTTTTTATGGGATGAATCAATCTTAATTCCATCACTATTACATAAGGTAAGATCTTCTTCAGATAATGTATGAAGACTTGTTCCGCTTGCTTTTATAACAAAACTATCATTATCTACTCTTTGAGATACATTACCCTCTCCACAAATTGTATAATCACTAATTTCTCTTGCTAATTCTAATAGTTCAGACATTGCTAAGGAATAATTCTAGTTTATTTAGATCCACCTTCCAAGGCGAATTTAATCCCCCAGAAATAGAAAGGGAACCATCACTATCTACACTTTCTTCAATTCTTTCTACAAATTCAGTATCATTAAAATGATATAAATGTGTATGAGACATTGAATATTCAAATCTTGAATTAATGTCAAAGAATAAAGGACTATTGATAGAAATTACTTTTGTTTCTGGTTTAGAAAAAATTACATTACACATACCACCACCTATAGGTCCAGCAACATACTTAGCGTTATTGAATAGTCCTATCTTTTCTCTCATGGGCATATTTTCACAAAATACTTCTTCATACCCATAATACTTGAAGAGTTCCACCATCTCATCCTCATTGACACAACGACGACGCTCTGTGTAATTGGTTCCAATATTCTCCAGATTATTATGCAACCAAGTGCGACGAGAAATATAAATCTTCTCTGGTCCTTGATAATCGCCCCTCATACGATTGATAATGTCAAATACACCTTTATGTGGAGGAGTGTTTGAAAAACCGTTGTGAGTCAAAGAGGAACCCACTACAACAGTATCATAGATCGTTGTAGGATTGAGAAAGACAACATCCTTTCTCCGAATACCCAGAAGTTCAAGACATTCCCAGACAAAAGGATAGAGATCATCTTTACCTTCAGGAGGACTTACCAGAAGTTTGAGATCGGGATGAATCTCTTTTTCATTGAGGTAAGAATACAGATATGGCATAGTATCATAGATGAAATGATAGTAGTTTGCCATATTATATACAAAATAGAAAACGGGAATAGAACAAAAGTTCTCAATCTTGAGAGGGAGATCTACTTCATATTCCATCTTGTCTTCATAAACGGTTCCTCTTCCCAGAGACATAAACATTTCTTTCGTAGGCAAAGTCAGTTTCTGAGTTTGATGAGAATAAATCAAAGGTAGAGGATAATGCTTTGATAAACCAGTAAACTGACAAGAAAAAAAGTATGCTACTTCAATATCTCTACCATTTTCATCTTTTGGACTGATTAATCTTGTTCTTCCAGAATTCCAATATTCAATTTGCATTATATTTAAAAACGCATACTTCATGATAATTATCGGTTATTACATCACAAGTAACAAAATCAAAATTTAAATTATATTTTTTACATATTTCCTTGTGCGCTTTACCTTCACCACATTCATATTCCCCAACGTTTTTATCATAATGCCCTCCCCAATCATCATAAACTATTAAAGTACCATCAACTAAAAGATTATTTTTGACAATCCATTCTAATACTTGAATTGTTGAAGTGTATATGTCACAGTCTATATGAATAATACCAATATCATTTTTTTTAATTTCCTCTAAAGTACTTTCATTCAAAGTATCTTTAAACCATCCGTCTTTTATATTTACAAATGGAAGTTTACTTTTAATTGAATATACACTACCATCACAAAACTTACCTTCAGACCAATAATCAGGATTATTTTCATCTAATTCTTCCTTAGGTAATCCTTGAAAAGAATCAAATCCATAGAATATTTTTTCAATTTTAAACTCATCATATAAAGATGAAAAAATAGAAAGAGAATATCCTGTCAAAACTCCAAATTCTAATAAAGATTTTCCATTTAAAAAATCTTTATTATTTTCAACAATAAATCTTTTATTATGATCAAAGGATCGTGCTGTTCTCGGTAATCGTATATTAAAGTCAATCATAGATAGAAAAAAAGTCTTTTGTATATGTATAAGGATGCCAATCAACCTTATTGAAAAATCTCTGCCAATATTCGTATGTTTTTAAATCATTAGGAGTTCCCCAACAAATGTATTCATCTACAGTAAAGTTTTTAACTTTATATCCTAAATCTATAGCAGAGTTAATTAAATTATCAACATAATATTCACCATTAGTGGTAATATTATCTTCATATAGTTTTTTTAAAGGATCTAAGAATTTGGATTTATTTCTAAAAAACATAGTACCAACAATAGCGTTTCCATCCAAAGGGTTTTCGCCACTAAATTTCTTTACATTTACCTTCTTAATATTATTTTCTTCATCCAAATCTAACCACGAATACATATTTGGGTTATGTTTACTAGCATAATTATTAGTATAACTCCAGACTATAATATCGGTTGACTGATCATCAACTAAATCTAAAAATTTATTTGAATCATAAAATACTCCATTATCACATGCTGACACCAAAATAGAAGATTTATCATCGATCTTTTCTAATATTTTTTCACATGTACATGCTTGACCTGGAAGAACTTCATCTATCCATAATATTTCTCCATCAAGTGCAGCAAGTTCTTTATGGTCTTTTAGACACCCATATATCACTTTATCTGTTTTTGGAAGACATTTAACGGATTGCTCAACCATTCTTTTACCATTGATTGGAATAAATGGTTTTGGAGTAACATACCCTTCATTATAAAATCTACTTCCCATTCCAGCCATTGGAAGTATTGTTACAGAATTATTTAATTTTTTAATTTTTCTTTCGGTTATGGTCTTCTTATAATAAGAAGACCATTTTTTATAAAAATCTAAATCTGAAGGAGTTCCCCATTGCAACATATGAGGTATTTCATAAACTAAAGAATTTAGATTATCTTCTATCATCAAATTATAGATTAAACTAACATAATATTCACTATTAATATTAATATCACGTTCAATTAATTCTCTAAAATATTTTTTAACATATGATCCTTTACGGAAATAATATGTTCCAGTTGAAGCAAACTCGGACATCTTATCATCAGTAAAAGGTTGTTTTTCCCTTATTTCTAATATTTTATTCTCAACATCAACTTTACAGAAAGCATAATTATCGCTACCTAACATGTGAGGGTGAAATCCAGTATAACAAACTACACATCCATCACATTCAGTTCTATTAACAAAATTTTCAAATTTATTATAATCCCAATACATAGAAAAATCACAGTAATTGACAATTACTTGTTCATCATCTTCGATTAAATCAAAAATTTGAGATACCGTGTGAACTGGTCCCAATTTATGAGATGATATAATACAAATATTTTTGTTTTCTACAAGATTATCTAAATGTTGTTTAATATTGGTAGTTATAGAATGAATATCATTTGCAATAAAAATAAACTCAGAATCCTTTGGGAAAAGATTTATAATATGTTCGATAATAGTTTTTCCATCAATTTCTATCAAAAATTTTGGAATATCATATCCAGCAGCAGAAAATCTACTACTCATACCGGACATTGGAATTATAACTTTCATTTATTTTTCCTTACTGTTGTATATTTATTTTTTTATCTGATCTTTAATCCAACTATAAGTATTACTAATTCCTTCTTCCAAACTCTGAGAATAGTCCCAATCAAGTTTCTCGCGAATCAAATCATTATTTGAGTTACGACCACGAACACCAAGAGGTCCATCAATATGATTTTTTTCAACTTTCTTGCCAGCAACTTTTGCTGTAGTATCTACAAGTTGGTTAATAGTCACCATTTCTTCAGAACCAATATTGACGGGTCCGATAAAATTAGATTCCATCATTCTACGGGTTGCTTCTATACATTCATCAATGTACAAGAAAGAACGAGTTTGTAGTCCATCTCCCCACACATCGATGGTTCCACCTTCTTCTGGAAGGTATGCAACCTTTCTACAGATTGCTGCTGGTGCCTTTTCTCTTCCACCTTCCCATGTTCCCTCAGGTCCAAAGATATTATGGTAGCGAGCAACCCTAACAGGAATACCGTAATTGCGGTTGTAGGCGAAATAAAGACGCTCTGAGAACAATTTCTCCCAACCGTATTCTGAGTCTGGATTTGCGGGGTAGGCGGACCCTTCACGACAGTCAGGGTTATGTGGATCGAGTTGATTGTGTTCTGGATACATGCAAGCAGAACCAGAGTAGAAAATTTTAGTCTTATTGACTTGTTTATAGTCATTTAATTTTCTCTGTGCCTCAAGAACATTCAGATTAATAGTTGCAGAGTTGTGCATAATATCCGCATCATTCTCACCAGTGAAAACAAATCCAGCACCTCCCATATCTGCAGCAAACTGGTAAATTTCATCAAAAGGTTGAAGATATCGTGATGCTACAAAATGATAAAAGTTTCCAAGATATCCTTTAAACTGAATTACTCTTTCAACAAAGTTCATATCTCTCAGGTCTCCCTGAATGAATTCATTTGCTTCTGTTGAAGAAAATTCTGGATACTTAAGGTCTACGCCACGAACCCAATAACCCTCTGCTCGCAGTCTCTTTACCATGTGAGACCCAATAAATCCACCAGCACCAAGTACAAGTGCTGTTTTCCTATAAACACTCATAGAATATTCTTTAAATACTTCTTATATATTATACAAAAAAAGGAGAGTTTATGCAACCCTCCTCAATGTCCAATATTAATTTTTTATCTGGAAATTGAAAACCAAGCGGGGAGAGATTCCCATCCGCACCAGTCGGCATATTTAAAGTCCATCCGACGAGGACAAATCAGGGTTCAAACTTGACTCCACCAGTACTGTTAACGCCCATCCGTGGCGAATAAATGAACTAACTTACTTATCTCAATAATAAAATAAAACCCACATAAAGATAAAGAGTCCCACATTTTATAATAATAAAATGAAGGAACCAATAACAATCCTCCAATAAACTTTACAATTAATCCAAATTTTTCATCCCCCCATAAGAGAAGATAATAACCAATAATGAGGAAAATATTTCCGACGTAGCGAAGAATTGTTGAATTTTCCACATTTTTTAGATAGGTTTAATAGTTATGCAACCTCTGCAGTTTCAAGATCACTATAGACATATTCCATCAGAATCTCATAATCATCCAAAGGATCACCAGAGAATACGACACCAACATTCTCATAATACTTACGAACTTTCTTATAAAGTTTTGGATTTTTCACATCCAGATAAAATTCGCCATGTGCTGCTGCACGAAGAGTTTGAATATCTTTCTTAAATTTAGAAGTGAGAGTCATTGCTTTAATTGTTGACTTAGTTATTATAAGGGGTTAGAGGTCAGAAGTCAAGTAGGACAGTTCACTAACTGTCTCAACAACCTTCCTCATGCTCAGTGTGAATCCGAATAAGTTCATCAAGTTCTCCACAACTATATTCGTTACAGGGAACCAAAACGGCATCCCCATAGTCACCTTTAATCACAAAAGATTCTCCACCTTCAACTCTTTCCATTAATTCATCAAAATGAAGTTGAAATTCATTTACAGTAAAACTTTCCATTTTTGTTAGAGTGTTGTCATTCATTTTAATAATTTAGTAAAGTTTTATTTTTCATCCCCAAGATATTTTGCTAAGGGATCTTTTTTTGTTTTAACAATTTGAACTGCCCTTTTATAGAACATATTATTAGTGTTACCAGATTCTTCAAAAGTTTCTTTTATCTTTACCCAATTCTGGTATGTATGGTCGTCCATTGGGATTTATTCATAGATATAGTAATTTAGTTTCAACCCTAAATTAAAACTGTCAATTGTATGTTAATATCAAGATAAATAAAGCATTTTTGTATATTATTTTACTGAAACGGAGAGAACAGGAATCGAACCTGCGAAGCTTTTACACCCAGCCGCTTTCAAGGCGGTGTCCTCGACCAACCGGACTCTCTCCATAAAAATCAACGAACTTCAAAATCTAAACGACGAACTTTGCGTTGTCTTCTCTGCTCTTGCCACATAATATCCTCATTAGTGAGGATATTAGATTTTTGTTTGCCACTAGTAGAGTTTAGCATTACTAATTGCGACAAGTCAAGTGCAGTAATTCTACTGTTATTGACTATAGTTGTCATATTAAAGCATCCGCAAGAAACTGTTTTTGCTGGACGACCTTCTATTTCCTTATTGCAGGATTTACATCTAACTCGTATGTTTTCCATGATATTTTCATATTCTTTGGATATTTATACAGAGCGATTTAACCTTTTTCTGACTGCATTATCACTAACTCCAAATATTCTACCAGTAGCACTATAACCCTTTTCATTAACAAGTTTTTGCAACTCTTGATTAGTGGGCCAGTCAACAATTTCTTTGTTCTTAGAAGAACATTTTACTGAGCAAAATATTTGAGTAATGTTTGTTAATTTTCCACACTCTTTGCAAGGATGTTTTGGTTTTTCGGGAAAAGGTATATTGGAGAAACTTTCATCAAACCTTATAATATTATAAGGAATTTCTACAATATTAAAATGAACTTCTCTGTGACAATTAGAGCATAGACAAACACATTTTCTAAGTTCTTCAATAAAGGTCTGTTTATTTTTAGTTGATGCTGACGGAGAAAAGTCTTTTTTATTGGGATCTAGATGATGAAAATCTAATGCTTCAATACATCTATTATATTCACATATTCCACACTTTCCGCCAAATGCTTGAACTGCCCATTTTTTTCTTCTTCTACGAAATTCCACAACATTTTTACCAGACATCCTAACCACCAACTTTATTATTATTTATAATATTTTAACGGTTAGAACTCCCATCGTAGGTACTGCCCCTACCAATCTCCGATTAACAGTCGGGCCCGTTCGCTTGCTCGGTCGATGGGAATGAAGTTACCGTAGATTGGGAATCGAACCCAAACTCCAACTGCATTGTCTGCGTGTCCTGACCACTGGACTATCCACGGTATAATTTGGTGGCGGGGGGCGGAATCGAACCACCAACCTGGAGCTTATGAGACTCCTGTGCAACCACTACACTTCCCCACATAAATTGGAGTTAAACTCCAAGAGCGGAAGACGAGATTCGAACTCGCAACAATCTGCTTGGAAGGCAGGCGCTCTACCGTTGAGCTACATCCGCATTAGACAATCTTAGTTTATATATGTAAGATTGTCAAGTGCCCGTGATAGGAGTCGAACCTACACTGTATGGATTCTAAGTCCACCCTCTCTGCCAGTTGGAGTACACAGGCTTACAAGATAAGATATGCAATGGGATCGAACCATCTATCGTTTATGCAAACGAATTAACCAAAGGTGGTTGCTGACTTATCTTAATATATCTAGGTAATTTTTTTCCTATTTTCAGTAAGAGGTTTTAATTGCTGAATTACCTAACGCCGAAGTCGGGAATTGAACCCGAACCTTTCCCTGACAATGGAATTTAGAGAAATTGCTGTCCGTATCTAAGACTAGATAACCGCTTTTTAAC
>Ga0129333_10003198_pt1 | contig 15287 bp, 15 predicted proteins | sample CPB6_08_DNA_FD_94474 | JGI IMG/M metagenome (GOLD analysis project Ga0129333, IMG submission 94474) | Freshwater to marine salinity gradient microbial communities from Chesapeake Bay, USA - CPBay_Sum_0.6_0.8_DNA | ecosystem: Environmental > Aquatic > Marine > Coastal | place: USA: Chesapeake...
AAATTATCCAGTTCTTCCACATCCCTTCATAGGTCTTCTTATGATCCATCTCGTTTACAAAAAATAGTAACTACTTCAACATATACTGGAACTACTACAGATCCATACCATGAAGAATCGCTAGAAAAAACACAGTATCTGTTACTGTCAATCTCTGGACAGAAAGAAAGTTTTATTGAAACATTAAAATTAAGCAAAAGAATTGAATCTGGAAATATTGGTATACTCTATGAATCATGCGAATATTTATCGATTTTGAGTGATAAGTCTGATCCCAAATTAATATGGAAGCAGCTACAAGATAAGTTTAAATCAATTGAACATTCAGAGCATGATATTTATTTAGTTTGTGTTGCTTTATCTCATGTTGAAAAAGGTTTTACAAAAGATGCGAATCAACTTGATCGTTATGATGCTTTTCGAGAGCTAGTTGGCTCAAAAATTGAGGTTTCATCTCGATTAAGAGTCGAAATTTATAATGACCTTAATTTTTACAAGCGTTAACAAGGAGTTCTTCCTATGCTTATTGACCATGACCCTCTTTATATTGACTTTCTCATCCAAGATTTATGTATGTTCAGCCAGATAGTGCTAGGACAAACAGATAAACATCAGAAAGACTCGACTTTTTTTGATCCTCTCACTGTTTGGATTATTCTCTTATTAATAATGTTGGGAGGAACAGCAATTTCTTACTTTTTATTTTTTTATCCTCAGAAATCAAGTTTAAAACCTGATAAAAAAGAACTGACTAAAGTACCTAATGATCAATCTACTTCAAGTGAATCAAATCAAGATTTTACAGAAGCAAGTACATTAATTATTGCTGTTTCTGTAAACTATCCTGATGTCATCAATATTTTACAAAACAAGGATCAGCTAAGCCAGTTAGATTGGGAGAAAGTCTATGATGCTTGTGAATATTTGAATCAATCTTCTGAATCTCTTTCTTTATTTAATTTGAATTTTATCAATGCAAACTTTCAATCTCAGTCATCTTCCGAATACGATGTTTATTTTATCAAAGTTTATTTGAATAAAAAAGACGATCGCTTTCATAAAGGTGTTAATCAACTCGATCGTCTTGATGCTTTTCGTGATCTTACAAGTTTAGCGAAAAACTTTGAATTATCAGAACGGTTGAAAATAGAAGTTTATAACGAATTCGATCTTTACAGTCGCTAATCTCTAAATAAGGAGCTTTTGCTATGATACCCTTTGACATAACTTTACTTCTTGACAGCCCAAACATCTTAAGAGGACTTATTAGCGGTGATATGGTTCGCTATGGGAGTGTTATTCGTTGGGCTGCGGGAACTCCCAATGCTGGACAAATTATTAAACATCTCAGTGAAACTCCTGGGATTGTCAACGAGTTATCTAAACTTCCTTTTTCCCCTGTGTCAGGAACTGCAAATGTAATAGGTCACAGCATGACCTACCATAAACTTTTGGGTATTGATAGTTCTTTGGGGACGATTAACAATACACTAACAGGAATGACTGGTACTCTTGCTAATGTGTTAGGAGTGACTCAAATTGCAGCAGGAGCAAGCGTTTTAAATTTAGGAGTTAGCGTAGCAGGCTTTGCTTATATGGGCTACAAGCTCCATCAGATTCAAAAATCTTTGGGGTATCTTCAGCAAGCAATGGATGTAGGGTTTGAGCGTGTAGAAGTGAGACTCGATCATCTTAGTCGCCAAACGATGGCTGGTTTTAATATTGTTTTTCAGTCCCTAGATCAAGTTCATCAGAAATTAGACACCGTTTCTGGTCAACTCAGTTATTTATATTTGTTGGTTCAAGATAGTCGAAAAAAGCAAGAGAGTCTGGCCAAAGCGATCTCAAATGTTCAAAAAGCACTATTAATCAAAGAAATTGCGGAACTACAGGCCAATCTTAAGTATCTATCCCCAAGTTCTTGGCGAGAAGTTGCTCTATCGGCTTCCAAAGCTCGCTTATTTCTAAGCAGTCAAGCTCTCCAATCTAGTCCAGAACTAGATGCAGAACTAATGCTTAATACAGATATTGCTATTCAGGGTTGGGCAGCGGCCACCGCAACAGAAGCCAATCTTTTGCTACAGGTAGGACAGCACCAAGAAGCTCGTCAGCTTCTTGCAGAAGAGACTCCTAAGCTTAGCCAAATTGCTCAACAGTGGTGTCGCGCTTTGGTTCATGATCCACAAAATCAGACGATTGATACTGCTTATCTTTTTGCAGCACAACCATTTGAAAATACAATTATGCCCGAAAGAGTAAATCGAATTCTGGAAATCTCGGAACAAGATCGCTGTTTAAGACCCGATCAAATTCGTTCTAAGCAAAATGAACTGGCTGTAGAATTTGAAATGTCTTATGCACCAGAACGTTATAGTTCAGATTGGATGAATCAAAAGATCGCTACATCTGAATACTTAGATTCTCTCAGTGAATTAACTGCTCGACTCGATTCTCTTCAGGATTTTGCTGAGCTATGTGAAGTTACTGGCGTTCAAAGTAGTCACGAACTTCTTCCTAGTGAAAATACCCAAGCAGGATTGTATCTTTTACCTTCAGTGAACGAGCTACAATAAATTTAGAGACGGATTAACAACGATCGTTCTTCAATTTTCAGGAGAAATTCTATGAAAAATTACAAACTTTTAGGGATGATGCCAAACACAAATCAGTTTTTTACCTTTATTAGGGAGAATGCAGGAAGCAGTGATTTTAATAATCAAACTATTTCGTATAAAACTGTGTATGGACTATTTGTAAATTCTCAGGCTCTATACAAAACCCTTGAGTCTCACACCTCAGTTCGGCTCAAGAACGTGATTTAGTTTCGTTAACGGCTCTCAATGTTCTAGCAATTTTGAATTCTGATATTGAAACTATAATTAACCAAGATCCCGTTGCCTCTGACAAAGAAAAAGAAGTTTTAAAATTGGCACTAAAACTTTTCAAAGATACTGCTCACGCAACATATAACGCGGTGGGAAATCCTCGATGGATTGATGACTACAGCAGTCCTAGATGAGTTGTGCAGAATCCGAAAATTTGGCCCTTGCCACGTAAGGCTTTCAGCGATCGACACCACACAACTGACTTAGGACTGCTGTAGCAGAGCAAATGAAAAGATTTCCGGTGGCTTAGAGCGAATTACAGGCCGTATTTACATTGCCCTAGGCTTCAATCTGCTTCGCAGTCAGTCCAAATTAACCTAACACGATCGATTCCAGGGGATCGGCTCTATGGATCGATCCCAGGGGATTAATCCCAGGGTCTAGGTACAAGAACGTATCATCTTGTAAAGCTCTAGGGGGTTATGAAGCGGTTAAAGTGTATGCTCAGGCTAATCACACCCTACAACAGTAATTTTATGATTAACAAAATCCTTTTAGCAGACTCTGGAGCAGGGCAAACGGAAGCAATGCTGAGGATGCTCCTGGAAATTCCAGCGCTCCAATCTGCTCAGGTTACGTTGCTTCATGCTGTGCCTCCCCAAATTACCCCGGAAGCACTGTCGGAAAAATGGGAAGAAGGCGCAAAAATCTTAGCCTCTGCTATGCAATCGACCCACCTGGATCCCTCCAAAGTCTCAACGGTTTTGCGCCAAGGGGATCCTAAAGATGTGGTCTGTGCGGTGGCGGAAGAATTGGAAACGGATCTGATTGTCATGGGATCCCGTGGTTTACAAAAATTACGGGCCATTCTGGAAAATTCTGTCAGTCAATATGTGTTTCAGTTGTCTTCCCGTCCAATGCTACTGGTCAAGGATGATATTTTTGTCAAGCGTATTGGTCGCATTTTAGTAGCGATCGATAAGTCAGACTCTACCCAGCGCTGTTTGAATCTGGCTCTGTTTTTAGCCAACGGTTTACAAGGGGCACAAATTATTTTGACCCATGCCGGTTCCAAAGACTCCTATAGCAAGGCGGAAGATGATCCCGCTTTAGCCGGGGCGATCGCTAGGGTGAAGCAAATCGGCATTCCCTATCGTTGTTTTAGTAGCACTGAAAAACCGGGGCCAACCCTCTGTGCCGTGGCGGAGGAAACCAAGAGTGATCTGATGATTCTCGGATCCCCCGATCGTCGTCCGTCCATCGCGAAGAGCCTAGTAGACCTCGATCGTCTCCTGGGGGGCTCTACATCGGATTATGTACGCATTAATGCGGCCTGTCCGGTTCTGCTGGAACGCATTCCAGCCTAGGGTTCCCAGATCACAGACCGGGTAAAGACACGAAAAAGGCGTAACAGGAGGATCGTCACCCTTCTCTTACGCCTTTTTTCTGAGATCTATTTTCTGAGGTCTATTCGTTACCTATAACAGGTGATCAGCCTGATCGACTTGACGCACAACGGCTACATGATTCACCGGGACTAAGTTATCCGCCAGAAGTGGAGTCCGCAGCACTGATTCACTAACAGCCGTAAAGAGAGGGTTAGACAGGATGCCAATTAAGGTAGTGGCTACCACAGACAGAATTAACCCTGCTTGTAAGGATTTCATTCCCGGCAATTCCCAGCGAATCGGGGGGTAGTTGATCACCGCTTCGGACATTTCCTGGGGCTCTTTGACCACCATCATCTTCACCACTCGGATGTAGTAGTAGATGGAAATGACGCTGGTGATTAAACCGAGCAACACTAGACCATAAAGACCCGCTTGCCAACCGGCCCAGAACAGGTACAACTTCCCAAAGAAGCCCGCCAGAGGGGGAATCCCGCCCAAAGACAACAGACAGATGCTTAGACCTAGGGTAATTAGGGGATCTTTTTGATAGAGTCCGGCATATTCACTAATTTGGTCAGTACCGGTACGGAGGGAGAAGAGAATGACACAGGCAAAGCCCCCTAGGTTCATAAATAAATAAACCAAGAGGTAGAAAATCATGCTGGAATAGCCCGCTTCTGTGCCAGCAATTAAGCCAATCATCACAAAGCCAGCCTGGCCAATGGAGGAGTAAGCCAAGAGCCGTTTCATGCTGGTTTGGGTGAGGGCCACCACGTTCCCCAGAATCATACTGAGAATGGCTAACGCGGTAAACACAAAACGCCATTCTTCCACCAGGGTCGGGAAGGCAGAGAGGAGCATCCGAATGGCTAGGGCAAAGCCAGCGGCCTTAGAACCCACGGACAGGAAAGCCACGATCGGGGTGGGGGAGCCTTCATAAACGTCAGGAGTCCATTGGTGAAAGGGAACGGCGGAAATTTTGAAGGCAATGCCCGCAATCACAAACACCAACGCGATCGTTAACCCTAGGGACTGATCATCCGCTTGGAACGTCCCAGCGATCGCACTGAGTTCGGTTTGTCCACCGGATAGACCATAAAGCAGAGAGGTTCCATAGAGGAAAATGGCGGAACTGGCTGCGCCGATGAGCAGATATTTGAGGGCTGCTTCATTGGATCGGGGATCCCGTTTCATGTAGCCCGTGAGCAGGTAGGAAGAGATACTCAGGGTTTCTAAGGAAACGAAGATCGCCACCAAATCATTCGCACCGGAGAGGAACATTGCCCCCACCGTAGCGGTGAGTAAAATGGTGATAAATTCACCAAGGGACGTACCGGATTGCTCCACGTAGCGCACGGATAGCAAAACGGTGAACGCTGCGGATAAGACCACTAGCCCCCGAAAAACGACGCTGAGGGGATCGGCGGTGAAGGTACCAAAGAAGGCGGATGGATTATTGCTATCCCATTGCCACCAGAGGGCGACGATCGCTCCTCCTAAGCCCACCATAGCTAATCCAGGCGTAAATCGATTGGCACTACGCCCCCCCAAAAAGTCTGCAACGAGTACGATAAGTAAGGTGAGGATAACGATTCCCTCTGGCAGAATGCTTCCCGCATTCAGTTGAGCAGTAAGATTGGCAAAATCCATAATGAAAGCTTAATGCGCCGCTAAAATAGTGACCCCTTGCATTTTATGGCAAAACGCCAGTCTTGAAGAGTTTCTCAGTTAAAGATTTCAAGGGGAACTCTATCGAAAATTTAATACATAAAATTTAATACATAAAATTTAATGCTTCACGGAATAACGTACTGGGTTCTAACTTGCTGGGATCCCTTCACCTGAATGTCCTGGCTGGCTAAATTGCCGATCGCTTGAGTTCCTTCCATCTTAAAACCAGTGCTGGGTTGCTCGTAGCGGACTGCGCCTGTGGCCTCTACCCGATCGGTATTCACTTGCCACTGCACTCGATCGGCCCAGAGGTTGCCCAAGGGGTTTTGATGTTGGGCCTCGATGGAGCCTACTAGGGTAGCAATTTGGCTTTTGAGGTTAAATTCCCCCGTATTCCCCCGAATTTTGCTGCCATCCGTCGCTGCGATCGTGATGGGACTGTCACTGCTAATAACTTCTGTGGTGCGATCCCAGACTAAAGTTTGACTCCGAATTTCTAAGCGATCGGCATCTAGATCGGCACCTATATGGATGACAGCATTGGGACTGAGGCGAAATTGGCGTTGTTTTAAGTCCACACGAATGCCATCTCCTGTGGCCCGATCGAGAACTTGACCGGGATTCTGTTCGGCATAGTGTTCTAAAACGACGGGAGTAACGCCCTGAACTAGATTTTGCCCTATGTTCCAAGTCAGGGCTGTGGTACGGAGACGAGTACGATCCGTTGTCAGATCCGCTGTGACCTCCTCACTGAGCGCTAATTGTTGTTCTCGCTCTTGAAGCTCTGCCCGCTGTCCTCCAAAGTTTACGGTTTGGTAATGTCCCTTCAGATTCCCCTCTAAAATAAAGCGGGCCTCATTGGGCTTCCAGGTTAGCTTTTCCCCTTCTACCTGGCCATCCACGGTCAAAAGCTTTAGTACCACGTTTCCCTCTAGGGTCAGTTCTGAAGCGGTTTCATTCACCGTACCTCGATCGCCAGAGACGCGGTAACTGGCTTTTCCCGATCGAAAGAGAATGCCAGAGGGCTTTGCTAAGGCTGCCAGTTGCTTGTCATCTTCATAGGTGACTTTTTCAGCGTCCAGAGTCCAAATTTTTTCCCCTTCAGGGTTGACCTGCTCCAAATTAATGTCCGTAAAGCTTAAATCTTCTCCTGAGGATTCGGCGGAGGGAGAGATCACAATGGGGCTGAACCATCGAGCCAAGGGATTGGAACCACAACCTGTCAGCAACAAGCTGCCGGTTAACCCTAAGGTGAGCATGGCACAGCGAATGGGGCGTTTCATGGCGGGGAATCCTTCAACAGGCAGGATAGGGGCAGGTTCCTCTAGGAAATCCTAGAATCCTCGCATTGTTAGGGCAAGGATCCGTTAACCCCTGACCCACCTTATCCATGGCTGGATTCTTGACTAGGGAAAGGATCGCTGACCCCTAAGCCATTTAAGGGGCGGTAGGTATACCCGTGGGGGTTGGGACGAGGGACTTTTTGAATGTCTTCCTTAATCACCTCTAAGTCAATATAGCGATCGGCGACGTTGATCAAGCTATCACTGGTCATCGATCGTAAACTCACCACTTCTACCCGTACCCCCCGGTAACTCACCGCATCCACCGCATAGGCCAGATCCCCATCCCCACTGACCAGGATGGCGGTATCGTAGGAACCCACCAGGGCCATCATATCTACGGCAATTTCCACATCTAAGTTTGCCTTTTTAGATCCGTCGGGTAGTTGCACCAGTTCTTTAGAAATCACCCGGTAGCCATTCCGTCGCATCCACAACAGAAAGCCCTGTTGTTTTTCGTTAGTCCGATCGACCCCGGTATAAAAAAACGATCGTAAAAGCCGAGATCCTGCGGTTAATCGACACAAAAGTTTGGTATAATCAATTTCAATACCTAACTGGAGAGCCGCATAAAACAGGTTAGATCCATCAATAAAGATGGCGATTCGTCCTCGATTTTCTAAGACCTGTTCCGGGGTAAAAATCAAATCCGTTTCTAAATCGTGTAGCATAAGGTTGTTAATTCCTCGTATTAAAATGTCTTAAAAAAGATGAGAAGTCTGTTTTTTGTGAGATGAATTTGTAAACTCAAGACAAAAGGTTGACAGCAAAAAGTGTTTTATAAAAGAAGCTTATACTTTGGTGTAGCTAGGCTAATATAATTAACCTAGTAACAGGTGAATCATCCGGCAAACTCAAGGCTAGGAGTTTACTTCAGATTCCTGATTAATGCTCCGTATTGGGTAGCTCCAGAGCACGAAAGATAGGGGTAGGTTCAACTAAAGCCTGATTTGACTTCAGAGTACCCCAACGATCGTGAGACTCTAACACTACTGTAGCCTGCAATTTTAAGGAATTCCCAAAATCTACGGAATATCCTAATTGTTTATAAATATTGGTACTCAGGGCCGGGACAAGGGGAGAAAGCCAATAGGCAGCAAGGCGAACCGATTCTAAAACGGTATAGAGAATTTCTGCGACCGCTGCGGTGTTTCCTTCTTTATACCGTGTCCAGGGTGCGGATTGATCGAGATAACGATTGCCGGTTTGAACCAGTTCCAAGATAATATGGCACACTTCGCTGAAAGCCAGATTTTCGTAGGCAAGGCGCACTCGATCGCTGAGAGGATCCCCCAGGGTTTTAAGGGGATGCTCTGGGGCGATGGCCGCAACATCTAGGGTGGGTACCTGTAACTGACAATATTTCTTCGCCATGCTGAGGGTACGGTTTAAAAGGTTGCCTAGATCGTTGGCCAGATCAGCATTTAACACCTGTACAAACCGAGTTTCATTAAAATCCCCATCTCGCCCAAATTCGATTTCTTTGAGGAAATAGTAACGCACCGCATCCGCCCCATATTTCCCGGTTAGTTCCACCGGATCAAGGGTATTTCCTAAGCTTTTCCCCATTTTTTGGCCATCTTTTGTTAGAAAACCATGACTAAAAATCCGAGAGGGTAAAGGTAAATCAGCGGACATGAGCATGGCGGGCCAGTACACCGCATGGAAGCGCAGAATATCTTTGCCAATGAGATGTAATTGGATGGGCCACCAACTTTTCAGAGCATTCTCTAGGGTGGGCTTTGCGTCCGGTTCCAATAAGGCGGTGACATAGCCCAGTAGGGCATCAAACCAAACATAGAGGGTTTGGGACGGATCGGAGGGGACAGGAAACCCCCAACGCACATTTAAACGGGAAATGGAAAAGTCCTGTAGTCCTCGACTGACAAAGCTTAAGACTTCATTGCGGCGACTAGGGGGCTGAATAAAATCGGGGTGATCGGCATAAAACTTTTCCAAACGCTCTTGATAACCGGAAAGGCGGAAAAAGTAGTTCCGTTCATCTCGCCATTCCACGGCTTGGTTGCTGTGAATGGGGCAGCGCTTTTCGGGCAACAGTTCCCGTTCTTCCTTAAATTCTTCGCAGGCCACGCAATACCAACCCTGTTGCTGGCCGAGGTAAATGTCCCCTTTGGCTTCTACCCGTTGATAAAACTCCCGGACGATCGCTTCATGGCGGGGATCGGTGGTGCGGCTAAAGCGATCGTATTGAATATTTAAAAGAGTCCAGAGCGATTGAAACCCTTGAACCACTTGATCACAGTGATCCAAAGGGGAACGATCGAGCTTTTCGGCGGTACGTTCAATCTTTTGTCCATGTTCGTCCGTGCCCGTAATGAAGAGCGTGGGCCGTCCTTGTAAGCGTTGAAACCGAGCCATCGCATCCGCAGCGATCGTGGTGTAAGCACTGCCAATGTGGGGCAAATCATTTACATAGTAAAGGGGAGTAGTCAGTGCAAAAGCAGAAGAATGGTGCATGAGACTTATAAAGCGTTGGCAGATTTAGAGATCTAAACAGATTTTGACAAAGTATACAGGGTATACAAAGTCTATAGAATCTATAAGGTATAAACATCTATAGAGATCATAAGTTTAGCTTACGGGCAGTTTGCAGTGAACTAAGCATAGTGATCAACCGAAGAACCGTCGAACCTAAGAATCTTAAAAGAATCTAATAAATGAACAATCCTATGAACGCTTTTCTGGGTTTATTGGCCGCCGTGGTCGGTCTAATGACAGTGATTACCCTGTCCATTATGGAGTTGTGGGTTACGCCGTGGCCCATCTTGCTTATTTTACTACTGGTCATCCTTTGGACAAGCCAGCGCCTAATCGATCGCTTCAATCCTGCTCCAGTGGAGGGTCTAGGCTCCCTTCCTAATCCTCTAGAGCCCAGCAATCCCCTGGGTGTACCCAAAGAGGTTACCTCAGATCATCCCGACTCGGCCCTACGGTACCGAGGCCAAGTCTACGAAGAAGCGCAACCCACAGATCCACTCCTGGAAGAGATCGTTCAGGAGGCCAAGCCAACCTGCTACCGGGGCATTCGCCTAGAAACACCAGACCGAGCATCTTCCCCAGAACCTCCTGCCAAGCCCCAACCACCCGATCCTCCTCAGCCCCAACTCAGCTATCGAGGGATTAAGCGCTCTTAGGCGAGAGATTCGCGTAACATTTCTCGATCCAGATCATTCAAAACTACCTAATGCGCCCCAACCTTTGGCTCACGATCGCTGCTCCAAATTTGGATCCCCTCGTGTCTTTTTATCGGGAACTTTTGGAACAGCCTCCCCAGATTTACATCCCCGATCGTTATGCGGAATTTGGTCTGCCCCAGTTCCGTTTAGGCATTTTTAAACCCCAAGTGGATCAGGTTCAGGAATTTAGGCCAAATCCCTATCCTCAGCCCTTAAGTCCCTTAAGTTTATGTCTGGAAGTGTCGAACCTGGAGACAGCACTGCTCAAAAGCCAAGGCTTGGGGGCTTCCCTGGGCAAAGAAACCATCCAAGCCAGTTATGGACGGGAGCGCTACATCTACGATCCCCTGGGTAATCGGATTATTCTCTATGAGCCATTTTCTTCTATAGTCTCCGATCCCCATAATCTGGTAGCATGATGCCCATCCTCTTTTTATAAAATTTTCATAAAAAATGCTTTTAGCCGTTACGGAAGAAACCTTTGAGCAAGAAGTTTTGATCGCCCCCACGCCCGTAATTGTTAACTTTTGGGCTCCGTGGTGCGGGGTCTGTCGCTTGGTGGATCCGATTTTAGTGCGCCTTCAGTCCATCACCCCAGATCGGGTTAAGTGTGTGACTGTCAATGCGGATCAAAATTTCCGGTTGTCTAATACCTATCGCTTGAGCACGTTACCCACCTTATTAATTTTTGATCAGGGGGTAGTCTCTCAACGGATTGAGGGGTTTCAGGGGCGGGATGCGTTGGAGGCATTCTTAGCCCAGAACTTAGGTCTGGAAGTGAGTGCCGTTAACAGCCGAGGGGAGTGAAAGCTGTTTAGATCGAGATTTATGCTCGATAGTTATTCCTATGTCTACGCCTGAAATTCAATGGTATCCCGGCCATATTGCCAAGGCCGAACGCCAATTACTCGAACAGTTGAATCGGGTGGATGCGGTGTTGGAGGTGCGGGATGCCCGGATTCCCCTCGCGACTCGCCACCCTCAGATCGATCGCTGGATTGGTGCCAAGGAAAGGGTCTTGGTTCTCAATCGCATGGATATGATTCCCCCGGACGTTCAAACTGTCTGGTCACAGTGGTTTAAAGCTCAGGGTAGTTCTGCCCTTTTCACCGATGCCCAACATGGCAAGGGGGTGGATATGGTGTGTCGGGCAGCGGAGATGGCGGGGGCAGCGATGAATGAACGACGGCAGCAGCGGGGAATGACTCCTAGGGCTGTGCGGGTGGTGGTAATTGGGTTCCCTAATGTGGGCAAATCCGCCCTGATTAATCGCCTTTTGAAACGGCGCGTGGTGGAAAGTGCCCGCCGTCCAGGGGTGACCCGTCAGTTGCGCTGGGTCAGGGTGGGAGCCAGTTTAGATTTATTAGATGCACCGGGAATTTTGCCATCGAAGCTCATGGATCAAACCGCCGCCCTCAAGCTAGCGTTTTGTGATGATATTGGAGAGGCGGCTTACGATCATCAACGGGTGGCGGCGGCCCTCTTAGATCACCTGAAAACCCTGGAATCCCAGAGCGACCTCGTATCAACCCAAGCCATTAGCGATCGTTATGGTCTACCCCTTTCGATCGGCACGGGGGAAACCTATCTTTACGAACTAGCCCTCCAACAGTTTCAAAACGATCGAGAGCGGGTTGCCCAAAAACTCCTGAATGACTTTCGCAAAGGTCTATGGGGGCCACTGCCCCTAGAATTGCCGCCCATCTAAGCGCGCCTCAAACCTTTACTATCAGAGGGATGTTACTCCGGCCAATGTACGTTCCCTGAAATCCCTATTCTCATGCCTATTAATCGAGGTTCCCTAAAGCTTATAGTGGTTTAGCGCTGGTGTATCTCTGGGGATCAGCCCTGCTAGATTACTCCCTTTGCTTATGTCAATCCTGTCCTCCAGGCATCTTAAGGTGCAATATCGATCGTTTTCGTCATGGTAGAGCTACTGCTGTTAATTGGCCTTGGTTTTTTAGGTAGTTTTGGACACTGTGCTGGGATGTGTGGTGTCATTACAGCAGCCTTTTCCTTGTCTTCTAAAACGGAAAGTGTTAGTCGCTGGCAGCAGTTTCGCTTTCATTTGCTCTTAAATTTTGGACGGATTCTGAGTTATGCCCTAGTGGGAGCGAGTATTGGGGCATTGGGCTCGGTGTTAATTGCGGGGGGACATTTGGCGGGCATTGGCAGTGGTCTGCGGCGGGGGGTCTCCTTACTGACCGGGGGGATGCTGATCTGGTTTGGACTGGTACAGATTAGCCCCACGCTCTTGCCTCGGTTGCCCTTGTTAAATCCGATGCTTCAGGAAAAACTACATCAGTCTTTGAACCGGGCTTTAATGCAATTATCGCTCCAAAAGCAATGGTGGACTCCGCTCTTATTAGGGCTGACTTGGGGGCTGATGCCCTGTGGCTTTCTCTATGCTGCCCAAATTAAGGCTGCGGAAACCGGGAATCTTTGGGTAGGGGGCTTGTCTATGCTGGCCTTTGGTTTGGGGACGCTGCCCATGATGGTGGGAGTGGGCATGACAACTGCTTTGATGAGCCGCGATCGGTCTGGGCAATTATTTCGCTTGGGGGGCTGGATTACGATCGCCATTGGGCTGCTGACCCTCTTACGCAATGGGGGCATTGGGGACTACAGCGGCTACCTGTCTCTGTTGTGTTTAATGATTGTGTTGCTGGCCCGTCCGCTGCATCGGATTTGGAAAGCCCCCCTACACTATCGTCGGATGTTGGGCGTGAGTGCTTTTTTGTTTGCCCTGGCCCATATTTTCCACATGATTACCATGGGCTGGAGTATTGAAGCCTTACCCTTTCTGTTACCCATTCTTCAGGTGGGGGCTTGGGCCGGTATCGGCTCCATTTCCCTGATGGTGCCCCTGGCGATCACTAGCTTTGATGGAGCCCAGCGTCAACTGGGGCAGCACTGGCGACAGTTACACCTGCTAGTGGTGCCTATTTTTGTCTTAGCGATCGCCCATACTCTATTATTAGGTTCCCATTACCTAGGCAGTTTTCAGATTACCTGGACTCGCACCTTGGCCAGCCTAGGTTTAGGGACGATCGCCGTGGTGATTTTACTCTTACGGTGGCGTAGATTTTGGTCATTTTGTTTTTTGCAAGGTTTTTATGAGCTTCCCGATCAGCAATAAGCCTAGGCTAACCCTCCCCCTATTATTGGGAACAGTGACATTTTGGGGAATAGCCACGCTGGTTCCTGAAGGTATCCTTCAAGCCCATGAAACCGAGGTCGAGGGTAAAATTGCCGCCACCTGGCACATTGAGCCCAATGATGCCCCAGAAGCCGGGAAACCTGCCCAGGTGTGGATTGCCCTCACCGGATCGGGAGGAAAAGTGATTCCCTTAGCAGATTGTGACTGCACCCTAAAAATCTGGAGTGTCCCCCCAGGAGAGCAACCGCTTCTAGAGCCAGACTTAACCTCAATTTCCGCTGAACACTATACGGGCATTCCTGCGGCGAACGTAGTTTTTCCCGATCGGGGGCAGTATGTGCTGGAACTGAGGGGCACCCCCAAAGCAGGGGCAGAGTTTTCTCCCTTTACGTTTAAAAATGAAATTCTAGTGGCCACCGGATCAGCGACAGGATCAGCCACGGGATTTCCAACAGAGGCAACGCCAGAACCCAGTAATTCGATCGCAGCGGTTCCAGATCCCAATTTGGTCACATCCCCAGAGTCTGGAGGTTTGACCCGTTTTCTTCCTCTAGTAGGGATAGGAGTAACGATCGTCTTTGTTTTAGGAGGACTATGGGGACTCAGGGGTTGGAAAAACCGTCAGGATGACCAGAAAACCACGAAAATAGAGAATTAAACTTTCCGCAGATTGGGTTAGGAATGACCTAAACGATTCGCCGTCCGTAAAATCTGCCCCGCCAAAATAGCCGCCCCAAACCCATTGTCAATATTGACTACCCCCACCCCCGCCGCGCAAGAATTGAGCATGGTGAGCAACGGAGCCAAACCCGCAAAACTGGCACCATAGCCCACACTAGTCGGCACCGCAACGATCGGACAGTCCGCCAAGCCTGCCACCACACTGGGCAGCGCCCCTTCCATTCCTGCCACCACAATCAACACATCCGCCCGATCGAGAATGGCTCGGTTTTGCAGCAGGCGGTGAATCCCTGCGACCCCCACATCCCACAGCCGATGAACCTCAAAACCACATAACTCTGCGGTAACTGCGGCCTCCTCTGCTACTGGTAGATCGGAAGTCCCCGCCGTGAGAATCCCGATCGTTCCGGGTTGGGATGGGGGAGATTGTCGAACAAGGGCACAAATACGGGCTAGGGGAAAATAACGCAAATCCCGCACCTGTTGACGCACTTGGCCATAGACTTCTGAGCTAATGCGCGTAGCCATCACAATGCCTTGCCGGGACTGCATCGCTTGGATGATTTTCGCAATCTGATCCGGGGTTTTATCTTGGCCCCAGATGACTTCAGGAAAACCTGTCCGCAGCGATCGATGGTGATCCAACCGGGCAAAATCAGCCACTAATTCTGTATCTAAGTGTTTTAAGCGATCGAGGGCGATTTCTGGGGACACTTGCCCCTGAGCAACACCCTGCAAGAGATGAAGCAGTTGGGTAGATTCCAGCATGAGGCGGGAATAGGGAACAGGGAATAGGGAACAGGGAACAGGGAATAGTTTTGAATTTTGAATTTGTAGGATGGGTTAGCGACAGCGTAACCCATGCTGACTAATCACTCTCCATTAATCACCCTTCACTAACACGCTCAACCGGAGAGGTATTCGTATTTTCGATCGGTTCTGGAGTTCCATCTTTAGGCGCTTCAGCTTCGGAACTTATAACATCAGGTGTTTCAGCTTCAGAACTTACAACATCAGGT
>Ga0129333_10003199_pt1 | contig 15286 bp, 25 predicted proteins | sample CPB6_08_DNA_FD_94474 | JGI IMG/M metagenome (GOLD analysis project Ga0129333, IMG submission 94474) | Freshwater to marine salinity gradient microbial communities from Chesapeake Bay, USA - CPBay_Sum_0.6_0.8_DNA | ecosystem: Environmental > Aquatic > Marine > Coastal | place: USA: Chesapeake...
GAATGTTTCGTGGTCATGGTGGAAACAAAAAAGATAAAAAACGATAAGATAATTATACAGAATCATGGGCGCTAGAAAAAGAGTTAAAGCAGAGGAATTGAAAAGCGAAAAAAAGCAAATAGCTATCGCTAAGCTGAACAATTCAACAATTTCTCCTCGTAAAATGCGAATGGTTGCGGATTTAATCCGTGGTGTTGAAGTCAATAAAGCTTTGAATATCCTTACCCACAATGCGAAGTTTGCATCGGTTGGTTTAGAAAAGCTTTTGCGCTCAGCCATTTCCAACTGGGAACAGAAAAACGAAGGGAAGGATGTTAGCGAGCACGGTCTTGTGGTAAAATCGATTGAGGTTTCCGGAGGTTCCATGCTTAAAAGAATTCAACCTGCTCCTCAAGGTAGAGCTCACAGAATTAGAAAACGATCAAATAATGTTACTATCATCGTTGATGGTGTAAATGCTTAAATAATATGGGACAAAAAACAAATCCAATTGGAAATCGCTTAGGGTACATTCACGGTTGGGAATCTAACTGGTACGGAGGCACAGATTATGGCGATAAAATCGTTGAAGACGATAAAATCCGTAAGTACTTAAGTGCTCGTTTTGTTAAGGCAAGCATTGCTAAAATCATCATCGAACGAACCTTTAAATTGGTAACCGTTACCATTAACACGGCTCGTCCAGGAGTTATCATCGGTAAAGGCGGACAGGAAGTTGACAAATTGAAAGAAGAGTTGAAAAAACTTACCGGAAAAGAAATTCAAATCAACATTTTTGAGGTAAAGCGTCCGGAACTTGATGCTCGTTTAGTAGCAGATGCTGTTGCTCGTCAACTTGAGGCTCGTATTTCTTTTCGTCGTGCGATTAAAATGGCGATTGGTGGTACGATGCGTATGGGTGCAGAAGGCATTAAGATCAAAATCTCTGGCCGTTTGAATGGGGCAGAAATGGCGCGTTCTGAAATGTACAAGGACGGAAGGACACCGCTTCACACATTCCGCGCAGACATTGATTACGCAGTTGCTGAGGCCCACACCACTTATGGTCGTCTTGGTATTAAGGTATGGATCTGTAGAGGAGAGGTTTACGGTAAAAGAGACTTGGCACCCAACGTAGGTCAGTCAACCGCTGGACCTTCTTCAGGTAACAACGCACCAGCACAGAGAAGAAAGAAAAAATAAGACGGATAAATTCAAAGAGTCATGTTACAACCAAAAAGAACGAAATTTAGAAGGGTACAGAAAGGTAGGAACCGTGGGCTTGCCCAAAGGGGTGCTACACTGGCTTTTGGATCCTTTGCCTTAAAAACCTTGGAGCCAGGTTGGATCACGTCCCGGCAGATTGAAGCCTCAAGGATTGCGGTAACGCGATACATGAAGAGGGAAGGAAAGGTTTGGATCCGTATTTTCCCAGATAAGCCTGTAACCGCTAAGCCTGCAGAGGTAAGGATGGGTAAAGGTAAAGGAGCACCAAGCCATTGGGTAGCAGTGGTAAAACCTGGACGTATTATGTTTGAAGCAGACGGCGTTCCTTACGAAGTGGCAAAAGAAGCAATGCGATTGGCGGCTCAAAAACTTCCAGTAAAATGCAAGTTCGTGGTTAGAAATGATTTTGAAATTCCAGCATAAAGCATTATGAAAAAAATAGACCTATCTAAATTATCGGAACAAGAGCTACAACAAAAGGTGGTGGAGTTTAAAGGACAAATGGAAAGCCTGAAATTGAGCCATAAGATGTCTCCGATTGAAAACCCCATGCGAATAGCGAAACTTCGCAAGACGATTGCACGTTATTGTACAGAATTAACTAAAAGACAACACGCGGCAGCTTAGCCGATAAATTAAATGCTTACTATGGAAAAGCGAAACTTAAGAAAAGAGCGAATCGGTACGGTTACCAGTGACAAAATGGATAAATCCATCGTTGTAGCGGTAGAGCGTAAAAAGAAGCACCCGAAATACGGGAAGTTTGTTAAGACGACCACCAAGTTTGTTGCCCACGACGAAAAGAACGAAAGCAATGTTGGTGATACCGTTAAAATTATGGAAACACGTCCCTTGAGTAAAACCAAGAATTGGCGGATGGTAGAAATTGTTGAAAGAGCGAAATAACCTGAGAAATGATACAAGTAGAGTCAAGATTATCTGTTGCAGACAATTCCGGAGCGAAGGAAGTGCTTTGCATTCGTGTCCTAGGAGGCACCAGAAGAAGATATGCATCCATAGGCGATAAGATCGTGGTAGCCGTAAAAAGCGCTATGCCAACGGGGGCAGTGAAAAAAGGATCCGTGGCCACCGCAGTGGTAGTACGCACGAAAAAAGAAGTTCGAAGAGCAGATGGTTCATACATCCGTTTTGATGACAATGCTTGTGTTATTTTGAATCAAGCAGGTGAGATGAGAGGCACACGGATTTTCGGTCCAGTTGCCCGTGAGTTACGAGAAAACAATTACATGAAAATTGTTTCATTAGCACCAGAGGTGTTGTAAAATTGACTTTGTATGCAAACGAAATTAAAAATAAAAGTTGGCGACCTCGTTAAGGTAATTAGCGGTGAGTCCAAAGGCCAAGAAGGGAAAATCATTTCCATCAACCGCACCAAAATGCGTGCTTCCGTTGAAGGAGTGAACATGGTTAAGCGCCATACGAAGCCTAGCGCTTCCAATCCACAGGGTGAAATCGTTGAAAAAGAAGGAACGATTCATGTTTCAAACCTCATGGTTGTGGTTGGAGGTCAAGCGACGCGTGTTGGCAGAAAACCAAACGATGCAGGTAAATTAGTACGTTTTTCAAAGAAATCAGGGGAGGTGATTAAATAATGAGCTATACACCACGACTTAAAGAGAAATACAGCACCGAAATAATTGGTGGATTGACCGAAAAATTCGGTTATAAATCGACAATGCGCGTTCCTAAACTCACGAAAATTGTGTTGAGTCAAGGAATGGGTGATGCGGTTGCTGACAAGAAAATGATTGAAAGCGCGGCAGCAGATTTGTCAAGAATTGCAGGACAGAAAGCAATCACAACGAATTCAAAGAAGGATATCTCGAATTTCAAACTGAGAAAAGGGATGCCCATTGGTACAAAAGTTACCCTTCGTGGCGATCGCATGTACGATTTTCTAGACCGTTTTCTTTCGGTTTCCTTACCAAGAACACGTGACTTTAGAGGGATCAGTCCAAAAGGTTTTGATGGAAGAGGTAATTTCAATATGGGAATTAAAGAACACATCATCTTCCCAGAGATTGATATTGATAAAGTGAATAAAATCCTCGGAATGGATATCACCTTCGTAACCACAGCTGGGAGCGATGAAGAAGCAAAAGCATTGTTAGACGCATTTGGGTTTCCATTTGCAAAAAAATAAGAGAAATGGCAAAAGAATCAATGAAAGCGCGGGAGCGCAAACGTGAAAGAATGGTAGCTCGCTTTGCGAAGAAGCGTAAAGAACTAACTCAAGTTCTGAAATCTACTTCCAACGATGAGAACGTGGTAAATCAAAAATGGGATGCGATGATGGCCCTCCAAAAAATGCCAGCTAACTCCTCAAAAATTCGTTTGCACAACCGTTGCGGATTAACCGGAAGGCCCCGAGGGTACATGCGTCATTTTGGGATTTCAAGGGTAACGTTTCGTGAAATGGCCCTTGCAGGAAAAATCCCAGGGGTACGAAAAGCGAGTTGGTAATTAACGATAAAGAATTAGGAAAACATGACAACAGATCCAATAGCAGATTTTTTAACCCGAATTCGTAACGCGAGTTCCGTTGGGTTAAAAACCGTAGAAATTCCCGCTTCGAATACAAAACGTGCCATGACTCAAATTTTGTTTGATCAAGGATATATTTTGAACTTTAAAGTAGAAGAGGATAATAAGCAAGGCATGATTAAAATTGCCTTGAAGTACAACCTAACAACCCGTGTTCCAGCCATTACAAAGCTTGAGCGTATTTCAAAACCAGGACTGCGTAAATATGCAGGTGGTGATGAGCTTCCTCGTGTTTTGAACGGTTTAGGAATCGCCATCGTTTCTACTTCTAAAGGGGTTATTACCGATAAAGAAGCGAGAAAATTGAACGTGGGTGGAGAGGTTTTGTGTTACGTTTATTAAAATTTAAGCAATGTCAAGAATTGGAAAAATGCCCATTACCATTCCTGCCGGTGTCGAATATCGACTCGATGGAAATGTGGTAACTGTAAAAGGCAAAAAAGGAGAGTTAAAGCAAGAAATTGACTTGAACGGGATTTCGTTGAACTTGGAGGGTAATGTGCTTACGTTATCTCGTGCTACAGATGCTCCGGATCATCGTTCAAAGCATGGCCTATACCGCGCATTGATTCAAAACATGATTGTAGGAGTTTCAGAAGGTTTTTCGAAAGAAATGGAGGTTGTTGGTGTTGGTTACCGTGCAAATGCTACGGGTCAAATGTTAGAGTTGGCACTTGGTTTTTCACATCAAATAGTTTTCGAAATTCCGAAAGAAGTACAGTGTACAACAGTAACCGAAAAAGGTAAGGCTCCGATTGTGAAATTAGAATCGCATGACAAGCAACTTCTGGGTGCTGTTGCAGCTAAAATCAGAAGCCTAAGAAAACCTGAACCTTACAAAGGAAAAGGTATCAAGTTCGTTGGAGAAGTATTAAGAAGAAAAGCTGGTAAATCTGCCGGTAAGAAATAAAAGTTAAGGAAATGGCACTAAAGAAAACATTGCGCAGAGCAAAAATTAAACGAAGAATTCGTAAGAAAGTGTTCGGTACTACCGCCGTTCCAAGGTTATCCGTTTTTCGCAGTAACAAACAAATCTATGCCCAAATTATCGATGATACTACGGGTAAAACATTGGCATCCGCTGGGTCTTTGAAAAACGATGCCGCTAACGGAGTTGCGAAAAAAGAACAAGCAACCTTGGTGGGTAAAATGATTGCTGAAAATGCCGTCAAGGCAGGAATTCAACAGGTAGTTTTTGACCGTAATGGATATTTATACCACGGTCGTGTTAAATGTTTGGCTGACTCAGCTCGTGAGGCCGGACTTAAATTCTAATACCATTAAAGAACATGAATAAAGTTAAAACATCTGAAATTGAATTGAAGGATAAATTGGTTGCCGTAAACCGTGTTACCAAAGTAACCAAAGGTGGTCGAACCTTCAGCTTCTCAGCAATCGTGGTAGTAGGAGACGAGAACGGAGTAGTGGGGCAAGGACTTGGCAAAGCGAAAGAAGTTACGGAAGCCATTACCAAAGGAATTGACGACGCTAAAAAGAACCTCATCCGAGTTCCCATTCGAAAGGGTACGGTTCCGCACAGCCAAAAAGGTAAGTACGGAGGTGCAGAAGTTCTTTTGAAACCGGCAACAGATGGTACGGGTGTTATTGCGGGAGGTGCAATGCGTGCAGTGCTTGAGAGCGTTGGGGTACATAACGTACTTGCTAAGTCTCAAGGATCCTCCAATCCGCACAATGTTGTAAAAGCCACGATGGATGCCCTTTCGAAAATGAGGGACGCATCAGCAGTAGCTCGTCAAAGAGGCATTGATTTAGAGAAAGTATTTAACGGATAATATTGCAGCGATGAGCATCATTAAAATTAAACAAGTTAGAAGCGCCATTAAACGGCCAGCGGACCAAAAGGCTACCATTAAAGCCTTGGGTTTTAGAAAACTGAACCATGTACTTGAAAAGGAAAATACTCCTCAGGTGCAAGGGATGATTAATAAAGTAAAGCATTTAGTTCAAATTATTGACTAATTCAAAATACGATAAAAATGAGTTTAAGTAAATTATCACCGGCTAAAGGTTCGGTACACAGTGAAAAGAGAATCGGACGTGGTCACGGTTCAGGAGGTGGTGGTACCGCTACACGTGGTCACAAAGGAGCCAAATCCCGTTCAGGATACTCCAAGAAAATTGGTTTTGAGGGAGGTCAAATGCCCTTACAGCGACGAGTACCTAAGTTTGGCTTCAAGAATATTAACCGTGTTGAATACAAGGCAATTAACCTTGATTCATTGCAGATGTTGGCTGAAACAAAAGGCATCACGGAATTTAACTTGGACACCTTCTTGGCGAATGGGTTGATTTCCGGTACCAAATTGGTTAAAATTTTGGGTCGTGGTGAGCTTAAAGCTTCCGTGAAAGTGGAGGCACATCACTTTTCTGCCAAGGCGGTAAGTGCTATCGAGGCAGCCGGTGGTTCCATCGCTAAAATTTAATTCCGATGAAAAGACTTATAACCAATCTTAAAAACATTTGGAGCGTTGAAGAACTTCGGCAGCGAATTCTGTTAACCCTAGGGTTGGTTCTTGCTTATCGAGTGGGGTCCTTTGTGATATTGCCAGGAATCAATTACGCTGCACTTGAGGGGGCAGCAGCAGGAAGTTCAGACGCTCAGAAAGGCATCGAAAACCTACTTTCTTTGTTTTCGGGAGGCGGTTTCACCAATGCATCGGTCATGGCACTTGGAATCATGCCGTACATCTCTGCCTCTATTATCATGCAGCTTTTGGGTATGGCAGTTCCTGCGGTTCAAAAACTTCAAAACGAAGGGGAATCAGGACGAAAGATCATCAACAATTATACGCGCATCCTTACCATTGTAATTTGTGCTTTGCAAGCTCCCTCGTACCTGAAAATGTACGTAGAGCAGAAAGGAGCCCTTCCAGACGATCCGACGATGTTCTGGTGGATTCAAACCATATTGATTTTGGTTTCGGGGTCCATGTTTGCTGTTTGGTTAGGAGAAAGGATTACCGAAAAAGGCATTGGAAACGGGATTTCACTCCTCATAGCCGTCGGAATTTTATCCCGACTTCCTGGAGCCTTCATTGCTGAAATTGGTAAATCGTTTGAGGCAGGTAACTTGATTAAGTTGGTGTTAGAGTTGATTATTTTTGCATTGATTATTCTAAGTGTTATCCTCATTGTGCAGGGAGTGAGAAGGATTCCGCTCAATACTGCCAAAGGTGTAGTAGGTAACCGTTCAGTTGTGGCTCAGCAAACGAGAAACTATCTGCCATTGAAAGTTAATGCAAGTGGGGTAATGCCGATCATTTTTGCTCAAGCCATTCTTACGATTCCCATGACCATTTTCTTGAGCGCTACAGATCCTAAAAATCAGGGCGGCATAATTCAACGCATTTTGAGCGACCCTTATGGTTTATGGTACAACGTTATTTTAGTCGTAATGATCGTTGTGTTTACCTACTTCTATACGGCCATCATGATCAATCCTCGAAAGATTTCCGAGGATTTAAAGAAGAGCGGTGGTTTTATTCCAGGGGTTAAACCCGGCGAGGATACCGCGAACTATATCGATAACCTTATTACACGAATCACTTTTCCTGGATCCTTGTTTTTGGCGGCTATTGCCATTATTCCGGCAATCGCTAAAATCGCGGGAGTCAACGATTCGTTTGCGATGTTTTTTGGAGGCACTTCCTTGTTGATCATGGTTGGGGTGGTGTTGGATACGGTACAGCAGATTGAAACGTATCTCCTTAACCGTCAAATGGACGGTTTGATGGATGGCACAAGGGTTCGTGGAAGAAGAGGAGCAAATGAATTATCTGGATTTTAACCATGGCTAAACAAACCTCCATAGAACAAGACGGAACGATTTTGGAAGCACTTCCAAATGCAATGTTTCGAGTGGAATTGCAAAATGGGCACGTAATAACGGCACATATTTCTGGAAAAATGCGGATGTTTTACATTCGAATTCTTCCAGGAGATAAAGTAAAAGTGGAGATGTCTCCATACGATTTAACCAAAGGACGTATTTCGTTCAGATATAAGTAAATAAAACAAAATGAAAGTAAGAGCATCCGTTAAGAAAAGAACTGTAGATTGCAAAATCGTTAAGCGCAAGGGAAAGGTTTATGTGATCAATAAGAAGAATCCTAAATTAAAACAACGACAAGGTTAAAAATTAAAATATGGCACGTATTGCAGGTATAGATTTACCCAAAAATAAGCGAGGAGTTATTGGTTTAACGTACATCTACGGAATTGGTAGAAGTACCTCCAAAAAAATCCTTACATCAAACGGAATCGATGAAAACGTCAAAGTTCAAGATTGGAACGATGATCAACTTTCAGCCATTCGTAATTCTGTGAATGAAATAAAGACCGAAGGCCAGCTTCGTTCGGAAATTCAGTTGAATATCAAGCGTTTGATGGATATCGGTTGCTATCGCGGCATTCGCCATAGATCAGGACTGCCTTTGCGTGGACAACATACGAAGAATAATTCAAGAACTAGAAAAGGAAAAAGAAAAACAGTTGCCAACAAGAAAAAGGTAACTAAATAATACGTAGAACATGGCAAAATCGAATCAAAAGAAAAAGAAGAATGTAAAGGTAGAGGCAGCCGGAGAAGCTCACATCCAGGCTACTTTCAATAACTTAATCATTTCACTAACCAATAACGCTGGTCAGGTAATTTCTTGGTCTTCCGCAGGTAAAATGGGGTTCAAAGGCTCTAAGAAAAACACCCCGTATGCAGCACAATTAGCCGCAGAAGATGCTGCAAAAGAAGCACACGATTTTGGCCTTCGCCGTGTTCGTGTTTACGTGAAAGGTCCAGGAGCTGGCCGAGAATCTGCCATTCGTTCCTTGCACAACGCAGGAATTGAAGTTACCGAAATTGTGGACGTTACTCCACTACCGCACAACGGTTGCAGGCCTCCGAAAAGAAGAAGAGTATAATTAGTAATATAAACCAGTCATCGAAGGAATGCCTTAATTCATGACTTAATCTAAAATAGAATGGCAAGATATAGAGGACCAAAAACAAAAATTGCTCGACGCTTCAGAGATCCAATCTTTGGACCTGATAAAGCGCTGGAGAGAAGAAACTACGGACCAGGACAACATGGTCCAGCAAAAAGGAGGGGCGGAAAACAATCGGAGTACGCCATTCAGTTGGGTGAAAAACAAAAAGCAAAATATACGTACGGTATTTTGGAAAGACAGTTCGCCAATATGTTCGAGAAAGCATCTCGAATGAAAGGAATCACGGGTGAAAATCTATTGCAGCTTTGCGAAACCCGATTGGATAATACCGTGTATCGTTTAGGAATTGCGCCTTCACGAAGAGCTGCACGTCAATTGGTAACGCACCGCCACATTGTGGTTAATGGGGAGGTAGTCAACATTCCCTCGTATCAGTTGCGTCCGGGCGATTCTGTGGGGGTAAGGGAAAAATCCAAATCCTTAGAAACCATTGTTTTATCCTTGAATGCATCTCCAAACCGTTTTGAATGGTTGGATTGGGATAACGCAACCTTTTCAGGTAAATTAATCAACCTTCCTGCTCGAGAGTTGATTCCAGAAAACATCAGGGAGCAGTTGATTGTCGAATTGTATTCTAAATAATTTGTAAAGTAATGGCTATATTAAATTTTCAAAGACCAGACAAAGTAGTAATGCTCCGTTCGGATGCATTCAATGGAGAGTTTGAGTTCCGTCCCCTAGAGCCTGGCTATGGAATTACTATTGGTAACTCATTAAGAAGAATCCTGTTGTCTTCGCTTGAGGGATATGCAATTGCTTCCATCCGTATTGAAGGTGTGGACCATGAGTTCAGTACCATGAAAGGGGTGGTTGAAGACATCACCGAAATTATCCTAAACCTAAAGCAAGTTCGTTTCAAGCAACAAATTGATTCCGTCGATAGCGAGAAGGTGTTTCTTTCGGTTCAAGGACAAACAACCCTAACCGCAGGGGATATCGGTAAATTTACCAACGGGTTTCAAGTCTTGAATCCAGACCTGTTGATTTGCAATATGGATACTTCCGTTAAATTTGAAATGGAACTGAACATTGTCAAAGGAAGAGGTTATTACCCAGCAGAAGAGAACAAAACCGAAGATGCTCCATTTGGAACCATTTTTATTGATTCCATTTTTACCCCCATCAAAAACGTTCAATATGCTGTTGAGAATTACCGCGTTGAACAAAAGACGGATTATGAAAAATTGGTTTTCAACATTACTACCGATGGTTCGGTTCACCCCAAAGACGCGTTGAAGGAATCAGCAAAGATTTTAATTCAACACTTCATGCTGTTCTCCGATGAGCGAATGACGCTGGACACCGAAGTACGTCAAGAAGTAGAAGAATTTGATGAAAGCTCTTTGCACATGCGCCAATTGCTAAAAACGAAATTGGTGGATATGGATCTTTCCGTTAGAGCCTTGAATTGCTTGAAGGCGGCCGAAGTTGAAACCTTGGGTGAATTGGTTTCGTTTTCGAAATCGGATCTTTTGAAATTTAGAAATTTTGGAAAAAAATCCTTAACTGAATTAGAAGATTTGGTCGACAGTAAGAACCTTACCTTCGGAATGAACGTAGCAAAGTATAAACTTGACAAAGACTAGTCGTTTAAAGACTTAAGACATGAGACACGGTAATAAATTAAACCACTTAGGTAGGAAATCAGCTCATAGAAAAGCGATGATTTCTAACATGGCCTGTTCGCTAATAGAACACAAGCGAATCACTACAACGGTAGCAAAAGCAAAAGCACTTCGGGTGTTTGTTGAACCGATTTTGACCAAATCAAAAACCGATTCTACCCATTCGCGAAGGGTTGTTTTCTCGTATTTGCAAAACAAGGACATCGTTTCGGAATTGTTCCGCGAAGTTGCTCCTAAAATTGCCAATCGAAATGGAGGATATACCCGAATCATTCGTACGGGTTTTCGTTTGGGAGACAATGCCGAAACATGCATGATTGAATTGGTTGATTTTAACACCATTTACACGAAAGAAGATACCAAGAAGACAACACGTCGCTCAAGAAGAGGCGGAGGCGCGAAAGCTAACCCGGCTGTTGAGTCAAATGCTGAACCCATTGAAGAGGCAGTTGTGGTAGATACTGCAGAGGAAACTGCGGCATCAGCGGATGAAGTGGTGGCCGTTGTTGAGGATTCATCAGCAGCAGAAGAAACCGTTGCCGTTGAGGAAACTCCGGTAGCAGAAGAAGTAGTTGAAGAATCTTCGGCAGCAGCAGAAGCTGAGGTTGTTGAGGAAACTCCGGTAGTAGAAGAAACGCCAGCCGTTGACGATTCGTCAACAACGGAAGGAACAGCGGAAGCTGAGAATTCAGATGCTAACGAAGCAGCATCGGATACCTCAGAAGAAGATCCTTCAAAAGAAGCATAATAATTCCTGTTGTTGATAAAAAAGACGGCCTTTGGTCGTCTTTTTTTTGTTTATAGCAATCTAGAACGGATGAAGCATGTAACTTTGTGAAAAGAAGTTATGTCTCATTCGAATAAGGCTATTTTGCTGCTTGCCGACGGAACGGTCTTTCATGGTTTATCCATTGGAGCCCAAGGAACAGTATCCGGAGAAATTGCTTTTAATACCGGGATGACAGGCTATCAAGAGGTTTTCACGGACCCCTCCTATGTGGGGCAAATATTGGTAATGACCAATGCTCATATTGGGAATTACGGTGTTCACGTATATGAACAGGAATCGGATAGAATCATGGTTTCTGGAATTGTGGTTAAAAAGTTTTCCAACGGTTTCTCGCGAATTTCCGCAAATGAATCCCTTCAACAAAGGCTAGAACTGGAAAACCGTGTGGGAATCTCAGAGGTAGATACACGTGCTCTCGTTCGACACATCCGGAGCAAGGGAGCTATGAACGCGGTCATTTCTTCGGAGACCCTAGACCTTGAAGTTTTGAATAAGGTGCTCCACCAAACACCCGACATGAACGGATTGGAGCTTTCTTCCCAAGTTGCAACGAAGGTGGTTTATGACGTTTTACCAAAGGAAAGCGCCAATCATAAGCGAGTAGCACTGCTCGATTTCGGTGTCAAACAAAACATCATCCGTTGTTTAACGGACCGCGGTTGCCATGTTCGAGTATTTCCCTTGGATGCGACTTTGGATGCAATTTTAGCCTTTGAACCCCATGGATACATGCTTTCTAACGGTCCGGGTGACCCTTCGGCAATGCCCAAAAGTATAGCGTTGGTGCGCGATATCGTCAACCTGAATCGTCCCGTTTTTGGCATTTGTTTAGGCCATCAAATCCTAGGATTAAGTCAAGGGTTAACTACAGAAAAGATGTTCAATGGACATCGAGGAATCAATCACCCCGTAATGAATCTGAAATCCGGAAAAGGAGAGATCACCTCTCAAAACCATGGTTTTGTAATCACGCGCAAGAGCATTGAACAGCAGGACGCGGTTGAAATAACCCACGTTCATTTAAACGATCAAACAGTTGCCGGCATCGCTCTTAAAAATAGACCGGTTTTCTCGGTTCAGTATCATCCTGAGGCATCTGCCGGACCTCATGATTCCCGTTATTTATTCGATCAATTTGTATCCTCATTAAATTAGTACCATGAGTTATATTGCCAGTGTTTTTGCCCGTCAAATTTTAGATTCACGTGGGAATCCAACCATTGAAGTAGACGTTATTACGGGAAGCGGTGTTTTAGGAAGGGCTGCTGTACCCTCGGGCGCTTCTACGGGAGCCCATGAAGCCGTAGAGTTGAGGGATATGGATATGACTCAATATTTGGGCAAAGGGGTGTTAAATGCCGTAAACCATGTGAATACGGTGATTAACGAAGCGTTACAAGGTCAGGATATTTTTCAGCAAAAAGCGATTGATCGAGTCTTACTTGCCTTGGACGGCACGAAAAACAAATCCAAGTTGGGGGCCAATGCAATATTGGGTACTTCGTTAGCTGTGGCCAAAGCTGCAGCGATTGAAGCAGATTTGAGTTTATACCGCTACGTGGGAGGCGTTGGAGCCGTTACGATGCCCGTTCCCATGATGAATATACTCAACGGAGGTTCTCATGCCGATAATAAAATTGATATCCAGGAATTCATGGTGATGCCCTTTGGTGCACGCTCTTTTTCCGAAGGATTGCGTTGGGGCACCGAAGTTTTTCACCATCTAAAAGCGGTTCTAAAGAAACGCGGTATGTCTACCAATGTTGGCGACGAAGGCGGTTTTGCTCCAAACTTGAATTCCAACGAAGAAGCCCTTCAAGTAGTAGTAGAGGCCATCGAAAAAGCGGGATATAGGCCCGGCGAGGATTTATACATTGCTTTAGATGCCGCTGCAACGGAGTTTTACAATCCGGCTACAGGACGGTATGAATTGGAATCCACGGGAGAGTCGCTCAGTTCTTCCGAAATGGTGAGCTTTTGGAACAATTGGCGAAAAAACTATCCAATCATTTCCATCGAGGATGGATTAGCGGAGGACGATTGGGCAGGCTGGAAATTAGCGACAGATACCTTGGGGAAAACGACCCAATTGGTGGGAGACGATTTATTTGTAACGAATACCGAACGCCTAAGCCGAGGGATTAATGAGGGAGTTGCTAATTCCATTTTGGTTAAAGTAAACCAAATCGGTTCGTTAAGCGAAACTATCGATGCTGTAAAAATGGCAACTTCCCATGCCTATACTTCTGTAATGAGCCACCGTTCCGGAGAAACGGAAGACCACACCATAGCGGATTTAGCCGTTGCATTGAATACTGGACAGATTAAAACGGGGTCGGCTTCGCGCAGCGACCGAATGGCAAAATATAACCAGCTTCTTCGCATTGAAGAGGAACTTGGAGACGACGCCATTTATCCGGGTAAAAATTTCAAGTTTATTGAACCTTGATACAGCGTTTTAACCTCCGGGTTTATGCTATTATTATCAACGAGCAAAACGAGATTCTTTTGTCGAAAGAACGAAGAGGCGATGTCGAGTTTACCAAATTTCCTGGAGGAGGCGTAGAACTTGGAGAGGGTATTCTGGAAGCACTGCATCGTGAAATAAAAGAAGAATTAAACGCAGAAATTCAAGGCGCTGAATTGTTTTTTGTCAATGATTTTTTTCAAGCATCTGCCTTTCGTCCTGAGGACCAAATTGTGTGTTTTTATTATTCGGTAAAATTAAGGGATATTTCGGTAATACAATGCAAACCGAAGCATCCCATAGGGTCTTACAATCCCTTGGACTTTGAAACACCTACTTGGTGTTCCCTGTGTACGATTCGACCCGAAATACTCACTTTTGATTTAGATAAGGTGTTATTAATGAGGTTATTAAAAAATAATTAAACTTCGTATTGGTTTAGTCACTAACTTTAAGAAATTTTTAAAATTGACTTTATATGACACCGAAATCTGATCAAGAGTTTTTGTTCGAAGTAGGACAGCAAATCCGTAAGTTTCGTAAAAAAAGAGGCATGGCACTGAAAGATCTTGCGGTGGTTGTTGGAATGGAGGCCTCCAATCTTTCTGTTATTGAAAACGGAAAATCTAATCCTCAGTTGTTGACGTACATTAAGATCGCAGCCGCTTTGGAATTACCCGCGAGGGATTTGTTTGATTTTCCTTTTAATTTCAAAGAATATACGCAAGTTTATACTCCAAGGAAGCACAAATCTTAAGACTTGAAATTAGGGGAAACAACGAGTTCCTTGGTTCCGTGGGACCACGTATAGAACCCTTCCCCTGATTTTACCCCTTTTTTACCGGCCATTACCATGTTTACTAACAGGGGGCACGGAGCGTATTTTGGATTACCGAAACCGTCATGAAGCACCTTTAAGATAGCAAGGCAAACATCCAAACCGATAAAGTCGGCTAGCTGTAAGGGCCCCATGGGATGAGCCATGCCTAACTTCATAACGGTGTCTATTTCTTCTACTCCAGCGACCCCTTCGTACAAGGTGTAAATGGCCTCGTTAATCATAGGCATCAAAATTCGATTGGCCACAAATCCAGGATAATCATTCACTTCAACAGGAACTTTACCAAGTTTCGTGGAGGTTTCCATAATTTGGGTGGTTACTTGGTCGGAGGTAGAATATCCTCGAATAATTTCTACCAATTTCATGACAGGGACAGGATTCATAAAGTGCATGCCAATTACTTGGTCGGGACGGTTGGTAGCAGCGGCAATTTGTGTAATCGAAATGGAAGAAGTATTGGTGGCTAAAATGACTGAGGAATCAGTGTAAGCATCCAAATCTCGGAATATTTTAAGTTTTAAGTCGATGTTTTCGGTAGCAGCTTCGACGACTAAATCTACTCCTTGTACTCCTGTTTTTAGGTCTGTATGGGTGCTTAAATTCGCAAGAGTGGCTGTTTTTTCTGCATCCGTTAAGCTGCCTTTTGCGACTTGCCGATCCAAGTTCTTCCCAATGGTAGCAATCGCCTTATCCAGCGCAGGTTGAGAAATATCGATGAGTTTAACTGAGTAACCGTGTTGAGCAAAAACGTGAGCAATACCATTTCC
>Ga0129333_10003200_pt1 | contig 15283 bp, 16 predicted proteins | sample CPB6_08_DNA_FD_94474 | JGI IMG/M metagenome (GOLD analysis project Ga0129333, IMG submission 94474) | Freshwater to marine salinity gradient microbial communities from Chesapeake Bay, USA - CPBay_Sum_0.6_0.8_DNA | ecosystem: Environmental > Aquatic > Marine > Coastal | place: USA: Chesapeake...
ACCTGGTGGTGCTCGACGTGATGATGCCGAAGCTCGATGGCTACGGCGTCTGCCAGGAGCTGCGCAAGGAATCGGATGTGCCGATCGTGATGCTCACGGCCCTCGGCGACGTCGCCGACCGCATCACCGGCCTGGAGCTCGGCGCCGACGATTACGTGGTCAAGCCCTTCAGCCCCAAGGAGCTGGAGGCCCGCATCCGCTGCGTGTTGCGCCGCGTCGACAAAGACAGTGCCGCTGGCATCCCCAACTCAGGGGTGATCCAGGTGGGCGACCTGCGCATCGACACCAACAAGCGCCAGGTGTACCGCGGTGATGAGCGCATCCGGCTCACCGGAATGGAATTCAGCCTGCTGGAGCTGCTGGTGGGGCGGAGCGGCGAACCCTTCAGCCGCGGCGAAATTCTCAAGGATGTCTGGGGCTATACACCCGAACGCCATGTGGACACCCGGGTGGTGGATGTCCATATCTCCCGGCTGCGCTCCAAACTGGAGGACGATCCGGCCAACCCCGAGCTGATCCTCACGGCCCGTGGCACCGGATATCTGTTCCAGCGCATCGTTGAAGCCGTTGCCCCCGAAGCCCACTGACGCCCCAGGCTCCAGCACCGGTTCCACCGGTGCCAACGGCGGAGCCCGCCGCAGCCGCCCTCGGGCGATCCGCCGCCTGGTGATCTGGTATCGCCGCAATGCGGCGGTGACCTCCCTTGTAGGCACAGCATCAGCAGCTGGCAGCGTGGCCGGCAGTGTCGCCGGGTCGGTGGTCTCCACGGCGGGAAGCGTGGCCGGCAGCGCCGCCAGCGTCGCCACCAGCACCGTGCTGCAACCCCTGGTGTTCGATCCGCTGCGCCGGCTGCAGAAGGGGGTCGGTGGCAGCGAAGGCACACCGATCAACGACGCCGATCGCCTCTGGGTGGCGGTCGACGGCATGGGCGGCGACTACGCGCCGGGCCCGATCCTGGAGGGCTGCCTAAGGGCCGTTCAGCTGCTGCCGGTGCGGGTGCGCTTCGTGGCCGAAACCGCCGCCGTCGACACCGCCGTGGCCGAGCTGGGCCTGGCGGAGGAACTGGCCGCAGCCCAACGGGCTGGCCTGCTGCAGCTGGTGCCAAGCGGCCCTTCGGTGGGCATGGATGAGGAGGCCACAGTCGTGCGCAGGAAACGCGACGCCAGCATCAACATGGCCATGGACCTGGTCAAGGCTGGCGAAGCTACCGCCGTGTACTCCGCCGGCAACTCCGGTGCCGTGATGGCCTCGGCGATCTTCCGGCTCGGGCGCCTCCGCGGCATCGACCGCCCCGCCATCGGCGCCCTGTTCCCCACCAAAGACCCCGAACAGCAGGTGCTGGTGCTGGATGTGGGCGCCAACATGGATGCCAAGCCGGCCTACCTGCACCAGTGGGCCCTGCTGGGCAACATCTACAGCCGCGACGTGCTGCAGGTGCGGGAGCCGCGCATCGGCCTGCTGAACATCGGCGAAGAGGAATGCAAGGGCAACGATCTGGCCCTGCGCACCTATCCACTGATGGCCGCGGAGGAGCGCTTCCGCTTCGCCGGCAATTGCGAAGGCCGTGATGTGCTCTCCGGCGACTTTGACGTGGTGGTATGCGATGGCTTCACCGGCAACGTTCTGCTGAAGTTCCTGGAGTCGGTGGGCAGCGTGCTGCTGGATGTGCTCAAGGCGGAACTGCCCCGCGGCCGCCGCGGCAAGGTGGGTTCTGCCTTCCTGATCAGCAACCTGCGCCGGATCAAGAAACGCCTCGACCATGCCGAGCACGGCGGCGCCCTGCTGCTGGGGGTGGATGGGGTCTGCGTGATCGGTCACGGCAGCAGCAAGGCCCTGTCCGTGGTGAGCGCCCTGCGGCTGGCCCATTCGGCCGCCAGCCACGGTGTCATGGACGACCTGCATCGCCTCAGCGACGAGGCCGGCGCCGCCGTTGCCTGTGGTTGACTGACCCCACCTGTGGGCTGAACCCGTGGTGCTGGGCCGGATGAGCAGCTACGGCATGGCCTTGGTGGGTTGCGGCAGTGCCGTACCGGCGCTCAGCGTCAGCAACCGGCAGCTGAGCGAACGCGTCGATACCAGCGACGAATGGATCCGCACACGCACCGGCATCGGTGCCCGGAGGATCTGCGCCGCCGATGAACCGCTCACCGTGCTCGCCACCCGTGCCGCTCAGGCCGCCCTGGCCCACGCCGGCTGGCAGGCGGAGGATCTCGATCTGATCCTGATGGCCACCTCCAGCCCCGACGACCTGTTCGGCACGGCGCCGCGGGTGCAGGGGGCCCTCGGCGCCCGCAACGCCGTGGCCTTCGATCTCACCGCCGCCTGCAGCGGTTTCCTGTTTGCCCTGATCACCGCCGGCCAATACCTGCGCAGCGGCGCCATGCGTCGCGCCCTGGTGATCGGCGCCGATCAGCTCAGCCGCTGGGTCGACTGGGATGACCGCACCACCTGCGTGCTGTTCGGCGACGCCGCCGCCGCCGTCGCAGTGGAGGCCTGCCCCGCCAGCGACGACGGCCTGCTGGACTTCCGCATGCACTCCGATGGCAGCCGCAACGGCTGTCTCACCCTCGCCCAGACCGACAACCATCATGGTGTGCTCGACGGTGTCAGCGCTCAGATGGGCGGGTTCGCACCCCTGCGCATGAACGGTCAGGAGGTCTACAAGTTCGCCGTGCGGGAAGTGCCCGCCGTGCTCAAGGAACTGCTGGAGAGCAGTGGCACCGAGGCCGGTCAACTCGACTGGCTGCTGCTGCACCAGGCCAACCAGCGCATCCTCGATGCCGTGGCGGATCGTTTCGCGATTCCGCATGAACGGGTGCTCAGCAATCTGGCCAACTACGGCAACACCTCGGCTGCCACGATCCCGCTGATGCTCGATGAAGCGGTGAAGGATGGCCGCATTCAGCCGGGCCACCTGATCGCCAGCAGCGGTTTCGGTGCCGGCCTGAGCTGGGGCGGTGCCCTGCTGCGCTGGGCTGGCCCCCGCAGCTGACGCGCGAACCGGCCAGCGCTGCGGCGTAATCTCCACCCCGACGTTTGAGTGCGGCCGCATGGCTATCGCCTGGGTCTTCCCCGGACAGGGTTCGCAGAAGCTGGGTATGGCCGCGGGCGTACTGGAGCTTCCCGGTGCGCGCGAACGCTTTGCTGAGGCCTCGGCGCTCCTGGGCCGCGACCTGCTGGCGGTGTGCACCGGTGAGGCCGCGGGCGAGCTGAGCGACCTCAACGACACCCGCAACACCCAGCCGGCCCTGTTTGTGATCGAAAGCCTGTTGGTGGATGGTCTCAAGGCCCAGGGCCGCACGGCGGATGTGGTGGCCGGCCACAGCCTCGGTGAGCTTGTGGCCCTCTACGCCGCCGGCGTCTTCGACGCCAGCACCGGCCTGCAGCTGATGAAGACCCGCAGCGAGCTGATGGCCGCCGCCGGCGGTGGTGCCATGACGGCCGTGATGGGCTTCGACCGCGCCGAGCTCGATCAACTGGTAGCTGCCACCGAAGGGGTGGTGATCGCCAACGACAACAGCGACGCCCAGGTGGTGCTCTCCGGCACCCCCGAAGCCGTGACCGCCGTGAGCGAGCAGCTCAAATGCAAGCGGGCGATCGCCCTGGCTGTGAGCGGTGCCTTCCACTCGCCGTTCATGCAGCAGGCCGCCGATGCCTTCGCCGCACAGCTGGAGGCGGTGCCCTTCGCCGATGCCACCATCCCCGTGCTGAGCAACACCGATCCCACGCCGGAAACCAGCGGCGCCGCCCTCAAGACCCGCCTGCGCAGCCAGATGACCAGCGGCGTGCGCTGGCGCGAAACCATGCAACGCTTCAGCAGCGATGGCATCACCACAGCGGTGGAAATCGGTCCGGGCAACGTCCTCAGCGGCCTGATCAAGCGCGGCTGCGCAGGGATCACCACCGCCCCGATCGCCGGCGCCGCGGACCTGGGCCTGTGAGCGGATCCAGCAGCGAAACCAACAGCAGCCCGGGTGGGCGTCGTCCCGGCAGCCGGCCCGTGAACGCCGTGAAGCGGGTGCTGCGTCGCCGCCGCAAACCGGCCGAGCCACCGGCGCTGCTGCGCACACCAAAGCCCAGCCTCACCTACCGGCTGGTGAGCTATCTGTTGGTGTTTCCGGTGTATCGGCTCCTGTTCCGCGGCCGCACCGCCGGCAATGCCAACGTGCCGATGGAGGGTGCGCTGGTGGTGGTGGCCAACCACGGTTCCCACCTCGATCCACCGCTGCTCGGCCACGCCCTCGGCCGGCCGGTGGCCTTCATGGCCAAGGCTGAGCTGTTCCGGGTGCCGCTGCTGGGGCCGATCATCCGCGCCTGCGGGGCCTATCCAGTGGCCCGCGGCGCCAGCGACCGCGAAGCGATCCGCACCGCCACCGACCGACTGGACCAGGGCTGGGCCACCGGGGTGTTCATCGACGGCACCCGCCAGACCGATGGCCGCGTCAATGCCCCCCAGCCGGGCGCGGCCCTGCTGGCGGCGCGAGCTGGTGTGCCGCTGCTGCCGGTGGCGATCGTGAACAGTCACCGCGCCTGGGGCACCGGTTCCCGCCGCGCTCGCCTGGTACCGGTCCACATCCGCATCGGCACTCCGATTCCGCCGCCGGCATCGCGCCGGCGCGTCGACCTCGACGCGGCCACCGCCGCCTGCCAGGCCCAGATCAACGCCCTGCTCGATCAGGGGCTGATCAACGACGCGACACTCCCTCCAGCAGCGGACCGAACCGCTCTGCCGCCCAACCCCTGAGATCACGACCGGTGATCACCCAGAGGGCGGCCCGCAGCCCATCGCCCCATACCTTGCGGCGCCCCTCCGGATGGCAGAGCGGCTGGCACGGCACCGCCACCGGCGTCAGCGTGATACCGCGACTTCCGGCCACCAGACGCCCCACCAGCAGGGCCCGGTCCATGTGGTCGCTGCTGGTGACCAGCAGCACATGACGCACCCGGGAGCGCCTGAGCTCATCCACCACCGAGGTGAAGTTGCTGAGGGTGTCGGTGGCGCGATAGTCGAGCTGCACACGACCGGCCGCCACACCCTGCTGATCGAACTGCCACTGGGCATATTCAGGATTACTGCCACCGCTCACCAGCACCGGCAGGCCATCGCGGCGGGCCAGGGCGGCCGCGGCCCGCTCCCGCTCCACATCGCCCCCTAACACCAGGATCAGCTGCGGCGGCGGCGCCGGCGGCAGCCACAGGCCACGCGACAGCCAGGCGACGGCGGCGGTGGCGGCGAGGCAGAACACCAGGCGCCGCCGGGGGTGACAGCCGGCCGGGGGGCGACGGCGTGAACGGCGCGGCGAGCGCGGCAGCCCCCCAGCCGGCCGGGGGTGCACCGGACGGGCGGCGCCGCTCACAACCCCTCCACCGGACTGGTGGGGTAGAGGGGCAGCACAGGGCCCCATGCACCGGGCAGAGCGGCAGCATGGGCCAGCTGGCCAAGAGCCAGCAGCTCGGCGACATCCGCAGCGGGCTGCACCAACGCCGGCCGCACGGGCACGGCGGGATCATGCAGCCAGGGCAGGGGCTCCGCCGGTGGGTACAGACGCGGCGGTTGCAGCTCGGCAATGCCCCCAAAAGCCTGGGCATCCGCGCCATAGCAACCGGCGACGCTGCCGCGGCGCGGCAGCTCCTGCTGCAGCCAGAAGCGCCCGCAGCCAGCGATCTCGCCTGCGGGGGCGGCCAGACGCCGGGCGATCAGCAGAAAACTGCCGTAACCATGCAGAGGAATCGTCAGCTGCTGCGCCAGGGTGCGGGCGAACACCACCGTGAGCCGCGTACCGGTGAAGCCGCCGGGACCGGTCGCCACCGCCAGGCGGGCCAGCCGCGGCCACTGATCAGCGGGCAGCAGCTGCTCAATGCAGGGCAGCAGCGCGCCCGAGAGCTGCCGTCCCAGAGGGAAACAGGCCACCTGAGGGGGCGCCGCCGCCGGCAGCTCCTGCACGGCCACCCCCAGGCTCTCGCTGGAGCTGTGCAGGGCGAGCAGCAGAGGCGAAGGGCTCATGACGGCACCGGCAGACCGGGACGGAGCCGCTGCCAGCGGCCGGGATCAGAACGGAAGCTGGTGCAGGCGCGCACATCCCACTCCACACCCACCTGACCGGCGGGCAGGTCGCGCACCTGCACGTGGATGCGAGGCTCCTGCGGCGCGAAGCCAGGGCTGGCGCAGAGATGCGGCACGCCGTGCTGACGCTCCACCGCGTGGTAGGCCTGGCACTGGTCGATCCAGCGGCAGTCCACGCAGATGCACATGCCCGCCAGCGCTGTGAATGGGGCCATTGTGCCGCCCGCTGCCGCCGCCGGCAGCGGGAACCATGACCAACTTGCAGCCCTGGCCTGGCGGCGTCTGGCTCCGGAGCGCTGGCCGGTGCCGCCGGACGCCTTCCCGCCCGGCACCGCCCTGGTGGGTGGCGCAGTTCGCGACGCTCTGCTGAATCGGCTGACCGCCCAGCCTGATCTCGACCTTGTGCTGCCGGGCGATGCCATTGGCCTGTGCCGCCAGCTGCGACGCAGCCATGGCGGCAGCGCCGTGGTGCTGGATGCCGAGCGCTCGATCGCGCGGCTGGTGATCGACGGCTGGAGCGTGGATCTCGCCCGCCAGGAGGGGGGCAGCCTGATGGCAGACCTGCACCGCCGCGACTACACGATCAATGCCATGGCTCTGCCCCTGGCGACACCGGACACGCTGGTGGATCCGCTCGGGGGCGCTGGGCACCTGGCCACGGCAGAGCTGGTGGCGGTATCGGAGGCGAATCTGCTCGACGATCCCCTACGGCTGCTGCGCGGCCTGCGCCTGGCTGGCGAGCTGAGCTTCCGCATCGAGCCGCGCAGCCTGGCCTGGATCCAACGGCACCATGCCCGCCTGGGACAGGTCGCCGGCGAGCGCGTGCTGGCGGAACTGGAGAAGCTGGCCGCCGCCGCCGCTGGAGAGCAGGAGCTGAACGCAGTGCTGCGCTACCGGCTGCTGCAGACCTGGCGGGCGGCGGACCCCGCCAGCGCCGCGGATGAAGCGCTGCTGGCGCGGCTGAGAGGCGAGGCGGCGGCGGGCCTGGGCCTGAGCCTCACCGAGACGGCTGCGGCCCTGCCGCTGGCCCGCCTGGCGGCGGTGCTGGATGGGCCGAGCCTGCGGGCGCTGCGCAGTAGCCGCCGCTTGCAGCAGCGGGTGGAGCGGCTGCGCCATTGGCGCCAGCGCCTGGGCGACAGCGCACCAGCAAAGCGAGCCGCGGCCCTGGCGGAGATGGAACGCCTGCAGCTGCAACGACAGCTGGAGAGCGACCTACCGGCGCTGCTGCTGGGCTGGCCCGCCAGCGATAGCGACGCGGCCCGCGATTGGCTGCAGCGCTGGCGGGACAAGGAGGATCCCCTGTTTCATCCGCGTGCCGCCATCGACGGCGGCAGCCTGCAGCGGGAGCTTCAGCTGCAGGCCTCACCCCAGCTGGGGGCCCTGCTGGAGCGGCTGATGCTGGAGCGCGCCTTCGGCAGGCTGCACAATCGCGATGACGCGGTGACCCTGGCGCGCCAGTGGCTGGAATCCGCCAACAACGATGGCGCAAAGGCACCTCGCCATGATTAACTGCAACCGTTAAGGCGTTCACAACGACCTGATCGGCGCCAGTTCGGGGTTTTCATTCGGTTCGTCCACACCGGTAGCTCAGTCGCGCGACAACGTCACCATCGTTCGCGCCACGTCCGCAGCAGCCACACGATTTTGATCAGGGCAGTCGGGATTTCGGCTCACCGCGTCAGACCGTGACCAGACAGCCATCCCGACGCGCCCACACAATCCGATCCCGTTCTTTCCTCCCGATCCCATGAGCGTTCGTCTGTACGTCGGCAACCTGCCGCAGAGCTTCGATGCCAAGGAGCTCGATGCCCTGTTCGCCTCCGTGGGTGAAGGCATCCGCTTCAAGGCTGTGCAGGACCGCGAGACCGGTGCCGGTCGTGGTTTCGGTTTTGCCAACGTCGACGACGAGAAGGTGGCGGATGCTGTGATCGAGCAGCTGAACGGCCGTGATTTCGGCGGCAACGCCCTGCGGATCGAGCGCTCCGAGCGCCGCGATGATCGCCGCACCGGCGATCGCCGCCCCGGTGGCGCCATGGCTGCCAATCCGGCGGCCCGCAAAGCCGTCAACAAGGTGGTCCACCGCGACAGCGTTGAGGAAGGTGCTCCCGATCCCCGTTGGGCCGGTGAGCTGGCCAAGCTGAAGAGCCTGCTGGATAACCAGAAGGCCGCAGTCTGAATCCAGGATCCTGGCTGATGGCCCAGGTGAGCATCACCCCAGCAGTGCCCTGGCATTGCTGGGGTTTTTGCACCGATCTGAACGGCAGCCAGCGCTCAGGGCAGAACGGCCGCCACAACGATCACAGCGATGAAAATAGCGAGAAACAGAAAACCCATCCGCGTCATGGCGGCTTCATGACCTGCGATGCCCACCTGAACGTCCCGGGACATCTGCTCACGGAACGCTGCGAAGGCAGCATCCTTGTCTTCGGTGCTGAGCTTGGGTTTCATGGGCGATCAACGGGGATAACAACATGCATAGGCCTAACGGCCATGACTATTCAGACTCGGTGGAAGAACCAATAGGCACCCACCGCCAGGACCAACATCAGGATGATCGGAACGGCGATGGCAGCCATGCCGTTATGACTCTTGACCACGCGTGATTCGTGAGCCACAACGGCTTGGCGGATGGACAACTCAAGTTCCTGCCGCAAACGGGCGAGGTCGGCATCCAGGGATTCCTCGCTGAAAAGCTCACGCAAACGCTGAAATGAGCCCTTACCGAGCACGAGGCTGTTCTCAGGATGCTTGTAGAGCAAATCCAGGAGCTCAGCCTTGCCGATCTCGATCAGACTGGCGTCAGCGGCCACCCTGGCATTGCAGGTGCGCAGGCGACCATCAATGACCTCGAGCTCACCAAAAAAACGACCCGGACCATGACTGCTGTCCACACCCTCGCCCGTCTCCGGATAGAGAGTGGTCAATTCAACAACGCCAGACCTGATCACATAAACATTGCCACTGGGGTCATCCGTTCGATAGACATACTCACCAGACGTCAGTGAAAAGCGCCGCATCTGATCAGGCATGGCATGTGCTCGGGAGTGATCGTAGTCGCAGCGAACCGCCCATTAGAATCCCGCCCACCCGAGCGGCATCATGAGCAACCACCAGCCCTCGCTGGCCATCCCACGGTTGCTTCGCCAGCGTCGCTTGCTGTGGATTCTGCTGTTGATGGCGGGGATCGGCGTGGCGGCGGTGCAGTTCAGGCCCAAGCCGCAGCCCAGCCCCCAGCCTGCACAGGTCACCGCCGTGACCGCCCTGGGGCGCCTGATCCCCGAGGGCGATCTTGTGACGCTTTCAGTGCCGGCGGGAGTATCGGGCGGCAACGAGGTGGTGGCCACGTGGCTGGTGCGGGAAGGTGATCCGATCCGCAGAGGTCAGCTTCTGGCCCGCCTGAGCAGTTACGGACAGCTGCAGGCGGCGCTCAATCAGGCCGAAGCGGGCCTGAGCTCCAGCCGAGCTCTGCTTCCCTTCCTGGAAATCAGCCAGACCAAAGGCAATGCGCTCTACGCCGATGGCGCCATCTCAGAAGAGGAGCTGGGCAAGGCGCGGGCCGGCGTAATCCGCCAGCAGTCCGATATCCGCTCCGGCAATGCCGCTGTGGCGCGCGCACGGCTTGAACTGGCCGCAGCGGAGGTGCGCTCACCCCTCGACGGCACCCTGATCCGCATCTACAGCTGGCCCGGCATGAAAGAAACCAGCGATGGGCTTGCCCTGATCGGCCGCACCGATCGCATGCAGGTGTGGGCCCAGGTGTTCCAGAGCGATATTCCCAGGCTGCGCATCGGGCAGGAGGCCACGGTCCGCGCCGAAAGCGGTGGCTTCCAGGGCAGTCTCAGAGCCCGGCTCAGCTCGATTGTGGCCAACGTCTCTCAACGCGACTTGTTCGCCGAAAACGGGAACAACGATGTCAACGCCCGCGTGGTGCTTGTCAAGCTCGACATCACCCCCTCCGATCGCGACCGGGTGCGTCAACTGAGCAACCTCAATGTGACCGTGCGCTTCGACCGATGAACTGGCGCACGCGGTTCCTGGATCCCCTGCGGCTGCAGGATCTACCACTGGCCTGGCTGCAGTTGAAGCGCCAGCCGGTCCGCTACCTGGTGGCCGTGGTCGGCATCGGCTTTGCTGCCCTGCTGATGTACATGCAGATCGGCTTCCAGTCGGGCCTGCTCAGCAGCGCCACCACCTTCTATGAAGCCCTAAATACCGATCTGATCCTCATCAGTCCAGGCACCCTGAACAGCGGCAACTTTCAGCAATTTCCCCAATCTCTCCTGTATACAGCTCTAGGGGTTGAAGGCGTCAAACAGACCATCCCCGTCTACGTCGCGAACATCAATGCCCAGAAGCTTGGTGGCATGAAACCCACCAGCTTGCGCTTGATCGGTTACGACCCAGATGCTCGCGTCCTCAACCTACCGGAGCTCAACAGACAGGCCTTTCTGCTCAAGACACCTGGCTTCGTACTCTTCGACACACTTGGCAACCGAAACACCGGACCGATCAGCGCAGCGGTACAGGTCAATGGCTCTCAATTCCTTACACTTTCTGACCTCTCCAAAACATTCCGAGTGGTTGGACTGTTTCGCCTGGGCTCCACCTTTGCTGCCGACAGCAATCTGGTGAGCAGTGACAGCACAGCCATTCAGCTCGCCTATCGCCAGATCAATCTTGGCGAAATCTCCCTGGGCCTGATCCGTCTGGATGGAACCAGCCGAACAGCCCAGGTGCAGAAGCAACTCCAAAACCTGCTCGGCGATCAGATCCAGGTTCTGACCAAATCACAACTCATTGAGCAGGAGCGCACCTACTGGAACACGGCCTCATCCTTTGGCGTGATCTTCGGATTCGGCACATTCATGGGGTTACTGGTTGGCGGCGTTGTCGTCTATCAGGTTCTCTACACCGACGTTAGCGACCACCTCAAGGAATACGCCACGCTCAAGGCAATGGGCTTCTCCAATAGCTTCATCCTGGTGATCGTCATTCAAGAGGCACTACTACTGGGCGTATCTTCCTTCATCCCTGCCACCATACTCAGCGCCGGGATGTATGCATTCCTGACGGCAACCTCCGGCATCCGCATCGCCATGACACCAGACAAAACAACCCTGGTGGGGTGCCTCACCCTGGGAGTTTGTGCAGCTTCTGCCGCGATCGCCATCCGCAAGTTGCGCGATGCCGACCCGGCCTCCGTGTTCTGACGCATGCCCCCCACCGTCCTGCCAGCCAGTTCTGCGGTGATCCGCACCGAGGGCCTCTGCCACAGCTACGGGGAGGGTGCACTGCGCAGCCAGATCCTGCACGACCTCAATTTCCAGGTGGAGGCTGGCGAGGTGACCCTGCTGGTGGGCCCATCCGGCAGCGGCAAAAGCACGCTGCTCACCTTGATCGGCGCCTTGCGGTCGGTGGAGTCCGGTTCCCTGCAAGTGCTCGGCGAAGAACTCTGCGGAGCCAGCGAGGAGGCGCGTGTGCAGATTCGCCGCAGGATCGGCTTCATCTTCCAGAGCCACAACCTGGTGAGCTCGCTCACGGTGCTGCAGAACGTGCAGCTGCTGCTGCAGCTGCGCCAACCCGATCCACGTCAGCGTCTCCTCCAGGCCAGCGCCCTGCTGGAGGCGGTGGGCCTGGGGCACCGCCTCCATCACTACCCCGAGGAACTCTCCGGCGGCCAGCGCCAACGGGTGGCGATTGCCCGCGCCCTGGCGCCCGAACCGGAACTGATCCTGGCTGATGAGCCCACCGCCTCCCTCGACAGCCAATCCGGCAAGGATGTGGTGGAGCTGCTGGGCAACCTCTGCCGCAACCGCGGCAGCGCCGTCCTGCTGGTCACCCACGATCTGCGCCTGCTCAACGATGCAGATCGCATCTGGCGGATTGAAGATGGCCGCGTGAACCGCTGGGTGCCAGACGCGGCTGCACTCGCCCTGCACTGACCCCACCATGAGCCCCAACGTCTACCCCACAGCCTGGTTGCGCAGCTGGAGCTGGCGGCAGCAAATAATCAGCTACGTGCAGGCACCAGTGCCAGCAGGTCGGGATGGTGAGAACTGCAGTGCCGTTGTGTTCGTGCACGGTTTCGGGGCCTGCAAGGAACACTGGCGCCACAACCTGCCAGCTGCGGCAGCCGAGCACAACGCGTATGCGCTGGATCTGATCGGTTTCGGCGACAGCAGCAAACCCCGCTCCTGCCTGCAGAACGAGCCCGATTGCACCGGCGGCTGGCGCTACGGCATTGAAGCCTGGGGGCAGCAGCTGCACGATTTCGTCCGTGAGCTGGTGCCAGGGCCGGTGCAGTTGATCGGCAACTCGATCGGTGGCGTGGTGGCGCTGGCAGCCGCACGCCAACTGGAGCAATCCGGCTGCCCGCCTCGGCAGGTGATCCTGATCGACTGCGCTGAACGGGCCCTGGACGACAAGCGCCTGGCGGAGCAGCCACCGCTACGGCGCCTGGCCAGGCCACTGCTGAAGGCCGCCGTGCGGCAACGCTGGCTGACCCAAAGCCTCTACAGCAATCTCGTCAAGCCGGGTGTAATCCGACGCGTGCTGGCGGAGGCCTACCCAACCGGCCGGAACGTGGACGAGCAGCTGGTGCAGCTGCTGCTGCACCCCGCACAACAGCCCGGCGCCAGCGAAGCGTTCCGGGGATTCATCAACCTGTTCAACGACAAGCTGGCCCCAGAGATACTCGCCGAACTGCGCACGCCGGTGGCGATGCTCTGGGGCGAACGAGATCCATGGGAGCCCCTGGCCATCGCCGAGAGCTGGCAGCGCTTCGGCTGCGTGCACAGCTTCGAAACCCTGCCAGGACTGGGCCATTGCCCCCATGACGAAGACCCGGAACAGGTGAATGCCAAGCTGGCCACACTGCTGCGCCATCCGGCATCGGCCACTTGCTGAAACGAATCCACCACCCGCTCAGCGTTGTTTTTCTCACCCTGCTGCTCGACAAGCTGGGGGAAAATATCATCTACCCTCTGCTGCCGTTCATTCTTGAGACCTACAAACCGGATGCGCTGACGCTCGGCCTGGTCGCATCTATCGCCACGCTGTTCGGCGTATTGAGCAGCCCATGGATGGGAGCCATGAGCGATAGTCTCGGGCGCAGACCGGTGATTCTGGTTTGCATCGGGCTGAATGTGATTGCGCTGCTGATGTTCGGCTGGGCTGGATCGCTGAGCATGGTGTTTTTCTCCCGTGCGGTGACTGGTGTGGCCACATCGACCATGGGGACGCTGCAGGCATACATCACCGATATCTCCACCCCGGCCAATCGGGCGCGCAACCTGGGGATCAGCGGTGCCGCCTTTGGCCTAGGGGCCATTGGCGGCCCGGCCCTCGGAGGTGGATTGATGCATTTCGGGCCCAGTGTTCCGGTATTCGTAGCGGCCGGCCTTGCCGGCTACAACCTCTTGAGCGCCTCGGTGGTGCTGCGTGAAACCCTGCGCCCGGAGCAGCGTCAACCCCTGGATCTGAAACGGATCAATCCATGGCAACCGGTGTTGCGGCTGATCACCGTCCCAGGCCTGAACCGCGTCGCCCTTGGCTTTGCCGCCTACAACCTTGCCTTTGCGGCCTTCACCAGCCTGCTGGTTCTGGTGCTGAAGGATCTTTTCGGCTGGTCGGCTGGCCAAACCAGCGGGATCTTCATCGTCATCGGCATCACGCTGACGGCGGTTCAGGTGAGCCTGATCGGGAAGTTGGTGAAGCAATGGGGCGAAGTGGATCTGAACCGCGTGGGCATGGCGATCACCGCCATTTCGATTCTGCTGATCCCGCTGGCGCAAGGCGCAGGGACCTTCACCACCACCCTGTTGGTGGCCTCCGGGATGATCCTCGCGGTCGGAGCCGCCTTCGTGCTGCCAACGGCCCGCAGCCTGGTGTCCGGATTGGTGGCAGCCAACGAGCAGGGTGTCGTGTTGGGGAGCCTGGCTTCGCTGACGGGACTGGCCAGTGCGATCGGGCCGATCAGTGCCGGCTGGATCTACGACAAATCACCGCTGGGCTGCTTCCTGTTTGAAGCCGCTTTTGCAGGGGTTGGCATCCTGCTGATCGGACGTGGTCCCAAACCGGAAGACTCACTGGAGCGATCGATGCACTTCGGAACCGAAACGCCTGAAACGCCTGAGCGCATCTGAATGCAGGCCCGCGCCAGCCTCAGCCGCCACTCAGAAGGCGGCGCATCACCTTGCGGAACTCAAGCACCAAGCCATCAGATTTGATCAGCACTTCGCCGGAACCACGTGGGCGCACCTCGCGCGGCTGCTGATCCTCAACAATACTGTTGTCCTCTACTAGAATCTGCAGACCAGTCTTCGCCGTTTCACGATCGAACCAACGGGTCAGCAGCGGCGTTGACCGCAGGAAATTACGCCAATTCGTAGCCTCCACCAACGTCTCAGAATCACTAAAGGGAAGGTGCACCAAAACACTGGCAAATTCAAGGCGACCGAAACGATTGAGCGGCACCGTAACGTTGGGATAGATAAAACGGAATTCCTTGTAAATAGTATCAGGATCGCCCTTGAGCACGTAACGGACAACGCCACTAATGCGCTCCACCTTCACAGGAAAGCGAGACTTGGCAATACGCTTACCCTTGACGATATCAAAATCAGGATAGGTCAGATCCGCATCAACGCCAACCTGGCCCACGCTTTTACCGTGGAGGAATGGCGCATGCACAGGATCGATACCGTTTTCGATCGTACGCGTATAGTGCCCCTTAAAAAGATAGCGGATGTCCGCCCGGGGATGGTGATGCATTCCGTCCAACTCGGGAATATCTTCAATCGCGTATGTTGGCTCCGAATTGTTCTCAGGAATCCAGGCCCAAACAATGCCGTACTTCTCCTGGGTGTGATAGGAACGAATTCTCGCGCCAGCCGGAATGGACTCATCAGCCCTGAGAGCAGGCACATGGCGACAGACGCCCCGGGCGTCGTAGCGCCAGCCGTGATAAGGACACACGAGCTCCGATGCCTCCAGCCAGCCAGCGCTGAAGCGGCAGCCGCGATGGGCACAGCGGTTGTCGACCAGAACAACATCGCCCGCGGCGGTGCGATAGCCCACCAGCTCATCACCCAGGAAGCGAATCACATGGGGACGCTCTGCAACAAACGCCGTGGCCACGCCGACGCCATACCAACAATCCCTGGGCCAGCGCAAAGGCTCAGCTTCAGTGGCCGTACCAGCAGCGGCGGGGCCAAAAGC
>Ga0129333_10003201_pt1 | contig 15283 bp, 14 predicted proteins | sample CPB6_08_DNA_FD_94474 | JGI IMG/M metagenome (GOLD analysis project Ga0129333, IMG submission 94474) | Freshwater to marine salinity gradient microbial communities from Chesapeake Bay, USA - CPBay_Sum_0.6_0.8_DNA | ecosystem: Environmental > Aquatic > Marine > Coastal | place: USA: Chesapeake...
CTCGAGGACGTGGGGGACGGGCTTGGCGTGGGTGCCGGCTCATCGGCGGCGAACCAGGTCTGGAAGATGGGGAAGCCGCTGAGCTTGGTGAAGGTGAACGTGAGGGTCGCGATCGCCTGCGTGGGCCGGAACCACCCGGCGGCGCCAGACGTGTCGGAGCCGTTTCCGGTCAGGGTGTCTACGCCGTTCCAAACCGGGGAATCATCGTGGGTCCCAGCGGGGCAACTGCTCGGCTTGGGTGATACCGCGCAGTAGTTGAACACGCCCTGGTACCACGTCGCGACCTCGACGGCGTTGCCACTCGCGTTCGTCGCACTGATCGTCACGCTGTCGGCGTCGATATCGCCAAGCGCGAACCCCCATGCGCCTGCCGGGGTCGGTTCGGCGAAGGTGTACGTCGTCGTCACTGACGCAGTGCCACCTGTCCCGACATTGAGATAGGGCTTGCCCTGCGACGACCCGAAGTACGCGCCGAAGGGCGTCGTCGGACCGAGCCAGGTCGACGCCCCCGAAGGGACGTCGAGCGATGCGCCGTCCGTCGTCCACGTCGCGGACGGTGAATCGAACCCATCGCTCGCGAGCGTCATCGTGCCACTGGTCCCCGTGCGCGTCCATCCGGCGTACACACCCGTGCCCGCGACGGCCTGCACCGACGAGACGGCGACCGCCGCGGTGAGTGCCGTGGCGAGAAGCGAGACGGGGAGGAGGACAGCAAGCTGGCGGCGCATCACACCACCCTAGAGAGGCATGCCCCCTTGGCGGGGCCACGTCCACCCAACGCGGGACAGTTCATGGCGATCTCCAGCCCACCACCACGGGCCAGTGATGTCCGAGGGCGCCAGCGAGCCGGCGCACCGCCGGCAGTGAGACGCCGATGACATTTCCGGGGTCGCCGCGTACTCCGGCGACGTAGGGCGCACCCAGGTCATCGAGTGTGAAGCCGCCCGCGACCTGCAGCGGCTCCCCGGTCGAGATGTACGACGCGATCTCGTCATCAGGCGCATCCACCATGTCGACGACGGTCGACACCGACTCACCCTCCGCAGCACCGGTGGACGCGTCGATGAGCCAGTGACCGGTGTGCAAGGTTCCGGATCTGCCGCGCATGAGCTGCCAACGGCGCAGCGCTTCCTCCGCCGTGGGCGGCTTGCCCAAGCGCACGCCGTCCACCTCGAAGATCGAGTCGCAGCCGAGGACCAGCGCCCCCGGAGGAATCTCGCCGCCCCCCACAGCCGACTCGGCCTTGGCCCTGGCCAGGGCTAAGGCCACCTCAGGCACCGGGCGATCTCGCATGGCCTCTTCGATGGACTCCTCGTCCACGCCGCTGACCACGATTCGAGGAGTGAGGCCGGCCTGCTCGAGGAGTCGGCGACGCGAGGGGGAGGCTGAGGCCAGCACGAAGGGACGTGGCCCGTATTCCCGCGGAGCGGACATGCGCCCACCATGCCAGAGCCGGCATCCCTAGACTGCGGCGCGTGCAGAAGGTCCTCATCGCCAATCGAGGCGAGATCGCCGTCCGGGTCGCCCGAGCATGCCGTGATGCCGGCATTGCCTCCGTGGCGGTGTATGCCGACCCCGACCGCGACGCGCTCCATGTCGAGATGGCAGACGAGGCCTACGCCCTTGGTGGCGTCACCGCCGCCGAAACGTACCTCGACATCCCCACGATCATCGACGTCGCCCGTCGCTCGGGAGCCGATGCTGTCCATCCGGGCTACGGCTTCCTGTCCGAGAATGCCGACTTCGCCCAGGCCGTGATCGACGCGGGACTCACGTGGATCGGTCCCCCTCCCGAGGCGATTCGCTCGCTCGGCGACAAGGTGTCGGCACGCCACATCGCCGCCCGGGCCGGTGCACCCCAGGTGCCGGGCACGCCCGATCCCGTCGCCAATGCCGACGAGGTCGTCGCCTTCGCCAAGGCGAATGGCCTGCCCATTGCCATCAAGGCGGCCTTTGGTGGCGGCGGGCGCGGACTCAAGGTCGCGCGCACGCTTGAGGAAATCCCGGAGCTCTACGAGTCCGCGGTACGCGAGGCGGTCGCCGCATTCGGTCGCGGAGAGTGCTTCGTGGAGCGATACCTGGATCGCCCGCGGCACGTGGAGACCCAGGTCCTCGCCGACAAGCACGGCAACGTCGTCGTGGTCTCCACGCGTGACTGCTCGCTGCAGCGCCGTCATCAGAAGTTGGTCGAAGAGGCACCCGCCCCCTACCTCACCGATGACCAGATCAGCGAGCTCTACGCGGCATCCAAGGCGATCATGCGCGAGGCGGGCTACGACAACGCCGGCACATGCGAGTTCCTCGTCGGCGAGGACGGCACGATCTCCTTCCTCGAGGTCAACACCCGTCTCCAGGTGGAGCACCCGGTGAGCGAAGAGGTCGCCGGGATCGACCTCGTGCGCGAGCAGTTCCGCATCGCCGAGGGCGGCGTCATCGACTACGACGACCCCGTACTGCGCGGCCACAGCATCGAGTTCCGCATCAACGGCGAGGATCCCGGTCGTGGATTCCTTCCCGCCCCCGGCGTGCTCACCGAGTGGGTGGCGCCATCGGGCCCGGGTGTCCGCGTCGACGCCGGCTTCCGACAGGGCGATGTCATCGGCGGCAACTTCGATTCGCTGCTCGCCAAGCTCATCGTCACGGGCCGGGACCGCACCGAGGCCCTGGAGCGCTCGCGCCGGGCACTCGCGGAGTTCCGCGCCGAGGGCATCGCCACCGCGATTCCCTTCCACCGCGCCGTCGTCGACGATCCGGCCTTCGCTCCGTCGGATGACTCGGCGTTCACGGTGCACACCCGCTGGATCGAGACCGAGTTCGATAATCAGATTCCGCCGTACGCCGGGACCGTCGACTCCCCCGATGCCGCGGTCGAGCGCGAGACCGTCACAGTCGAGGTCGACGGCAAGCGGCTTGCGGTCACGCTCCCTGCGGGACTGGGCGCCGCTCCTCGCGCAGCCAGCAACGGCACCGCCAAGCCGGGTCGCAAGCGTGAGCGGCAGGCAGTAGGCGGGGCGTCGGGCGATGCCGTGGCTGCTCCCATGCAGGGCACGGTCGTCAAGGTCGCTGTCGATGAGGGCCAGGCGGTGCAGGTCGGCGACCTCATCGTGGTCCTGGAGGCCATGAAGATGGAGCAGCCCCTCACCGCCCACAAGGCCGGCACCATCAGCGGGCTGAACGCCACGGTCGGCGCCACAGTTCCCACGGGCACTGTGCTGTGTGAAATCACCGACTGACATCCATGGCGTGCCCGCGATAACGTCGAGGCATGCGCCGCCATCACCAACGCCATCGACTCGTCGGAATTCTCGCCGTATCCCTCATCGGCCTCGTGTCGGTAATGGGCCTGAGTGGACCCGCCCACGCCCGCACGTCGATCGACTCGGTGGCCTCCGCGCTGCGCAATAACCCGGTTTACAACGACCCGGCAGCCGAAAACGCCCTCACGCCAGGTCAGGCAGCGGACCTCCGCTCGCAGATCACCGCCACGGGCTTGCCGATCTACGTCGCGATCCTGCCGGCGTCTGCTGCAGCTGAGACGGGCGGCCCGGACGAGCTCCTGCGCGACCTGCGCAATGCCGTGGGACGCAGTGGTGTCTACGCCGTTATCGCGGGCAACGCCTTCCGTGCCGGAAGCACCGAGGGCTCCGTCACGGACATCGCTGACCAGGCGTTCGCCGACCAATCGTCGAACGGTCCCTACGCCGTGCTCGAGGCCTTCGTCGCCGGGGTCGACGCCCAGTTCGGCGGCTCCGGCGGATCGAGCTCGGGATCGGGGTCGTCCTCGGGCGGGGGCGGCTTCACGACGCTCATCGTCCTCGCCGTGCTCGCTGCCTTGATCGTCGTCGGCATCATCTGGGTGAGGCGCCGGTCGAGGGCCGTGCAAGCCCAGCGAGTCGCCGCGATGCGAGGAGTGCTCGACGAGGACGTCACCGAGCTGGGTGAGCGCCTGGGTGCCTTCGATCTCACCGATTCACGCCTGGACGACGCCGGGCGCGCAGAACTCCAAAAGGCCCTGGACTCCTACGCGCGAGCCAGCGAGTCGGCAGGACGAGCGACCTCTGATGCCGACGTCACTCGAGCGACGAACGAACTCGAGGAGGGCCGCTACGCACTCGCCTGCGTCGAGGCACGCATGGATGGCCGCGCACTGCCCGCTCACCGTCCCCCGTGCTTCGTCGATCCCCGACACGGCCCGAGCGTCGACGACGTCCCCTGGGCTCCCGATGGCGGTGCCGAACGCCCCGTCCCCGTGTGCGCCGCCTGCGAGGCGAGTCTCGCCTCAGGCTCCCTGCCGGCTGCCCGCGAGGTCGACACCGCATCCGGGCGGGTGCCCTACTGGCGAGCCGGGGCCGCGTACGCGCCGTACGCCCGCGGCTACTACTCCAACTGGGGCGACATCCTCCCCGCGCTCTTCATCGGCACGATGCTCGCAACCGCCTTCAGCACGCCCGCGGCAGCGGCGCCCACCGCCTTCGGACCCGGTGGCGGATCGGGCAACGACTCCGGCGGCGGCTTCGGCGGCGGTGACTTCGGTGGAGGTTTCGGAGGGGGCGGCGACTTCGGCGGGGGCGGAGACTTCGGCGGGGGCGACTTCTAGTCCGCGTTCACCGAGGCGCCGCTATTCCTCGCCGGATCGGCGCAGGCGCCGCGCGGCCTCGGCAATCGAGCCGCTCAGGCTCGGATACACGGTGAATGTCGATGCCAGTTGATCGACCGTGAGTCGAGCATCAACGGCCACGGTGATGGGATGAATCAATTCACTGGCCCGTGGCCCCACGACGACGCCCCCGATGACGATCCGTGAACTCGGCCGACAGAAGAGCTTCACGAAGCCATGGCGAATGTCCTGCATCTTGGCGCGTGCATTCGTCCCCAGCGGCAGGAGCACGGACTCCGCGCTCACCGTTCCCTCGTCAACCTCGCGCTGTGTCACGCCGACCGTGGCAATCTCCGGGGTGGTGAAGACCGTGCTCGACACATGGGTGCGGTCCAGCGGAGCGACCGCGTCACCAAGTGAATGCCACATGGCGATGCGTCCCTGCATGGCCGCGACCGACGCGAGCATGAGCACACCCGTGCAATCACCGGCCGCATAGACGCCGCGTGCCGTCGTACGCGAGACACGGTCAACGACGATGAACCCGCGCTCGTCGACCTCCACGCCGGCTTCGGCGAGCCCGAGATCCTCCGTATTCGGGATCGAGCCAAGAGCGAGCAGGACGTGACTGCCCTCGACCTCGGAGCCGTCACCCAGCGTGACGATGACGCCGGACTCGGTACGCCTCACCCCAGCGGCGCGCGATCGCTCGAGGACCGTCATTCCGCGACTGGTGAAGGCATCCTCGATCACCGCTGCGGCGTCAGGATCCTCTCCTGGGAGCACACGATCGCGACTCGACACGAGAACGACATCCGCTCCGAGTGCGTGGTAGGCCGATGCAAATTCCGCGCCGGTCACGCCCGAGCCCACGACGATGAGCCGTTCCGGCACGCAAGCGAGGTCGTAGACCTGATCCCAGGTGAGGATGCGCTCACCATCAGGCTGCGCGTCGGCGAGGATTCTCGGGCGGGCTCCGGTAGCAAGCAGCACCACGTCGGCGTCGAAGCCCACCTCGCCTTCATCCGTGCTTGCGACCACCCGGGTCGACGATGCGAGGCGTCCGCGTCCGCGCACATAGTTCACGCCGTCGCGCTCGAGCCGAGAGGCGATATCGCGACTCTGTGCCGCCGCGAGTTCCTTGACACGATGATTGATCGCGGGCATGTCCACGCTCAGGGTTCCTACGCGAGGCGCCTCGCCGTGGACCCGTATGCCGAGCGAACCGGCCTCGGCGGTGACGGCCAGAAGATCGGCCGTCGCGATGAGGGTCTTGCTGGGCACGCAGTCGGTGAGGACGGCCGAGCCACCCGGCCCATCGCGATCGATCACGGTCACCCGAGCACCGAGCTGGGCGGCCACGAGCGCCGCCTCGTAGCCTCCGGGGCCTGCGCCCACGACCACCACATGCGCCACGACGACATTGTGTCGGACGCACCACGGTCGCTCCGGCGCCCCTCTACCCTGGTGGCGTGGCGCTCTACGCGGCGTACGGGTCCAATCTCGACCCCCAGCGCATGTCGGAGCGGGCTCCCTATTCGCCCGTCGCCGGCACCGGGTGGCTCGAGGGCTGGCGCCTGACCTTCGGCGGCGAGGACCGCGGCTGGGACGGTGCGCTCTCCATGGTCGTCGAGGACCCGGGCAACTCGGTTTTCGTCGTCCTCTACGACATGCATTCACTTGATGAGGCCTCACTCGACGCATGGGAGGGCCTCGCCCTCGGACTGTGGAGCAAGATTCGCGTCCGCGTCCAGACACTGGACGGCAGCGTCCTTGCCTGGCTGTACGTCCTCGACGCATACGAGGGCGGGCTTCCCTCTGCCGACTACCTCGCGCTCATCGCCGACGCCGCAGCAGCCGGGGGCGCACCCGACGACTACGTCGCACGACTGCGCAGTCACCCCTGCGCATAATCGATCGCTGCTAGCGTCCCGCCTGTGACCGACATGCATGCAGACCCCGTTGCCCTTGCTCGCGAGGCGGCGGCCGCCCTCTCGGACGCGACCGGTGTGCCCCGGCATGAGGTAGCCATCGTGCTGGGCAGTGGCTGGGGCCCTGCGGCAGACGCCCTGGGCACGACCATCGCCGAGATCGACGCAGACACGCTGCCGGGCTTTCGGCCCCCTGTCGCCGATGGCCATCACGGCCGGATCCGCAGCATCGATGCTGACGGCACCCCCGTCCTTGTTTTCCTCGGGCGCACCCATCTCTACGAGGGTCACGGTGTCGACGCGGTCGTCCATGCGGTGCGCACCGCTGCTGCCGCCGGCTGCAAGGTCGTGATCCTCACCAACGGCTGCGGCGGACTCGATCCAAACTGGTCACCGGGCACGCCCGTGCTCATCCGAGACCACCTCAACCTCTTCGGCGTGACGCCGCTGCGCGGCGCGACATTCATCGACATGACCGATCTGTATTCCCCCCGCCTTCGCGAGATCGCACGCGAGATCGATCCGACTCTCGACGAGGGCGTGTACGCCCAGTTCCTTGGGCCCCAGTACGAGACCCCGGCCGAGATCAGCATGGTGCGTGCACTCGGCGGCAGCCTGGTCGGCATGTCCACCGTTCAAGAGGCCATCGCCGCACGCGAGGCAGGTATGGAGGTCCTCGGGCTCTCGCTCGTGACCAACCTCGCGGCCGGCATGACAGGTGAGCCGCTCAGCCACGAGGAAGTCCTTGCCGCGGGCAAGGCGTCTGCCTCGCGCATGGGTTCGCTGCTGGCCCAGGTGATCCGGCAGCTGTGATGCGGCCAGGCCACGTGGAGGAATGGCTCGCCGACGATCCCGACCCGAAGACCCGGGCGGAACTCGTCGCACTGATCGAGGCGGCCGACTCCGGCGATGTGGTCGCGCAGGCCGAGATCGACGATGCGTTCCGCGGGCCGCTGACCTTCGGCACGGCGGGGCTCCGCGGGCGCATGGGCCCCGGACCCAACCGCATGAACCGCGCAACGGTGGCTCGCGCGGCCGCGGGTATCGCGGCGTACCTGCTCGAGCGGCACGAGCATCCCGCGGTGGTCATCGGCTTCGACGCACGCCACCGATCCGCTGACTTCGCCCGGGACTGCGCCGAGATCCTCGCCGGGGCCGGAGTGAGTCCACTTGTCCTGCCCCGCCCGCTGCCGACACCCGTCCTGGCCTATGCCGTCCGAGCCCTCGGCGTCGCCGCCGGTCTCATGGTGACCGCCAGTCATAACCCAGCTCACGACAACGGGCTGAAGGTCTATCTCGGCGATGGCCGGCAGATCGTGCCACCCGCGGACGAGGAGATCGCTGCGTGCATAGCCGCCGCCGGCCCGGTGCGCGACCTACCTCGATCGGATGGGCACGCCACTCTCGGTGACGACCTCGTCGATCAATACGTCGACCAGGCCGCACGAGTGCCTCAGCGCGACACTCCGCGTGATGTCGTGAGCCTGCATACCGCGATGCACGGAGTGGGCACGGCAGTGCTGCACGACGCGGCTGTGCGAGCAGGGTTCCGGGCACCCTTCACCGTGGCCGCCCAGGAGCGACCAGACCCCGACTTCCCCACGGTGGCCTTCCCCAATCCCGAGGAGCCAGGCGCCCTCGACCTGGCGATCGCCGAGGGCCGGCGGCTGAATGTGGACGTCATCATCGCGACGGATCCGGACGCCGATCGGTGTGCCCTCGTGGTCGGCGTGCCTCACGGTCGACCGTCGCACGCGGACAGCCGCACGCCCGGGGAGTGGGTGATGCTGAGCGGTGACGAAGTCGGGTCCCTCCTCGCTTGGTGGCTCCTGCGCCGCGGGGGCTTCGAGGGCACCATGGCCAACTCACTGGTGTCCTCGACGATGCTCGAGGCGATCGCCCGGGAGGCGGGCATCCCCTGCACCTCGACCCTCACCGGCTTCAAGTGGATCTCCCGCGTTCCCGACCTTGGCTACGGCTACGAGGAGGCGCTCGGCTATTGCGTCGACCCACGCCACGTCGCCGATAAGGACGGGATCACGGCCGCCTTGCTCGCGTTGGAGTTGATCGCCGCACTCAACGCCGAGGGCCGCACCGTCTTCGACGTCCTCGACGAGCTCGCACTCCGCCACGGTGTCCACGCCACCCGACAGATGTCGATCCGCCTGCCCACCGTCGAGGCGATCACCCATGCCGTCGCTGCCCTGCGATCCGACCCTCCCGAGCGCCTCGGCGATCTGCCCGTGGAGGAGGTCGTCGACCTCGCCATCGGATTCGAGGACCTGCCACCGACCGACGGCATCTTGCTCCGACTGCCCGGCGCGCGCGTGATCGTCCGTCCGAGCGGCACCGAGCCCAAGGTCAAGTGCTACCTCCAGGTGATTCGGGCCGTCGATGGAGCCGGCCTCGCGATCGCGCGCGAACTCGCGGAGGCGACCCTCGACCGACTCCAGTCGTCCGTCTCCGGACACCTGGGCCTCGCATGATTGCCGCGACGCGACGGGGGGAGCACCTGCTCGTGCTGCGCGAGCGCGCGGACGCAGATGCATGTCCCGACGGCTCGTCAGAGTGGGATGACTGGGGGCCCGGCGACCTGGTTCCGGGTGAGCACCATCGTGCTGTCGTGCTGCTCGACGAGGTCATTATCGGCACGATGTCGTGGCACGGCGTCTTCTACGGACCGACGATGGGATCTCGAGCCTGGTCCATGGGGATCGCGCTCGCGCCCGCGTGGCGCGGTCAGGGCTGGGGTTCATTGGCCCAGGCTCTCCTCGCTGAGCACCTGCTGGCGAACGCCGCGCGAGTGGAGGCATGCACGGACGTCGCCAACGTCGCGGAGCAGCGAAGCCTTGAGAAGGCGGGCTTCATGCGCGAAGGGGTGCTGCACCAGGCGCAGGAGCGGGCGGATGGCCAGCACGATCTGGTGATGTACGCGCGGATCCGGCATCCCTGACCCCCGGCTAGGCTGCGGCGGTGACCTCGCTCCTCGCTACCGCCGACATCACGTCGAGCAACGCCTCGCTCCGCCGCTACCTCCACGGCTTGCCCGGGGTGGACCAGGTCGGAGCCGAAGGCCGAGCCGGCATGCTGGCCACACGCTCGATCAAGGCGGCGAGCAAGGAGCGCGCCATCGACCTGGCGATCTCCATGGTCGATCTCACGACCCTCGAGGGTATGGATACCCCAGGCAAGGTACGGGCGCTGTGCGCCAAGGCTCTCAGGCCCGACCCCCTTGATCCGACCACGCCTCACGTTGCCGCCGTCTGCGTCTACGGGGACATGGCCGCGATCGCACGCGACGCCGTCGGCGATGCTTTGCATGTGGCCGCGGTTGCAACTGCCTTCCCCTCCGGCCGCGCCAGCCTTGCCGTCAAGCTCGCCGACACGACGGACGCCGTCGCCAACGGCGCGGACGAGATCGACATGGTGATCGACCGAGGCGCATTTCTGGCCGGGCGCTACCTCGACGTCTATGACGAGATCGTGGCAGTCAAGGCCGCCTGCGGTGCTGCTCACCTCAAGGTCATCTTCGAGACCGGAGAGCTCCGCACCTTCGACAACGTGCGACGCGCGTCATTCCTCGCCATGCTCGCAGGGGCCGACTTCATCAAGACCTCGACTGGCAAGGTCAGTCCCGCTGCCACCCTCCCTGTCACCCTCATCCTCCTTGAGGCGGTGCGCGACTGGCACCGTCAGACCGGGAATCGCATCGGAGTCAAGCCCGCCGGTGGGATCCGCACCGCCAAGGACGCCATCCGCTACCTCGTCATGGTCAACGAGGTGTGCGGAGAGGCTTGGCTGACGCCCGACCTCTTCCGGTTCGGCGCCTCCACCCTGCTCAACGACCTGCTGCTGCAACGGCAGCGGATGCGGACCGGCCACTACTCCGGCCCTGACTACGTCACGATCGACTAGGAGCTGCCATGGCCTTCGACTACGCTCCCGCGCCCGAGTCACGCTCCGTCGTCGATATCGCACCTCACTACGGCCTCTTCATTGACGGCGAGTTCGTCGAGACCATCGACGGGACGACCTTCAAGACCGTCAATCCCGCGACCGAGGAGGTCCTCACCGAGGTCACCGAGGCCGGGGCCGCCGACGTCGAGCGCGCCGTTAAGGCAGCACGCACGGCGTACAAGCAGACCTGGTCGAAGTTGCCGGGTCGGGAACGAGCGAAGTACCTCTACCGGATCGCGCGCATCATCCAGGAGCGCTCGCGCGAGCTCGCCGTCCTGGAGACCCTCGACAACGGCAAGCCGATCCGAGAGTCGCGCGATGTCGACATCCCGCTCGTCGCCGCGCACTTCTTCTATCACGCTGGATGGGCAGACAAGATCTCCTACGCCGGCTACGGCACCACGCCCTATGGAGTGGCCGGGCAGATCATCCCGTGGAACTTCCCGCTCCTCATGCTCGCGTGGAAGGTCGCGCCCGCGCTGGCGTGCGGCAACACGGTGGTCCTCAAGCCTGCGGAGACAACTCCCCTCACCGCCCTGGCCTTCGCGGACATCTGCCGTCAGGCCGATCTGCCTCCCGGCGTTGTCAACATCATCACCGGCGCGGGCCAGACGGGTCGACTGCTGGTCGAGTCCCCCGGGATCGACAAGGTCGCCTTCACGGGATCCACCGAGGTGGGGCGGCAAATCCAGCGAGCCGTCGCCGGCACGCGCAAGGGACTCACACTCGAACTCGGCGGCAAGGCGGCCAACATCGTCTTCGACGATGCTCCCCTCGACGAGGCGGTTGAGGGCATCGTCAATGGAATCTTCTTCAACCAGGGGCACGTCTGCTGCGCGGGATCCCGCCTGCTCGTGCAGGAATCCGTCCAGGACGAGGTGCTCGACGCCCTGAAGCGACGACTGTCGAATCTTCGCCTTGGTGACCCCATGGACAAGAACACCGACATCGGCGCGATCAACTCCCCCGAGCAGCGTGCGCGCATCGAAGAGTTGGTGAAGGCAGGTGAGGACGAGGGCGCGGATCGATGGTCGTCCCCGTGCTCGCTCCCCGACCGCGGATGGTGGTTCCCGCCCACTGTCTTCACCGGCGTCACGCAGGCGCATCGCATCGCCCGTGAGGAGATCTTCGGACCCGTGCTCTCCGTGCTCACCTTCCGCACCCCCGACGAGGCGCTGGAGAAGGCCAACAACACTCCGTTCGGACTCTCAGCCGGGATCTGGACCGAGAAGGGCTCGCGCATCCTCTGGATGGCCTCTCGACTACGCGCGGGAGTGATCTGGGCGAACACCTTCAACCGGTTCGACCCCACGTCCCCGTTTGGCGGATACAAGGAGTCGGGCTTCGGCCGCGAGGGCGGCCGTCAGGGCCTTGCCGCCTACCTGAAGCAGGAGGTTGTGTGATGGAAGGCCGTCTGGACGTTCGCAAGACCTACAAGCTCTTCATCGGTGGCGCCTTCCCTCGCAGCGAGAGCGGCAGGACGTATCCCGTCGCGGACGCAAAGGGACGGTTCATGGCCAATGCCTCGCTCGCCTCTCGCAAGGACGCACGCGATGCCGTCCTGGCGGCGCGCTCTGCCCAGCGCACCTGGTGGGCAGCGACGGCGTACAACCGTGGTCAGGTCCTCTACCGCATTGCCGAGATGCTCGAGGGACGCCGTGCCCAGTTCGAGGACGAGATCGAGCGCTCCGAGGGCGTCTCAGCGCGGCGTGCGGCAAGCCAGGTCGACGCGAGCATCGATCGATGGGTCTGGTACGCCGGTTGGTCGGACAAGATTGCGCAGGTGCTCGGTTCGACAAATCCGGTCGCTGGACCCTACTTCAATTTCTCCGTGCCGGAGCCGACCGGCGTTGTCGGGACGATCGCACCCCAGCGACCATCCCTGCTCGGGCTCGTCAGCGTCATCGCGCCGACCATCGTGAGTGGCAACTCATGCGTGGTGATCGCCTCAGCTGAGTGCCCGCTTCCCGCCATCACGCTCGCCGAAGTGCTCGCCACGTCCGATCTCCCTGGCGGAGTGGTCAACATCCTCACGGGCGCACCCGCCGAGATCGGCCCGTGGCTCGCATCTCACGCCGACGTCAACGCACTCGATCTCACCGGCGTGGTCGATGACTCCGTGGCCACGGAGATGGCCGTGGCGGCCGCCGACACCATCAAGCGGGTGCTGCCGCCGCCCGCGTCCGCACCCGACTGGAACGACGACCCCGGCCTCGGGCGCATCAGCGCATTCATCGAGACGACTACGGTCTGGCACCCGCAGGGTGTCTGACTCCTTCGAGGATTCCGTCACCGTCTTCGACCCCAGCGAAGCAGCGGCGTTGATCGCGGGAGGTGCGATCCTCCAGCGGCACGCTCACCAGATGAGACTGGATCTTCCTCCTGCCGACATCAGCATGCGCAGCACCAGCGACTTCCGGCCCTTCGCTCCGGGCGGCGTGCCACCTGTCCCGTGGAAGGCCGTGCTACCCGCCTTCCTCAAGGCCTATCCGCCGGATCACCCTGACCATGTACCCGGCGGTGAGTCGCTCATCGATGACTACCTCGTGCCCTACACGGCCGGGGCACGACTCGGGAAGCCCCTCAGCCATGCCAGCGCGATCGCGGTGCGTGACGACTACGCCTATGCCGGCATCCTCGTCGTCGACCGACCGGGCGAGGGAGCATGGGTCTGTGACATCTGGCGTGATCCCGCACCCGAGTACGCCGGGTCAGGTGAGGCACTGCTGCTCTGGTCTGCGAGCCAGCTGACCGATTACGGCGCTCTCGGACTCGTCGTCACGGTCGCCAACGACCGAGCTCGGCGGGCCTACGAGCGCGCGGGATGCGTGATCACGAGCACGGCCTGGCGCTTCCGCGCGCCCTAGTCCTCTTCGCGCTTGCGTCGCAGGCGTAGGACGACCACGACTCCTACCGTGGCGACCGCCGCGACTCCGAGGACCAGTGCGACCCGGGGTGCCCAGCGCTTCGAGGACTCGATGGCGTCCGCGGCCTGCACCAGGACGTCGTCGGCCTTCTCCAGCACATCGTCGGCGACATGGAGCACCGCCTCAGTCTGCTCCAGTGCGCCACGCAACCGGCCGAGGCCATCGCGCACCCCCTCGACATTCGCAGCTGATGTCTGCAGTTGCTCGACGATGCTCATGACTCGACCCTACGCCCCGGCAGCGGCGTACGCGGGCTTGATGACATCGTCGATGAGGGCAAGGCGCTGGTCAAAGGGAATGAAGGCGCTCTTCATCGCATTGACGGTGAGCCAGCGCATCTTCTCCACCCCCCATCCGAAGGCGTCGCTCACGGCCTGCATCTCCTGGGTCATCGACGTCCCCGACATGAGCCGGTTGTCCGTATTGATGGTGACGCGGAATCTCAGGTCGGCAAGCAGGCCGATCGGATGCTCGGCGATGCTGGCGGCAGCACCGGTCATCACGTTGGAGGTCGGGCAGAGTTCGAGCGGTATTCGGCGATCCCGCACGTAAGAGGCGAGGGGCCCCAGACGGTAGGTGCCGTCCGGCAGACGCTCGATGTCATCGACGATACGCACGCCGTGTCCCAGGCGGTCCGCACCGCACCACTGGATCGCCTCCCAGATGCTCGGCAGGCCGAAGGCCTCCCCCGCGTGGATGGTGAAGTGGGCGTTCTCGCGACGGAGGTACTCGAAGGCATCGAGGTGACGAGTGGGTGGGTAGCCCGCTTCGCGCCCGGCGATGTCGAAACCGACAACCCCCCGGCCGCGATAGTCGACGCTCAGCTCGGCGATCTCCCGGCTCTTGGCAGCCGTGCGCATGGCGGTGAGCAAGGTGCCAATGCGGATTCCGAACGCTCGCTCACCTTCGCGGAAGCCGTCGAGAACGGCGTCGACGACCTGGGTGAGGGCAAGGCCCCGCTGGGTGTGGAGTTCGGGGGCGAATCGGATCTCGGCGTAGACGACCCCGTCCGCAGCCAGATCCTCCGCGCATTCGCGGGCCACGCGGGCCAGCGCCTCCGGGGTCTGCATCACCCCGACCGTGTGCTGGAAGGTCTCCAGGTACCTATCCAGGGAGCCGGAGTCCGCTGCGGAGCGGAACCAGCGACCCAGCGCCACGGGTTCGCTCTCAGGCAGGTCGGTGTATCCCGTTTCCTCGGCGAGTTCGGCAACGGTCGCCGCACGTAGTCCACCGTCGAGATGATCGTGAAGGAGGACCTTGGGGAGGGAACGGATCACGTCCTCGCTCATCCCGGCCATGTCTCGAACTTACCCGCCGACCCCCGGGGCCTGAACCTGACCCTGCGCGACGAGATTGCGCAGGACCCGTAGGGCCACCGACAGCGTGGCGAGGTCGCCGGTCTCGAGTGCGGCGATCTGATCGAGTGTCGCCTGGGCGCGCCCGAGGCCCTCCCGATGCTGGTCCTCCCAGTCCTCGATACGCCTCTCCGGTGCATCCTGCGGGCTCGTCACCGCGGCCACTCCTGCAGTGACGCCGGCGAGGGCGGCGTACAGGTCCGTGCGCAGCGCCTGCCGGGCCAGCGCGGTCCACCTATCACCGCGGGGCAAAGCGGTGATGCGCGACAGCAGTCGATCGATGTCGTACCGCTCGGACAGCGCAAAGTAGAGCGGCATGATGTCGGCCGGCGGCTGGCTGACGGACTCAGCGACCTGGACGATGTCGAGCAGACCGAAGACATCGAGCATGGCGCTTGCCTGCTCGGCCAGATCAGCCGGCGACCCCTGCGCCACGAGTGCCGCGGTCGCGGCATCGAGTCGAGCACGCTCGATCCCTACGAGAGCGCCCGGGACCCGCGGGGCGAGTTCTGCCAC
>Ga0129333_10003202_pt1 | contig 15277 bp, 15 predicted proteins | sample CPB6_08_DNA_FD_94474 | JGI IMG/M metagenome (GOLD analysis project Ga0129333, IMG submission 94474) | Freshwater to marine salinity gradient microbial communities from Chesapeake Bay, USA - CPBay_Sum_0.6_0.8_DNA | ecosystem: Environmental > Aquatic > Marine > Coastal | place: USA: Chesapeake...
CCCCGTCGCTGCGGATTCGTGGCGCCCGGCTGCACAATCTGCAAGGCGTTGACGCCCGCGTGCCGCTGGGGCGGCTGACCGTCGTCACCGGCGTATCGGGCTCAGGAAAATCGACGCTGGCACGTGACGTACTCCATTCCAACCTGCAGCGGCTGGTCGGCGGCAAAACGCGGGGGGAGAATAATTCTTCATTAAAAACAATAGGTTGCGTATCTCTCGCCGGACACGAGTCGGTGGGTCGCGTGCTTGAAGTCGACCAGACGCCCATTGGCAAAACCCCGCGCTCCTGCCCCGCCACCTATGTCGGCTTCTGGGACGCGATCCGCCGCCTCTATGCCGAGGCACCGGAGGCACGCATGCGCGGCTATACCGCGAGCCGTTTTTCCTTCAACACCAAGGGTGGCCGTTGCGAAACCTGCGAAGGCCAGGGCGTGCAGAAAATCGAAATGAGTTTTCTGCCCGATGTGAAGGTGCCCTGCGACGTCTGCGGCGGACAACGCTTTGACGCGGAAACGCTGTCGGTGAAGTTCAAGGACAAATCCATCGGCGACGTGCTCGCGCTGAGCGTCGACGAAGCGGTCGATTTCTTTTCGGCGCATCCGCAGATCCACCACGCGCTGCGCCTGCTGCAGGATGTCGGCCTCGGTTACCTCACGCTCGGACAGCAAAGCCCGACGCTGTCCGGCGGCGAGGCCCAGCGTATCAAGCTGGTCACCGAACTGGCGAAGGTGCGCCCGAACAGCGGCGACGATGCCGCCGCGCGGCCGGGCCGAGGCGGTGCGCAACGCCATACGCTGTATGTGCTCGATGAACCGACGGTGGGCCTGCACATGGCCGATGTCGAGAAGCTGATCCACGTGCTGCACCGGTTGGTCGATGCCGGGAATTCAGTGGTAGTCATCGAGCACAATCTCGATGTCATGGCCGAAGCAGACTGGATTATTGATCTTGGCCCGGAAGGGGGCGACGGCGGTGGCCGCATCGTTGCCGAGGGACCGCCGTCCGCTATCGCTGCGCGGCCGGCGGACTCGCATACCGCCCGAATTCTCGGCGAGTTCCTCCATGAAAGGCGGCGCTGACCGGGCCACGGTGCGTCTCAGCGGCCGCGGTACAATACGGCTTCTATCGTCACGCATCGGCATACCGTGGACCTCGCCTCTCTTCGCAGTGAATATCAGGGCACACCCCTGAACGAATCCGATGTCAGCCCTGATCCGCTGACGCAGTTCCAGACTTGGTTCGACCAGTCCATCAGGGCCGAACTGCCGATGGCCAATGCCATGACGCTGGCCACCGTCTCAGCCGACGGCCAACCCACCGCACGTGTGGTGCTGCTCAAAGGCCTGTCGGACGGCGGTTTCGTGTTTTTCACGAACTACAGCAGCCGCAAAGGACGCGAACTGGTGGCCAATCCGAAGGCATCGCTGCTGTTTTACTGGCCGGAGCTGCAACGCCAGATTCGCGTCGATGGCCGTATCGTCAAGTTATCGGCCGAGGAATCCGAGGAATACTTCGGCCAACGCCCGCTGGGTAGCCGCCATGCAGCAATCGCCTCGGCGCAAAGCGAAAAGCTGGCTACCCGGGCAGAACTGGAAGCCGCTTACGATGCCGCTGTGGCCCAGTACGGCGACCAGCCGCCGCGGCCGCCGCACTGGGGTGGATACCGTCTGACACCGTCCGCGATCGAGTTCTGGCAGGGCAGGCCGAACCGCCTGCATGACCGCCTGCTCTATACGCGCAACGGCAGTGGCTGGACACTCGGCCGACTGTCTCCCTGAGCACACACAGTCCCGTCACCGAACGGATTGCGCGGAACCTGCCGACCGCATTTTTTCCCGATCCCGAATCCTTTGGCCTCAGCCCAGCCGCCCCGTTTTTACGACTCCCTGCTAGCCTGGTACTTCGTCGCCATCTGGGGCACTGGCTTCATCGCCACCAAGATCGGCCTGTCCCATGCCCCGCCGTTTACGTTTCTCGCACTACGCTTCGCCTTCGGGACCGCCTGCCTCGCGCTGATCGTACTGGCCGTCAAACCACGCTGGCCGGCGTCACCGCAGGCGCTCGGTCATGTCATCGTGGCCGGATTGCTGATGCACATCGTGCATCTGGGTGGCAGTCACTACACCCAGTACCTGGGACTGTCTGCAGGAATTACAGCGGTGCTGTTGTCGATACAACCGCTGCTCACTGCGCTGGTCGCAAGCCGCTGGCTTGGCGAAGCGCTCGCATGGCGGCAGTGGCTGGGCGTGTTTTTAGGGCTCGCCGGCGTCACCCTGATCGTCTGGCACAAAATTGACGTGCGCGAAGCGACCGCCGGCAGTCTGATCGCGGTCACGATATCACTCGTCGGCGTTACGGCAGGCACGCTGTATCAGCGCATTTTCTGCCCGGCCGTTGATCTGCGCGCGGCAGCATTTCTGCAGTTTGCGGTCAACCTCCTGATCCTGCTGCCCCTGTCCTGGTTCATCGAAGGCTCGCCGGTGCGCTGGTCCTGGGCACTCGCGGGCGTCATCCTGTTTCTGGTGATCGGTGCTTCGATACTGGCGGTGAATGCCTTCCACGTGCTGATGCGGCGCGGGCAGGCCATCCGCGTCACCAGCCTGATCTACCTGACGCCGCTGTTTCCGGTCGCACTGGAACTGCTGCTCTACGGCATTGCGCCTTCGCTGCTTTCACTGACCGGCATCGCGATCACCTGCGCCGGCGTCGCACTCGCCTCCTGGCAGCGGCGGATACGATGACCATCCGCTATATCCTGCTGCTCACGATATTGTTGCACCTCGCGTTTGCCGGTTGCCGCGTCACGCTCTCGCTGCTGGCACTGCACCTGCAGGCTTCACCGGTTACTGTGGGTCTGCTGATTTCGCTGCTGGCTGCCGTTCCGCTTCTGTTTTCGGTGGGCTGGGGGCGACTGATCGACCGCATCGGCATCCAGACACCGATGCTGGCCGGGGCTACGGCCGTGCTGGGCGGCTTGCTGATGGCCGCGCTTCTGCCGCGGCTGGAGGTCCTGTTCGCAGTCAGCGCATTGACCGGCAGCGGTTTCATGCTGGCGCATATCTGCGTCAGCCAGGCCGCCGGACTGTTGGGCACGCCGGAAAGCCGTGCGCGTCATTTCAGCCTGCTCGCACTGGCCTTTTCAACCTCCGGGTTTCTCGGGCCGATGACGGCAGGGTTCTCCATCGACTGGATCGGCCACCGACTGACTTTTCTGGTACTTGCGGCGAGCGCACTGGCCGCGCTGCTGCTGATACTGCGCTTCCCATTGCAACTCCCGGCACATCCGGCTGCGGCGCAACCGGCGGGCAAGCGCCGGCTCCGCGATTTGCTGCACATGGGCAACCTTCGCCGCGCTTTCGTGACCAGCGCCGCGCTGTCCATGGCCTGGGATCTGTTTACCTTCGTCACGCCGATACACGGCACTCAGCTAGGCCTGTCTGCCAGCACGATCGGGCTTATTCTCGGCGCCTTCGGCAGCGCCATCTTTCTGGTCCGGCTGGTGCTGCCGCTGGTCGTGCACCGTCTGGGTGAATGGCCGCTCCTGATCGGCGGGATGCTCGCCACGGGCGCCGCCGTCACGGTTTTCCCGCTGGTGCATGAGCCCGCCCTGCTGATGGCCATCGCCTTTCTGATCGGGCTGACCATCGGCGGCACGCAACCGATGATCATGAGCGTGCTGTACAACACCGCGCCGCCGGGTCGCGGCGCCGAGGTCGTCGGCGTGCGCACCTTTCTGCTCAACGTCACTCAGGCCGGGGTGCCGCTGGTCTTCGGCTTTCTCGGCACCGCACTGGGGATGACTCCCGTGTTCTGGGCAATGGCGCTTGCATTATTCGCCGCCGCCATCTATGCCGGCCGTCGCCGCGATTGAGTTCGCTGGCGGCCGCCCCGGGCGCCACCCTTCTGCCTCTGCCCGTCACGCATCCGCACATAAAAGCAAAAGGGGCGCAGCGCGCCCCTTTTGCCCTTCTGCTGCCTGTCTGATTCTTGTTATTTGAGGTGCTTGTTGACCAGCTTGGTCATCTCGAACATCGAGACTTGTTTCTTGCCGCCAAACACGCCTTTCAGTTTTTCGTCGGCGTTGATCATGCGACGGTTCTTGCTGTCCTGCAGGCCGTTCTTCTTGATGTACGCCCAGATCTTCTTGGTGACTTCGGTGCGCGGCATTGCGCTGTTGCCGATCACTGCGCCGAGTGCGGCGCTCGGCTGCATGGCTTTCATGAATGCAGCATTCGGTTTGCGCTTGGCGCCGGCTTTCTTTTTCTTAGCAGCGGCGGGTTTCTTCTTTACAGCTTTCTTCTTTGCAGCCATCGAGTATCTCCCGTGTGTGAATGATCGATGAAAATGTCTGTCTAGTAGGGTTAGTCTGCTAGCCGTGTCGTTCACGGTGACGAGAGGATGCCGAGGGAAAAACCCTTTGTCAACGTTTTCACAGAGGGATAATCCCCTTTGTCTCCCTCTGTGCGAAGGTCAGTACTCACCAACCGGCAACCACCGCGCAGTTGCCGATTTGAATCCGGAACGAAGTGGCAGCACAATACGCACCGTGCCGGCCCCGCCGGCGGCACCGGAAGAGCAGAACCAAATCAATGACCTATAGGGGAAACTTGAATGGGGAAGCCGCAACCCGGCGTTGCCACCGCAGCCTGCCGACCCATGGCCGGCGCGGTCAAACCGTGACGTATTCACGCTGTCCGCAAGGCGCCGCCACCCGCCCATGAACCGGCAGCTCAATCTGTTTGAGGGTGGGGCCCCGTCAGGGGAAACCGCTGCTACCGTCATCACGCCCGCGGATATTTCCGCTGAAGAACGCGATCTGTCGCGCTTGCTCTCACCGCATATCCGGTTGGGCACCTCGTCGTGGCACTTCCCGGGGTGGCGCGGCCTGATGTGGAACGACACCTATCTTCCAGGCGATCTGTCGCGCTACGGGCTGCCGGCCTACGCGGCGCATCCGCTACTGCGCACAGTGGGTCTGGATCGCTCCTTCTATGCGCCGCTGCCTGCCCGTCAGTACGCAGCCTACGCAGCGCAGGTGCCTCAGGACTTCCGGTTTCTGGTCAAGGCCCCGGGCGCCATTACCAGCGTCTGGGAATACCGGGAAAACGGTCAACACACAGCCAACAAACGCTTCCTTGACCGCACATGGGCAATCGACCAGTTTGTCACACCGGCGCTGGAAGGACTGCAATCACGCGCGGGTCCACTGCTCTTCCAGTTTCCACCGCTGGGTCGTGCGATGACGCGCGCACCGGAGCGCTTTATCGCCCAGCTGCATGAATTTCTGGCCGGCTTGCCGAAAGGGCCTCTCTACGCTGTCGAAATGCGGGACGACCGGTTAATCAACCGCCGCTTCTTTGCCACCCTTCACGAAACCGGCGTCCGCTATTGCCTCAGCGTGCATCCACGCATGCCGTCCGTGGCAGCGCAAGCAGCCGCAATGTCAGGATTCGGCCCCGGACCGCTGATCATCCGCTGGAATTTGCAGCCCGGACACACCTACGAGGAAGCCAAGAAACGGTTCACACCCTTCGACCAGCTCATTGCCGAGGACAACGGTGCCCGGGAATCCATCGCGCAGCTATGCGCCGGCGTCGCCGGTGCAGGTCAGGATTGTTTCGTCATCGTCAACAACAAGGCCGAGGGTTCTGCACCACTGTCGATATTGCGGCTGGCACAGGAAATCGTGAACCGCATGCGCGAGCGCTGAAACGCCGGCAGCGGCGGCTAGCGTGGCTTCAGCCGGCTGGAAAAAACCTTGCGGAACTTGGCGACCTTCGGCGAGACGACGGCCATGCAATATGGCTGTCGCGGGTTCCGCTCGAAAAATTCCTGGTGATAGTCTTCGGCCTCATAAAACGGCGCTGCCGCCGCGACCTCGGTCACGATCGGCGCGGCATAGGCACCTTGCTGAGTCAGATCAGCAATGACCTGACGGGCCACGGTCTCCTGCTCGGCAGACTGGCAGAAAATGACCGAGCGGTACTGGGTGCCAATATCATTGCCCTGCCGGTTCAGCGTTGTCGGGTCGTGAATCGCGAAAAACACCGCCAGCAGTTCACGGAAGGTCAGCACGTCGGGATCGTATGTCACGCGCACGACTTCCGCATGACCGGTCTGCCCGCTGCATACCGCCTCGTAGTCGGGATCGGGGTCGCGACCGCCGGCATAACCGGATTCAACGCTATCGACACCGGCCAAGCCGTCAAACACGGCTTCCAGACACCAGAAACATCCACCCCCGAGAACCGCGATCTCGCGCCTTTGCTCCGCTTTACCGTCCGTCATATCGCTCTCCATGGCACGCTGTCCCGGCATGTCCGTCGGTCCGGAACCGGTTTCCTGACATCAACCGTGATAGCCGGTCAGGCGTTCGACTTCGTTGCGTGAACCGAGGATGACACCGACGCGCTGATGCAGGCGTTCCGGCTGGACGTCCATGATGCGCTGACGTCCGTTGGTCGCCATACCGCCCGCCTGTTCGACGATGAATGACATCGGATTCGCCTCATACATCAGACGCAAGCGGCCTTCCTTGTGCTTGGCGTCCTGCGGATACATGAATATGCCGCCGCGCGAAAGAATCCGGTAAACATCGGCCACCATCGAGGCGACCCAGCGCATGTTGTAGTCCTTGCCCAGAGGGCCGTTCTTGCCGGCGAGGCATTCGTCGATGTAACGCTTTACGGGGGGCTCCCAATTGCGCATGTTCGACATGTTGATGGCGAACTCCGCGGTATCTGCCGGTATTTCGATTTTCGGCTGGGTCAGCACCCAGCTGCCCAATTCGCGGTCCAGCGTAAATCCGGCAACGCCGTTCCCGACAGTCAGCACCAGCACGGTCGAGGGCCCGTAAACGGCGAAACCGGCGGCGACCTGCTTCGCGCCCGGCTGGAGAAAAGCCTTCTCGTCCGGCTCAGTCACGCCCTCCGGGCAGCGCAGTACCGAAAATATCGTGCCGATGGAGACGTTGACGTCAATATTCGACGACCCATCCAGCGGATCCATCAACAGCAGAAACTCGCCTTTCGGGAAACGATTGGGAATCTGATGCGGCTGTTCCATTTCTTCCGAGGCAATGGCCGCCAGATGACCGCCCCACTCGTTGGCCTCGACCAGCACTTCGTTGGAGATCACGTCGAGCTTTTTCTGTGCCTCCCCCTGCACATTTTCAGTCCCGGCACCACCGAGTATGCCGGCCAGCGCGCCCTTGCTGACCGCGTTGCTGATCGATTTGCAGGCACGCGCCACCACTTCGATCAGCAGTCGCAGATCAGCCGATACCACACCGTGCTGCCGCTGTTGTTCGACAAGATACTGGGTCAGTGTAATGCGACGCATGTTTTCTCCACTAATAAAACAATCAGGAAGCGGTCGTGCAGGGAATGCCCGACCGCGCAGAATTGTTGAGTGACCGCGGCTGACCGGCAGAACAGGCAGCAGGGCCGATGGTCACAATCGATGCCGGCCTGCGATTGCAGTCCGGAACGCATTATCCGATATACTCGTTCCCGCTTGGAGGGCACTTTCATGTATCTGTTTTTAAAACGATTTTTCTGTCTTGCCGTTTTTCTCGCACTGCTGCCCGGCGTCATCGCGGCACAGGCCCAGACGCCGGCGCCGCCAAAGCCGGGGGTCGCCACCTTCGCCGGTGGCTGCTTCTGGTGCATGGAGGAAGCCTTCGACAAGGTCAAGGGCGTCATCAAGACGACCTCGGGATACACCGGTGGCCATCTCGCCAATCCGACTTATCATCAGGTCACAGGCGGCGGCACAGGACACACGGAAGCTGTGCAGGTGCTGTTTAATCCGGCCGAAGTCAGCTACGAAAGGCTGCTCGATATCTTCTGGCACAACATCGATCCGACGCAGGCCAACGGACAATTTTGTGATCTCGGCAACTCATACCGCAGCGAGATTTTTTTCCATGACGATGCCCAGCGCAAAGCCGCAGAGGCTTCGAAAACAAGACTGATGAAGGAAAAGCCCTTCCGCGGGGAGATTGTGACGGCGGTTACCCGCGCCGGCCCGTTTTACGAGGCTGAGGGCTACCATCAGGACTACCATATCCGGAACCCCGTGCGTTACAAGTTCTACAAGTCCGGTTGCGGCCGCGAGGCACGGCTCCGGGAATTATGGGGGGCAAAGTAATCCTGTGACAAAGCGCCTGCTGCTGATTGGCGGCGGACACAGTCATGTAGAGGTGATCCGCCGCTTCGGGATTCAACCTGAGCCAGGTGTTGAGATCACGCTCGTCAGCCCCGACCGCCATACCCCCTACTCCGGAATGCTGCCGGGGTTGGTCGCCGGCCACTACGATTTCAACCAGTGCCACATCGATCTGCAACAGGTCTGTCACTTCCATCGCGTCCGCTGGTGCCCGGCCATGGCCACGGCGGTGGGCACAGATACACGCCTTGTCCACCTTGATGACGGCAAGCAGGAGCCGTATGACGTCGTTTCCATAGACACCGGTTCAACCCCGGTGCTGAGCGCAATACCAGGCGCGAACCATTACGGGGTGCCGGTCAAGCCGGTTAAGCGTTTTCTCGAGCACTGGAACGCCCTCCTTGAGGCGATCGCGTCAAGGCGCGCACCAGCCCGCTCAATCACGGTGATTGGTGCCGGCGCCGCCGGTGTCGAGATGATACTGGCCATGGCCTATCGCATCCGCAGCATGCAAGGCCATGCCCGCCTGACGCTGGTCGGCGATACGGCTGTCCTGCTGCCGTCGCATCCGCCCGGAGTGCGGCGTCCGGCAATGCGAAAACTGGCCGAATACGGCGTCCACATGAAATTGGACACGCGGGTAGGCGAAGTGTCTGCGGGCGAACTGCGCTTTGACGATGGCAGTTCGATGACGCCCGATGACATCATCTGGATTACCGGTGCGGCCGCGCCGGCTTGGCCAAGTGAAAGCGGCCTGCAGGTCGATGCCAGTGGTTTTATTGTCGTGAACCGTTTTCTGCAATCCGTTTCTCATTCGTCAGTATTCGCTGCAGGCGATATCGCCGGAATGGAAGGTTGCCCGCGGCCGAAGTCCGGTGTATTTGCCGTGCGCCAGGGTCCGCCGCTGGCGGAGAATCTGCGCCGCGCGCTGCGCGGCGAGGTGCTGTTGCCTTATCGTCCGCAACAACGGGCGCTGGCCCTGATCAGCACTGGCGGCAAACATGCCATTGCCTCTTACGGACCCTGGTCCATCAGCGGGGATTGGGTGTGGCAGTGGAAGGACCGCATTGATCGCGGCTTCATGCGCCGCTATAGCGCCGACCCTGTCTGAATCAGGCCTGTGTCCGGCAGGGCACGCCGCCATCCGAAAAAGCCCGGCCAACGCCATTTGCGGCGCTGCCCGTCAGTGGATGGTCACCCGCGCGAACTTCCGCTTGCCCACTTGCAGGACCACTGACGCGCCGCCGGCAAGGACCAGCGACTTGTCTGTCACCTTTTCCCCATTCAGCTTGACACCGCCTTGCACAATCATGCGCAAGGCTTCGGATGTGCTGGCGGTGAGGCCCGCCTGCTTCAGTACCGCGGCAATCGGAAGTCCCGCGCCTTCAGCCGCAAGTGTCACCTCGTCCAAATCGGCCGGAATCTCGTTCTGGCGGAAACGCGACTCGAAGTCTGCCAATGCGGCAACCGCCGCCTCGCGCCCGTGAAAACGCTCGACGATCTCCTGCGCGAATGCCACCTTGACATCACGCGGATTGCCTCCGGCCGTCACCCGGGCCTTCATGTCACGGATATCCGCGGCGCTGGCAAACGACAGCAGATCAATGTAGCGCCACATCAACTCGTCGGACACTGACATCAGCTTGCCGAATATCTCGTTCGGCGGCTCTTGGATGCCGACATAGTTACCGAGGGACTTCGACATCTTGTTGACGCCGTCCAGCCCTTCCAGCAAGGGCATGGTCAGAATGCACTGTGGCGGCTGCCCGTAGTGCTTCTGCAGTTCCCGGCCCATGAGCAGGTTGAACTTCTGATCAGTCCCGCCCAGTTCGATGTCCGCTTTCAGCGCGACAGAGTCATATCCCTGCACCAGCGGGTACAGAAATTCATGGATGGCGATCGGCTGGTTGCCCTTGTAACGCTTCGAAAAATCGTCACGCTCGAGCATGCGCGCTACCGTGTGGGAGGCCGCAAGCTTGATCATGTCCGCCGCCTGCATGCGGTCCATCCAGCTGGAGTTGAAGACCACCTCGGTGCGTGTGCGGTCAAGAATCCTGAACACCTGTTCGGTGTACGTTTCCGCGTTTCGCGCGACGTCTTCCCGGGACAGCGGCGGACGCGTGGCATTCTTGCCGGTCGGGTCTCCGATCATGCCCGTGAAATCGCCGATCAGAAACAGCACGTGATGCCCCAGTTCCTGAAACTGGCGCAGCTTGTTGATCAGGACTGTATGCCCGAGATGCAGATCGGGAGCTGTCGGGTCGAAGCCTGCCTTGACCCGCAGAGGTACGCCGCGGGCAAGCTTTTCTCGCAACTCGGTTTCGATGAGCAATTCGTCGCAACCGCGACGGATGGTCTCCAACTGGGTCTCAATATCGGACATATTCAGGGACGAGGCCAGCGCAGAAAACGGTTTTCCCGCACTAGGGTTTCTGTTAAGCTGTTGGGCGAAAAATGCTTCAAAATCATAAGGAAAGCGCATGCTGCCAGAGCGCGCCCCGATTCTAGCGCAAAAGGTTTGGACATGGTTTCGCGGGTCCCGCACCTTGCTGCTCGGCGTGCTTTCCGTCCCCCTGGTGATCGCATTCGCAGCATTCGGCATCGCGCCGGATACCATCACCGATACCGTGCGCCGGGTTCCCGTCGTCGAAGCACTATCCCTGCCGTCGCTATCCGGTGAAGCCGGTGAAGATACATTCTGGCACGAAGCAGTGATCGAGCGTGGAGATACTCTGCAATCAGTTCTGGGGAGACTACAGGTTAACACCGAGGACACGTCGGCTGTCATTCGGGATCTGCGGCAATCCCGGTTGGCATACCGGCTGAAAAGCGGGCATACGCTGCGCGTGCAGTCGACGGCATCGGGAAAACTTCTGGCTTTGCGCTATCGCAATGGCACCCAATTGCTCGCGGCGGACCGTAGCGACGAAGGTTTCCGCTGCACCCTGAGTACGCCGGGACTGGAAACCCGCGTTCAGATAGCCTCCGGCATCATCCGCTCGTCATTGTTCGCTGCCAGCGATGATTCCGGACTTTCCGATGCGGTAGCAGTGCAGATTGCCGAAGTGTTTTCGACGGACATCGATTTTCACCGGGACCTGCGCAAGGGTGACCGTTTTTCCGCGATCTTTGAAATGCAGTACCTTGATGGAACGCCGGTAAAGCCGGGACGGCTGCTGGCCGCGGAGTTCGTCAACCAGGGTAAAGCCTTTCATGCTGTCTGGTTCGAGGGTGAAGCGGGACAAGGCGGTTACTACACGCTTGATGGCAAGAATATCCGCAAGGCCTTCCTGAGATCGCCGCTGGAGTTCTCGCGCATTACATCCGGCTACACCAATGCGCGCTACCATCCAATCCTGCAGCGCTGGACCGCCCACCGGGGAATAGACTACGGCGCGCCGACTGGGACGCCGGTTCGCACCACCGGTAACGGGATCATCGAATTCGCCGGCGTAATGGGTGGCTATGGCAATCTCGTTATTGTCCGCCACCAGTCTGCCGTAACGACCTACTACGGGCATTTGTCGCGTTTCGGTAAAGGGATGCACAAAGGCAAGCGTGTGTCGCAGGGAGATGTCATCGGTTATGTCGGCAGCACCGGGCTGTCGACCGGGCCCCATCTGCACTACGAGTTCCGCATCAATAACGTGCACCAGAATCCATTGCGCCTGGCACTGCCGCCCGCACCGCCTCTGGCGGAAAAATACCGGACAGCGTTCGCCAACCTCACCGGGCCTTACAAAGCGCAGCTGAGTCTGCTCGCGCAACTGCCCCCGACACCCGCCGATTGAATCACATGTCCCGGCACGCCATCGGGATCATGTCGGGCACCAGCGTTGACGGCATTGACGCTGTGTTGCTCACCGGGGAAGGGCCTTGGCATATTCTCGGCCATGTCTATCTCGCATTTCCTCCGGCACTGCGTCTCGGAATACTCGCGCTGTCGGCGACGGGCGATGATGAAATTCATCGCGGCGCCCTGATCGCCAATCGGCTGGCACACGAATACGCAAGCGCCGTGCATCAGCTGTGCCACAAGGCCAGTGTAGACCGCGGTACGATACAGGTCATTGGCTGCCATGGTCAGACGGTGCGGCACCGGCCCGAGGCCGGGTACACCACACAACTCGTCAATGCGGCGCTGCTTGCAGAATTGACAGGCATTACCGTCGTCAGCGATTTCCGCAGCCGGGATATTGCAGCCGGCGGCCAGGGCGCACCGCTGGTACCGGGATTTCATCAAGCAGCATTCAGCAGTTCCGGGAGACACCGGGCCATCGTGAACATCGGCGGTATCGCCAACATCACGTTTCTGCCGGCCGGAGCCGGCGTATCCGGTTTCGACTGCGGACCCGGCAACCTGTTGATGGACGCCTGGATTTCCCGCCACAGGCAATTCAACTACGACGCGAATGGCGAATGGGCGGCATCCGGCCAGATCAACCGGCAATTGCTGGAACACTTGCTGCAGGCAGAATTTTTCCGCAAAGCACCGCCCAAGAGCACCGGACGCGAAACCTTTCACCTCGACTGGCTGCTCAGTCTGGTCACAGAGGATTTTCCTCCCGCTGACGTACAGGCGACCCTGCTGGAACTCACCGTCAGCGGTATCGCCGGCGCACTGGAATCATGGTGTCATCAGGCATCGGAAGTGTATGTTTGCGGAGGCGGCGCCCGGAACCGCCGGCTAATGCAGCGACTGGCGGAAGCACTGGAACCGCGCTTGCTTGCCGCTACCGATACACTCGGAATCCCGGCTGAACAGGTGGAAGCCGCCGCGTTTGCCTGGCTGGCCTGCAGAACGCTCGATGGCCGCAGCGGCAATCTGCCCGGGGTGACGGGTGCTTCAGGTCCGCGCGTGCTCGGTGCGATCCATCCCGCCTGATCCGGAACTCAAAAAAAACAGAGGGCCGAAGCCCCCTGGTTTGTGCATTTCATCTGGAAGTGCTCAGGCGGAAAATGACGAACCGCAACCGCAGGTGGAGGTCGCGTTCGGATTCTTGATCACAAACTGTGCGCCCTCGGCATTTTCCTGGTAATCGATTTCCGCTCCCATCAGATACTGCAGGCTCATCGGATCGATCAACAGCGTAACGCCGCTTTTTTCCAGTGAGGTATCGTCCTCGTTGACGGCCTCATCGAAAGTGAAACCGTACTGAAAACCCGAGCAGCCGCCGCCGGTGACGAACACTCGCAGCTTCAACTCGGAATTGCCTTCTTCGTCTATCAGTTGCCGGACCTTGCTGGCAGCATTCTCGGTGAACACCAGCGGATCGGGCATCTGCTCGGCAACAGCATTCATGATTGACTCCTGTAGGTAACAGCGGCGCAACGACACGCTATGCCGCGAATATCTCTTTCAGAATTATTCCATATCCGGGCTGCGCCGGTCAGCCCCTCAATCAGCGGAAGCCGGCTTGAGTTTGACGACTTTATCGGCTTTTACATCGTCCTGATAGACCAGACGCCCTTGCACGACGGCTCCGACCTGCATTTCCAGGGTCCGGTAAAAAACATCACCGGTAACATTGGCTTTCGCCTGCAGTTCCAGATAATCGGAGGCATGCACCGGACCGACCACCGAACAATTGATAACCACATGTGAGACGCGGATTTCGCCCTCGAGATGCGCAGCCTCTGACAGTATCAGGGTCCCGGGCTTGCCTTCCTTGGCAATCACGTTGCCTTTGACATGCCCATCAATGCGCAAACCGCCTTCGAAAGTGATATCGCCTTCGACGGTGGTGCCGGATCCGATCAGACAGTCAATGCGGTTCTGTGGCTTGTTCGACTTGTTACCAAACATCTCGTCCTCCAACACTAGGAAAGGCTGACGTTCTGCGTCAGCCGCGGCGCCTTGTCGCCCTTCTCGAAAACACGCACCTGAAGACTCTTGATCTCGGCCTCGGGTGCGATACGGATAATGCCCTCAACCCGCTGGAAAAACTTGAAATTGACCTCGTACTCGCGGGCGTTGCGCCCAGCTTCACCGGGCAGGGTAAGTACCACCTTACGCCCATCCTGTTGCAGATTCAAGACGAATTCGAGCCGGCCCGTGAAAGTCTTGACGCGCACGCCGTTCTGCACCAGCAGAAGCCGGTAACGATGCTCACCCGGTGCGGGTTCGGCCGCCAGCCGGAAACGGCTGATGGCGATGCCCTCTTTGGGGCCTTCCGTGCCCAGCGACTGAAACAGCGCCAAGTCCTCTTTGAGTGAAGCATTTTCCTGCGTCAGCGCCTTGAATTGCTTTTCCATATCCGCCAGCGCCGCGCGGTCAATCTGCGACTGACGCTCCGCAGTCGCCAGTCGGGTGCTCAAGGCCTCCAGTTCGGACTTCTGCTTCCCGACAGTCGCCGCCAGTTCTTCCCGCAGCCGAGTCGCCTCGCTCTTGCGGAACCCGGCCAGTTCCAGTCCATAGTCATAGGTGCTCCAGGCCAGCCCGGCAACCAGCACGCTGACGATCACCAGACCGAGCCAACGCAGATACCAGGGAACATGGGGCCGCACGGCGACTTTCTGTGCCTGCATGCTGAACTGCCGCTTGAAAAAGCGGCCGAGAATTTTGACCGGCATCAGGGAAGCAGCGCGACCTGTCGCAGCCCGGTGGTTTCGTCGAAACCGAACATGATGTTCAGGTTCTGTATCGCCTGACCGGCGGCTCCCTTGACCAGATTGTCTATGACCGATAGCAGAACAACGGTATCGCCGCCCTGCGGCTGATGTACGGCTATCCGGCAGAAATTGGATCCGCGGACCGAACGCGTTTCTGGGTGCGCCCCCGCAGGCAACACATCCACGAAAGGCTCGCCGCGATAGCGTTGCTCGAACAGCTCACGAAGATCAACCGCGCGAGTAAGTCGTGCATACAGTGTGGCATGTATCCCGCGGATCATCGGTGTGAGGTGCGGCACAAACGTCAGTCCGACCGACCGGCCGGCGGCACGTGCAAGGCCCTGCGAAATCTCGGGATGATGACGATGACCGCCAACGCCATAGGCCTTGAAGTTATCGGCTGCTTCGGCGTGCAGGATGTGTACCTCGGCCTTGCGGCCGGCACCGGATACCCCGGATTTGGCATCAGCGATCAGATAATCAAGGTCAACGCAGG
>Ga0129333_10003203_pt1 | contig 15277 bp, 12 predicted proteins | sample CPB6_08_DNA_FD_94474 | JGI IMG/M metagenome (GOLD analysis project Ga0129333, IMG submission 94474) | Freshwater to marine salinity gradient microbial communities from Chesapeake Bay, USA - CPBay_Sum_0.6_0.8_DNA | ecosystem: Environmental > Aquatic > Marine > Coastal | place: USA: Chesapeake...
TAGTACAAACGTTACAAGCATACTAATTAGAGAAGCGTAAATGGCAATCTATAGTAGTGGAAATATATCTTTTTTCACAGTAGCTAGCTATAACTCTAATTCTCTATTTACTATTTTTAGTAATTTAGATGCTCATAATGGTTCAACAGATCTTTTATTTCCTTCATTATTTAAAGTTGAAGGGTTCAATTCTAATACTATATTTACTATCTTTAGTAATCTAGATGCACATAACGGTTCTACAGACCTTCTTACTCCATCAATTATTAAGGTAGAAGGTTTTAATTCAAACTCTGTATTTACAAGCTTCTCTAATAAAAAACGTCAAGAAGAAAGCATTTTTATTATCACTAATGACTCTAGACCTAAATCATCATTTAGCTGGAGATGACGTTTTATAAATATAAAAAAATAGCTATTTAGGTGGAAAATGGTCACAAAAATCTTCGTCTCTCAGATAGACAGCACAAATTCTGATGGTACAACTGCCCAAAACGGATCTTATGTTAAATTAGAAGGTGGAGTCGCCGTCTGGTCTAGCGTCGCAATCTCCGGAGCAACTGGTTTTGTAGGCTCTATAGGTTTTAGAGGCTCTCTAGGATCTTCTGGATATCAAGGTTCTCTTGGAGAGCCTGGCTTTATTGGTCCTCAAGGTATAGATGGGTATCAGGGATCAGCTGGTGATGCAGGTCCTGGATTTAAAGGTTCTAGAGGTGATACTGGTTACGTAGGTTCTTCTGGTATATCAACACCAGGGTATCAAGGATCAGTAGGTAACCCAGGATATCAAGGTTCACAATCATTCGGTGGATTTAGAGGATCAACAGGTTTTAACGGATCTGCTGGAACAGGTTTTGTAGGCTCTCAAGGATTACCAGGTTTTGTTGGATCAGCTGGTGCTGCTGGTTCAGGTATGCCATTTACATACTTGACTGATCTTTCACCTAACACTTATACCGGAAGAGCAAACTACTTAGTAAAAGTAAATAGTGGTGCAACTGGTATTACATTAGTTGATGGTAACTCTTATGTAAGTTATTCTGCACCATCTTCTAATATTACTTTCAATGCTGCTACCGCTAATGCTTATATTAAAGCTGCTAGAACTGCTGGTTACAGTGAATTCATTTATAGAAGTACTTCTGCTGCTACTACTGTAAATATTGGAAGTAGTGGTCTCTATAACTTTGGTTACATACTTCTATCACCAGTATCAGGTAGTATAGTAACAATCACTCTTCCTAATGATGTATTATCTGTTCACGGCAATAACCATTATACTATAGTTCTCTATTTAAAGCAAGATGGTACCGGTAGTAGAACAGTAGATTGGTCAAACCAAACTATTAGATGGGCAGTAGGGGACGGTATTGCAGCAGGTGGTCCTACGCTATCAACTACAGCTAATGCAGTTGATGTGCTATCGTTCAGTACATTTGATGGTGGAGCAACATGGTATGGATTTATTGCAGGTAAAGGATTTGCTAGTTAATGGTATCTTTTACTTCTAGAATACAGAAGAGATCAAGCCCTGATATCCCTAATCCTCCTACTTGCGGACCGTATGCGAACGTTACAGTAACCGGTGCGACATCAGGTGGAGCAGTATATGGAGTAAATCCTTATACTGAGGATTCAGATTTTGCAGTAGCGGCAGTTCATGCAGGGCTACTTTCAGCGGGTCAAACAGGTGAAATAAGAAGAGTAGCAGCTGGCTATCGTAATGATTTTACTGGTAATGCTAATAATAGCGTGACTACATTAGCTTACAATCAAAATAAATGTGGTGTACAGATATCTCTTATTTCTGCAGAACCTCCTCCACCTCCGCCTCCTCCATTTACTGGAATTGCATTACCCGATGGTGCAGTATTATTTGGTTATAACAAAAGATATGACGACGATTTGTACTTAAAAAATACTACAGTTTCTTATTCTGGTTCGTATAAACTTAATAATTTCTTCCGTAAATTTACTGAAGCTATTAGCCCCAATTTACCTAATCCACCATGCCACTTTATTAGAAACTGGTCTACAAATACTAATTGGAATAGAACTTCTCCAACTAATGCTAATACAGTAATAGGTTCTACTCAAGCTACAGCATCATATACACTTTCAGGTGTTACTACACAAGTACCTATTCCTCTCTATGGAAATATATTAGATGGCAACATTGGTGGTACTGATTGGCTTTTTGATTATGATCAATATACTCTTTCTGGAAGACATGGTTATCTAAGTCCGCATCCTATAGGATCTTATGATATGGACCATCCTGCAAGACCGGCTACTGATATACCAAAAATCCTAGGTTTTGCAGCTGGAGATACTGCTCATCCTACAGAAAGATATGCTATTCATAATAGAGCTCATGAAGGGCATAACCATATAGTTACCGGGTTTAGTATATCAGAAGCAGTTACAGGTATACAGTTTGGAAGAGATACCAGCACAGCCTCTTCTACAAGTTTTGTTACTGGAGGGTTAAATCTTCTTCCAGTAATACCTCTTTATAAAGATCCTAAGTTACAAGGTTCATCTACAACTCCTATCACATCACTTCCAAAAGGAGTTTTAGTATTCGGTGAAGATCTTGCAGCTGACTCTTCTATTACTTTATGGACTAGAGATCAATATGACCCTACTGGGGTCCCTACTACTGAAGATTACACTAGACATGATTATGATCATGAAGCTGGTGTGTCAACTAAAGGTGAATCAGCTTCATCAGATAATAGTTTCTCTGGAGATAATCCAAACACCTTTGCAGATGTTCCTCTTTTCTTAACTACAAGAAATACTGATACTGGAGTATTAGCACCTTCATTTTCAAAATTTACGGTTACAGCTATATCCAATAATTCAGGCATTCATAATCATAAAAGTTTAACTACTGCTGCTAAGTCTAATAGAACTAATCAAACAGCAGATGCTTTTGGTGATTCTGGTTTACACAACCATCCAGTAGATTATACAGGTACTATACAAATAAAAAGTAAAGTATTAAATGGATGGATTACTCTTAAGGATGAAACTCCTCTAGCAAACGGTATGATTATAGGATTCTCTCCTCCTGCTCTATACAATTCATCTACAGTAAGTGCATCTGATCTTGCAAAAACTGCTGAAGATTGGTTACCACCATACTGGCATTTTTGTGATGGAACTAACGGAACACCTGACTTAAGAGGTTATGGTGTTTCAGTTAACATGTATGAAAGTGTGTCTAATCATGGTGTTGTGCTTTATTCAACCAATCAAATCAATTTCTCAGAAATACTTACAAGTCCTAGCAGCGGTGAAGTAAATGTATTATTTAATGAACCACCTGGTTTTGTTAACGTACCTAGACAAACACACACCCATGTTATAGGTACTGAAACTGGAATAGGAACACCTATCTCAGTAAAAGGTACTCATGGTACAAATACTGAGAGATGGCATACACATAGATTGAAAGCGGGAACTACATTCGTCGAACCTTTTAATAAACCACCAGGTTCAACATCTACATCAACATCATTTACATATCAGAATATAAGAACAGGGGTAAATTATAATTATAATCCGCCTACTGTTTTTATGGCCTTTATAATGCTCAATAAAGCTGTACCATAAGGAGAAAATTATGATTACTGAAGCAGAACTAAAGAAGGAATGTCCAACTGCAAAACCAGATGTGCTAGCAGCATTAGTTGCTAATCTAGACACGCTTGCAGAGAAATATGAAATTAATACTCCTCTTCGTCTTGCGCATTTCCTTGCACAAACTGCACACGAATCAGGCGGTTTCAGAGCAATTTCTGAAAATTTAAATTATTCTGCTGAAAGTCTTGACAAAGTATTTCCAAAGTACTTTAAAAATGCAGGACGTAATGCTGCAGAATATGCCCGTCAGCCAGAAAAGATTGCAAACGTAGTTTATGCATCTCGTATGGGTAATGGTGATACTGCATCTGGTGATGGTTTCCGTTATCGTGGACGTGGTTTGATCCAGTTAACTGGAAAGAATAACTATGCTGCTATGGCAAAAGATATGGGAATCACTGTAGAAGAAGTAGCCGCTTATCTAGAAACTCCTGAAGGAGCTTGTGAGTCTGCTGGATGGTTCTGGTATAAGAATGGCCTAAATAGTCTTGCCGATAAAGATGATGTCGTGGCTGTTACTAAGAGAATTAATGGTGGAACTATCGGCTTAGAAGATAGAAAGAAACACACCGCGCACTTTAAAGATGTTTTAGGTGCATAATTAATTTTTTAAATAGGCCTATAGGACATGACCGGTATTAATCTTATTGTACAAAAAGACGGAAATTATATTACTTCTGTAACAAGAGGCTCTAGTGCTTTGACTGGCACTGGAGGTACTGGTTATAGAGGTTCTTCCGGATTTTCTGGTTCAAGAGGTGATACCGGTTATGTAGGGTCTGCAAGTTTCGGCGGTTATGTTGGATCTATCGGTGCAGCCGGCTATAGAGGCTCTTCTGGCTTCCAAGGTTCAAGAGGTAACGTAGGTTATCAAGGATCTACAGCAGCTGGAGGGTATGTTGGTTCTTCTGGCTTTACTGGTTCTGCAGGTGCACAAGGAATTTTAGGATTCCAAGGATCAACAGGCAATCAAGGTGCAGTAGGCTATCAGGGATCAGCATCTGTTGGTGGTTATACTGGTTCTATTGGTATCAGAGGTGCTGCAGGTTATACCGGTTCAGCTGGCGCTTCTGGGGCTGGTTTTGTAGGTTCTGTTGGTACAGCAGGTTTTAGAGGATCTATCGGTCTCAGAGGCGCAGATGGATACTATGGTTCTGTTGGTAATACAGGTTCAGTAGGTGCTCAAGGTCCTCTAGGATTTAAAGGATCTACTGGTGATGCAGGTGAAGCTGGACTTCAAGGTGCTACTGGTTATACTGGATCATTAGGTTTTGGAGGATTCATAGGATCAGTAGGAAGTGCTGGTTTTGCTGGTTCAGTTGGATTAAGAGGTCCTTCTGGATATAATGGTTCTACAGGTAGCATAGGTGGTGTAGGTTATCAAGGGTCTATAGGTGATTCCGGGTTTAAAGGTTCCATTGGTAATACTGGCCAGTCAGGTTATCAGGGCTCTATCGGCTCTATAGGTTTCTTAGGATCTGTTGGTTATCTTGGATCAGTTAATATTGGCTACCTCGGTTCAGTAGGATTTGCAGGCTCAACAGGCAATCAAGGACCAACTGGTTATCTCGGTTCAGTAAATATTGGATATCAGGGATCAGCTGGTTTTGATGGATCTGCTGGATTCCAAGGTTCATTTGGCTTCCAGGGTAGTGTAGGTTTCCAAGGATCTGCTGGATTCCAAGGTAGTACAGGATTCCAGGGCAGTGAAGGCTTCCAAGGCTCAGTAGGATTTACTGGATCAATAGGTGGATTAGGCTTCCAAGGTTCATCAGGATTTCAGGGAACAGTTGGTTTCCAAGGAAGCGAAGGGTTCCAGGGTTCAGTGGGTTTCCAAGGTAGCGCTGGCATTGCAGGTGCAGCTCCTGGTTCCAACACTCAAATGCTCTTTAACGACTCTGGTTTAGTAAATGCTACACCAAGAGTAACATTTAGTAAAGATAGTAACACTCTTACTATTAATGCTACTATTAACGCTAATACCTCACCATTTATGGGTGTAGGAAATCTTACCGTTTATGGTAACTTAACAGTACAAGGTACAACAACTACAGTTAATTCTACAACAGTAGATGTAGATGACGCACTACTTAAACTTGCTAAAAACAACGTTGCTGACGTAACAGATATAGGATTTATAGGTGCTTTCCAGAATTCCACAGGTACTTCATACACTGGTATCTTTAGAAATGCTGCTGATAAGAAGTATTATGTTATGGGGGATTATCTTTATGATCCCGTTTCTAATGATATTGATATCGGCGATGGCACATTCCAATTAGGTACTCTAGTAGCTGGTACTCTAAACGGTGTAAATGTACAATTAGGTGGTGACGGTGTAGTAGGTAATACTTACGCACAAGCATTCTTTGTATCTAACAATTATTTAAACAGTGGTGTTTTAGTTTCTAATGCATATGCATCTAACGTATTTACTTCTAACGTATATGCTGCAGCAACCTTTGTTTCAAATAATTACTTCTTAAACAGCAACTACTCAATAAATGGTGTTGTTACATTTAACAATAACACAGTCATTGGAAGCAGTTCAGCTGACGTAACTACAATAAATTCAGTGATTGGTTCTTCTCTAGTACCATCAGCAAACGTAACTTACGATCTTGGTACTACAAATTTAAGATGGAAAGATCTATATCTTTCTGGAACTACTATCAAGCTTGGAGATCAGCAGATCTCAGCTAATGCTACTGCAATAGCGTTTGGTAATATAGATGATATTAGTTCATGGGGTACGTTTATTACAGCTAACGTATCATCAAACAATATCTTTGTTAATGGTGATAGAGTTGCTGGTAACACTTATATGCGAGCGACTGTTGCAGCTGCTAACACATTAGTGTTTAGCACTTTTGCTTCTAATGCATATGCAGAAGGTAACTACGTATCTAATAACTACTTTAGAAATTCAAGCTATGTTCTTGCAGGTAATATTACTCATAATGGTAATGTAGTAGCAAACAATGCTCTTACAGTAGAAGGTGTTCTTACTGCTGATAGCTCTGCAGTTCTTAACGGAAATGTTACTGTAAATGCTTTTGCATCAGTAATAAAACCAAATGCTAACAATACGCAAGATGTAGGTACTGCAAATCTAAGATGGAGCAATATCTATATCGGTTCTAACGTTGTAGTTGGAAGTCAAAATATAACAGCAAATGCAACTGGTATAATTGCTTCTACATTGTATGCAACTAACATAGTTGCTAACGTAATTACAATTAATGGTGATAATGTAGTAGGTAACACTTATCTTACTGGAACTTTTGCATCTAATGCATACAATCAAAGTAACTTTATTAAAAATACTGGTAACGTTGCGTTCACTAGTCAGGTAAGCACATCAAATAACTTTATTAATAAAGCGGGCGTGCCGGTTGGTTATACTTACTTCTTAGATGATATATCTTTCCAATTTGATGGATTTAGAAATTCATTTACATTAACATATAATGATGGGGTAGCTAACGCTAATCCAATATCTCCAAACCAATTAAACATAAATATTGGAAATATCCCAGTTAAACCAGTCAGATATATATTTGACTACTTCAATTTACCAGAGGTTAGCTTGTTTAAATCAGGTTTCATACTGTCCGGCAACAATATTGTGTTTGCTACAGCTCCCAATAGAGGTATGAGCTTCTATGGAACTATGATTAACAACGGTGATGACGCTCCGGTGTTTACAACGAATAAACAAGTACCGTTTTCAGCTTTAAGTATTATGCTAGGATCATAAGGAACTATTTAAATGGCAAGAAGAGTTATTTTAGACACTCAATACACTTTTAACCCTGCTACTAGAACTATTGTTATTCCGAGAATTATTCCTCGTGAAAGAATTCTCCTTATAACAAATACAACTAATAACACGGTTATTTACAATTTTAGTGATCCAGTTCTAGGGTTAACAAGTTATAATCGTACACTTGCTACTGAAAATAACACGAACCCAGTCACTACACTGGTTCTAGCTTATAACACTACTGCAATGAGTGCAACAGACACTCTGCAGATTACTATTGACGAAGTAAACGAAGTATTTACTCCAGAAGAGTCAATGATCGATCCTGTTAGTAAGTTTAGAGTTTCAGAACCACAAGCACTTATCGATACAGACTTCGAATACGGGTTGCAGCCAACTAAGTGGGAAACACTTACTCTTCTTAATAACCGTCCAAGTTTCTTCGTTAACACACAGCAGCCTCTAACAGTTACTAATATTTCTGCTACACAAGGTTTTGCTAACGTACTTGTAACTCTTGCAGCAGGATCAACTCGTCCTGCTAACGGCACACCGGTTCTTATTCAGGATTCTACATTCGGTGCTGGTAACGGACCGTTCCTTGTTGACGTTGACTTTCCACTTACAAACTCATTTCAATACACTGCTAGAGTACCTTACACAGGACCTACTGGATCAATATACAATTCACCACTTTCGTTAGGATTCCAGGGTACATTCTACTCTAACGCTCAAATACAAGCAACATCACTTTCATTCGTAGGTAACACTGTATTCGTAGTAACAACAGTACCACACGGCCTATATCTTGGAAATGGTATCTATGTTGCTAACTCACTATCTCAAAACGTTAACGGTTCTTGGCAGGTAGCAGGTGTTACAAATAGTACTGCATTCCAGTTTGTAGTTAATAGCAACCCAACAGTTGCTCTTTCTGCAGGCACACTTATTTACCCACGTCCAGATGGTGTTTATACTCACAGAGCATGGGATGGTGGTGTAACATTTACAACTGCTACTAACTCTCACACTGCACAAACAATCCGTCAGACAAGAAGATATTTCAGATACCAGTCTGGTAAAGGATTACAGGTAAGTTCAGGTACAGTATTTAAACCTAATATTAACTTAGACGAAGTTGCAGCTTCTGGTAACGTAGTAACAGTAACTACTAAGTTCCCGCATTATCTACAACCTGGTATTGCCATCAACGTATCAGGATCACCAGATCTTGCATATAATGCAAACACCGTGATTGATTCTGTTCTTAACCCATTCCAGTTTACTTATAAAGTGCCTGTAGCACCAGCAAATACTATTTCTAGTGGTGTACCAACACTTTCAGTTCTTAACTGGTATGGTGCTACTGTAAGAGTGGGTATGTTTGACCAACAGAACGGTTTATTCTTTGAATATGATGGTCAGCAGCTCTGGGCAGTGAGAAGAAAGTCTACTGATCAGATAGCTGGTTATGTAAACGTAACCAACGGTTCTGCAACTGTTCAAGGTGCGTTTAACAATACAGTAACTACTAAGTTTACAAAACAATTAGTACCTGGCGATTATGTTGTAATCAAGGGTATGTCTTACAGAGTGATGAGTATTCAATCAGATACTCAGATGGTAATTAACCCTCCTTATAGAGGAAATACACTTTCAGGTGCAGCACAAGCTGTTGTAACTAAAACTGTAGAAATGAGAGTGCCACAAAGTCAGTGGAATATTGATAAGATGGATGGTACTGGTCCTTCTGGAACAGTTCTAGATCTTACTAGAATGCAAATGTTCTATATTGACTATTCATGGTATGGTGCTGGTACAGTAAGATTTGGTTTCCGTGATACAACAGGTAGGGTATATTACTGTCATAGAATGGTTAACTCAAACGTTAACACAGAAGCTTATATGCGTTCAGGTAACCTACCTGCTCGTTATGAAACTACTACATTCTCTCCTATGACTTTAATGACTTCTAATATTACTGCATCAGATACAACAATGTTTGTAGGTAATACTCAGCTATTCCCAAGCACAGGAACATTGTTTATTGAGAATCCAAACTCATATGAGTTTGTTGCTTATAGTGGTAAAACTGCTAATTCATTTACGGGGTTAACTAGAGGTAAGCTAACTTCTCCAGTAGTAGTAAATACTACAGCTAACAGTGCTAACCTTACTACTGGATCATCTGTATCTGGTCTACAGCCAGGGATGATGGTTCACGGTCAGGGTATTCCTAATCAGACATATATCTCATCAATTGGTGTAGGTGGTACAAGTAATATTGTTCTTACCCAAGCTGCAACTGTAACTGCAACTGGTGTATCAATTAACTTTAACCAGATGGGTAGCTTTGCTAACGCACATAACAGCAACCCGCAGAACCCAATTGGTGTATCTTTACATGCTCCAAGTTATTCTCCAGTTATATCTCACTGGGGCACTTCAGTTATGATGGATGGTAGATATGATGACGATAAGTCACTCGTATTTACTTACGGAGAACCTGCACTTACTACAGTCCAACCTGGTAACACAGTTGCTCTATGTTCACTAAGAATATCGCCATCAGTTGATAACGGTATTACAGGTGCTCTTGGACAAAAAGACGTTATTAACAGAATGCAGCTCAAGTTAGTGTCACTTGGTGTTCTTACCCAAGGCCAGTTCTTGATGTCAGTAATTCTAAACGGAACTGTAACTAATACTCATACAGCTGGTGTTGCTACTAACGGTGCATTTGCCAATACATTCGGTTCAGTTGCCCCTGGTACATCAAGTCTTGCACAGATTGCAGATCACATTGGTAATACTCAGATTATTGCTGGTGAATCAGTTATCAGCTTCTACGCTACTAACAGTGCAGGTGCTACTAACTTCTCAACTGAAAGACAGGATCTCACTCAAATTAGAGATCTTGGTAACAGTATTCTAGGTGGAGGTACATCAAACGCAGTTTCCACTGGTGTATATCCAGACGGTCCAGATATTGTTACTGTTACAGCAAGAAATATTGGTACTGTAGCAGCTAACGTTCAGGTTCGTCTATCTTGGACTGAAGCACAGGCATAATATGGCTTTTAATAAAATAGTCCTTGAAACGGACGGTTTACAAGTAGGTGAAAAACAACTAGTAACGTCCGGCGGAGGAGTCTCCGTCGGACAAAATCTAGTCGTTCATGGAAATACTTACCAGGATGGTGTATTTCTAGGTGTAGATAGAGATAACAGAATAGCCAATACCGGATATGCTAGATTAACAAACGGTCTTATAATGCAGTGGGGAACCACTCTTGCAAATAATACGTTTGGAGATGTAGTATTTCCTAGAAGATTTCCTAACTTTGTTTACAGCGTTACCGGGAATATGGTTACCGGTAGTGTTGGTTCATCAAATAACGTAGTTTATCTAGCAGGACCTGCAAATAATACTGTTGCTCAGATAAGAGCCAACTATATGGCTGGTGCAAACAATATTGTATACTGGATGGCTATAGGTTCATAAATATCTAAAAAGGATATTTACCATGGCTACTATTACTACCAGAGATCAATTTAGAGAATATTGCTTAAGAAGACTCGGTAAACCTGTTATAGATATCAACGTAGATGACGACCAGGTTGATGATCGTATAGATGATGCTCTCAAATATTATTGGGATTATCATTTCGACGGCACCTCAAAGGTGTATTATAAGCATCAATTTACAGAACAAGATATAACAAACAAATATATTACTCTTCCGCAAAACATTATAGGAGCAGTAAATATATTTGATCTTGGTGACTATATTGCTACGAATAATATCTTTAATATTAGATATCAAATAGCGCTTAATGATCTCTATACATTGACTTATCAGTCAATGGTTCCATATTATATGGCATTTCAACATTTACAGCTTTTAGAACAGCTTCTTGTTGGTAAACAACCTATCAGATATAATAGAAATACTAACAAGCTTTATGTAGATGTTAACTGGGATAAAGTAACACCTGGTTATTATCTAGTTGTTGAAGCATATGAGGTTGTTGATCCTGTAGAATATCAAGATGTATGGAACGACCGTTGGTTACAGAAATATGCAACTGCATTAATTAAAAAACAGTGGGGAACAAACCTTACTAAGTTTACCGGACTACAATTACCAGGTGGTGTGCAGTTTAATGGTGAAAAAATTTATAATGATGCAACTCAAGAAATAGATGAGATGGAAAAAGAAATGATTCTCAACTATAGCTTGCCAGTCACTGATATGATTGGTTAATAAATGGCAACTAATTTTTACTTCAATAATTTCTATAACTCTAACGAACAGAATCTTATAGAAGAACTTATTATAGAATCTATTAAAATGTACGGACTTGATGTGTCGTACGTTCCAAGAACTATTGTTAGTTATAGTGAGCAATTTAGAGAACAAGAAGTATCAGTTTATAATGAAGCTTTACCAGTTGAAGCTTACATAAAGAACGTTGATGGATTCGAAGGTGAGGGTGAATTCTTAACTAGCTTCGGTGTACAGATTAGAGAACAAATTACTTTCTCTATTGCTTATAGATCATTTGCATCTGAAGTAGGAAGAGTCATTGATAGAATTAGACCTCTTGAAGGTGATTTAATCTGGTTTGGTCCAAGAAATGCTCTCTATACTATTAAATATGTAAATATGAAACCAGTATTTTATCAATTAGGTGCTCTTCAATTCTATGATGTAACTTGTGAGTTATTTGAATACAGCAATGAAGTATTTAATACTGGAGTTGCAGAAATTGACGATCTTTATAATAACTATCTTACTGTTTCAACTGGAACGTTTGATCTTAAGCTTGAAGATGGATCTCAACTTCTTACAGAAGATGGTGATACATTTACAATAGAAGAATATGCTATAGATGAAATAGCTTCTAATGCCCAAAATGATTTCTTTGAAGAAGAAGCCGCACAAGTATTAGACTTTACATATATAGATCCGTTTAGTGAAAATGAAAGGAGAGCATGATGATTGGAGCTTCTCCTTTTTATAACTCTCTTTTTAAAAAATATGTTGCTATCTTTGGCACTCTCTTTAACAATGTAAGAATTGAGAGAGTAGGAGAAGACGGTCAACTTATTCAATCTTTTAAAGTACCTATTGCATATGGACCGAGAGAAAAGTTTCTTGCTCGTCTAATTGATAACCCTACTGGTCTTCCTCCCTATGCTATTACACTTCCTCGAATTGCATTTGAAATAGAGTCTGTAGCGTATGCACCTAATAGAAAATTGCAGACATTAAATAAAGTTCTTTCTAAAAAAGAGGTTAATGGTGTAAACACTTATAAGAAAGCATACAGTCCTGCTCCTTATGATATCGGGTTTAAACTACAAATTTTAACTAAGACTATGGATGATGGTCTAAGAATAGTAGAACAGATATTACCTTATTTTACTCCAGAATGGACAGTATCAGCTCATCTACTTGGTCAAGATTTTGACGAAGTTACTGATATTCCTATAGTTCTTAATCAAGTTAATATTGATGATCAGTACTCTGATGACTTTCTTCAGAGAAAAGTACTAACATTTACTCTTAACTTTACTATGAAGTGCTACTTCTATGGCCCAGTCACTGAAAGTAAAATTATTAAAATTACAGAAGTTAAGATTTATCCAGTAGTAACTAACACAGCAATTGATGTTGTTGATACCGTAATTAGACCTGGACTAACAGTAGACGGGTTACCAACATCAAATCTTGCATTATCTGTTGCTCTTTCACAGATAGATGAAACTGATAATTATGGATTTATTATTAATACCACGGAGAGCTTCGGTGGCGCGTAAAGATTTGATATCTCAATCACTTGGGGTAGAACCAATGAAAGAAACTTCAGGTAAAATTACTCAAGTATTACCTACTTTAAAAGCGCAAAAAAACGATGATTATGAATATGCTCGTCAGAACCTTTATGATATCATAGAAAAAGGTAATGATGCATTAGAACATATTGTCGATATTGCAAAACAATCTGAATCAGCACGCGCATTTGAAGTAGTAACTAATCTTATAAAAACAATGGCAGAAACTAATAAAGATCTTTTAAATTTAGCTAAAACTAAAAAAGACTTAGATAAAGATGAAAGCATACCAGATAAACAAGTAACCAACAATAATCTTTTTGTAGGTTCTTCTGCAGAGCTTTTAAAAATGATTAAAGATAAGAGCAATGAGTGAAATTTATCTAGGTAATAAAAACCTAAAGAATAAAGATGTAAAGTTAGAATTTACTAAAGAGCAGATTCAGGAGTACATTAAGTGCGCTGAAAATGTAGAATACTTTTGTGAAAAATACGTTAAGATTGTATCCGTTGATAGAGGTCTTATACCATTTGTACCTTTTGAATATCAAAAGAAAATGTATAGTACTTTTGATAACAACAGATTTACTATATGTAAAATGCCCCGTCAGGTTGGTAAGACTACTGGAGTTGTTGGTTATCTACTACATAAGATTCTATTTAATGAAAATTATAATATTGCTGTTCTTGCTAACAAACAGGTACAGGCAAGAGAAATTCTATCTCGTATACAACTTGCATACGAATGGTTACCTAAATGGTTACAGCAGGGCATTGTTGAATGGAACAAAGGTAACATAGAATTAGAAAATGGTTCTAAGATACTTGCTTCTGCTACTTCATCATCAGCAGTTCGTGGTCAATCTTACAATCTTGTTTACCTAGACGAGTTTGCGTTCGTTCCAAGAAACGTACAAGATGCCTTCTTCGCATCAGTTTTTCCTACTATTACTTCTGGTGCATCATCTAAACTTCTAATTACTTCTACTCCAAACGGTATGAATCTATTCTATAAGATCTGGATGGATTCTGTAAATGGTAATAATGATTATGCAAGAGTAGATATTCATTGGTCAGATGTTCCGGGAAGAGATGAAGCCTGGAAAGAACTCATGATTAGAACTACTTCAGTTGATCAGTTTAGACAAGAGTTTGAGTGTGAATTCTTGGGTTCATCTAATACACTTATTCATCCAGCTATTCTTTCAAAATTAGTTTATAATAACGCTATTGCAAATAGTGCAGGGGTAAAAATTTATAAACAACCAGTTAAAGGTCATCAGTATTCAATGACTGTTGACGTTTCAGAAGGTTTAGGAATGGATGCGTCAGCGTTTGTAGTTGTTGATATTTCTACTATACCTTATGAAGTAGTAGCTGTTTATTCTGATCCTAATATATCTCAGCTAATGTATCCAACTATTCTATACAACGTAGCACAGTTCTACAATAATGCTTCAGTTCTAATTGAAGTTAACATAGGTTCTCAAGTTGTAAATATATTACAGCAAGATTTAGAATATGAAAATGTTGTTATGACTAAGATGTCTGGAAAGAAAGGAACCCAGATAGGTGGTGATAACAAGTCAAGATTTGGTATAAAAACTACTAAAATTACAAAAAGAATAGGTTGCGCAAACCTTAAATCTCTAGTTGAAAATCACAAATTAATTCTCAACGATTATGACATTATTCATGAATTGTCAACATATGTCGTGGATGGATCTTCATATAATGCAGAAGATGGATATCACGACGATTTAGTTATGTGTTTAGTTCTTTTTGCTTGGATGGTAAGTCAAAATTATTTTAAAGATGTAACCAATACTGATATTAGAAAAAAATTAGCAGATGAGCAAGAAGAATATTTTACTCCTTTTGGTTTTATAGATGATGGAATACCTGAAGAAACTGGTCCAAAGGTAATGTCAGACTCGGAATTCGAGAGATTTCTTCTAAACTAGGAATTTATAAATAACATAATAAAATACCTGAATTTTATATTATAAAAGGAGAAA
>Ga0129333_10003204_pt1 | contig 15273 bp, 12 predicted proteins | sample CPB6_08_DNA_FD_94474 | JGI IMG/M metagenome (GOLD analysis project Ga0129333, IMG submission 94474) | Freshwater to marine salinity gradient microbial communities from Chesapeake Bay, USA - CPBay_Sum_0.6_0.8_DNA | ecosystem: Environmental > Aquatic > Marine > Coastal | place: USA: Chesapeake...
GTGGCGAGGAAGGCGAGCGTTGCCAGCATCAGCAGCAGTGCGCGTATCGGCAGCGTATGCCAGGCGTAGGCGAAGCCTTCGCGCAGGCTTTGCCACAGCGGCACATGAGAGGCTGTACGCGCTTGCGGCGTCACCCGGATCAGCAGAAACGAGATGACCACGGCGACGTATGACAGGGCATTGACCAGAAAACAGTAGGCTTCACTCAGGACGCCGATCAGCAGGCCGGCGATCGCGGGGCCGACGAGGCGTCCGCTGTTCGCCATCAGCGAGGTCAGCGCGATGGCATTGGGCAGGTCCTCCTTGCCTTCAACCAGTTCGAGCATGTAGGCGTGGCGTATCGGCAACTCGATTGCCACCATCATGCCCATGAACATGGCGAGTGCGATGATATGCCAGGCCTCGATCACGCCTGTCAGGGCCAGCGTCGCCAGGGTCGCGGCCTGAAGCAATTCGAGTATTTGCGTCACGAACATCGTGCGATGCAGATTGCAGCGGTCAGACCACCAGCCGGCGAGCGGCGCGAGTAGCAGGATCGGCAGATTGCTGGCGAATCCCAGTACTCCCAGCAGGGTCGCTGATCCCGTCATGCGGTACAGCAGCCAGCCCTGAGCCATCATCTGGATCCAGTAACCGATCAGCGCGAAAATCTGCCCTGCCAGGAACAGGCGGAAGTTGCGGTGTCGCAGAGCGCGCAGAGAGGGAAGTGCCATGAGCGAGCCGGAAAAGCCCGCATTCTACTTCATGGACTTGGCGGCAGTGCCGAGGGGGGGCTGCAGTAAAATATCAGAGCGCCCATGCCTGAATCCACCTCTTCCGTTTCCGCCGCTCCTGCGCGCGTCATCACGCTATTCCAGTTACTGGGTATCGTGCTGCTGTGGAACAGTGCCTACAAGGGCACGCGGGTTCTCAATACACTGTATGCGGTCAATCTCGGTGCGACGCCATTTGATACGGGCTTGCTGCTCGCCACCTATGGTGTGTTCCCGCTGTTGTTGGCGGTAGCCGCGGGAAGGGTCGCTGACCGGCACGGTGCACGGGTCCCGATCATGGCGGGCATGATCGTTTGCACGGTCGGTGTTGTGATTCCCTGGATCGCTCCCAGCATGACCCTGCTTTACATCGGCGCGGCCGTGACCGGATTGGGCTTCATCCTCGGGCAGGTCGCGATCCAGTCGCTGGTCGGTTCTCTCGGTCAGGACGGCGATTCGCGTGCGCGAAACTTCAATCTTTACGCGCTGGTGATCGCTGTCGCGGATTTTGTCGGTCCTGTCAGTGCCGGCCTGTCGATCGATCATGCCGGATACGCGTTCGCGTATCTGCTGCTGGGAGTGCTCAGCGGCGCCGGTGCAGTGACGATGGTGCTGGTCAGGGATCGTGTACCGCGTCATCGCAAGCCGGTGGCCCGCGCTGCCGGCAGTCGCGCCTCCGATCTGGTGCGCGATCCCGATATGCGCCGCGTGCTCATTGCCGGTGCGGTGGTGATGACCAGCATCGACCTGTTCCAGTTGTATATGCCGCTGTACGGGCATCAGGCGGGTCTTTCCGCCACTGCCATCGGCATGGTGCTGGGCTGTGCGGCAGCGGCCACTTTTGTCTGCCGGGCGCTGATTCCCGTGCTGGTCAAGCGCTTCGGGGCAGAAACGACACTGCTCTACGCCATGCTGTTGACCGCCAGTATGTTTGCGCTGATTCCGTTTTTCAGTGATGCCATCGTACTGGGCGCTATCTGCTTTGCCCTTGGATTCGGCATGGGACTGGGTCAGCCGCTGACGGTCATCATGTGCTACGACTATTCACCGCCGGGCCGTTCCGGTGAATCCCTCGGTTTGCGCATTGCGATCAACAACGCCATGCACGTGGCAGTGCCTGCCGCGTTCGGCGGGATCGGCTCGGCATTCGGACTTGCGCCGGTATTCTGGGTCAGCGCTGCGGTCATCGCGGCCGGCGGATGGGGCAGTCATCGGCGGAAGGAACGGAAGTGAGCCGATGAAGATCTCGCTGGCGCTGCTGGTTGTACTGCTCAACATGTCCGCCTTCCGTGGCAGCAAGGTGCTGGTGTCGCTGTTTGCGCTGGAACTCGGTGCTGCGCAGATCATGCTCGGCGTGATCGTCGCTTTTTACTCGCTGTGTCCCATGCTGATGGCGTTGTATGCCGGGAAACTGGTCGATCGAATCGGCGTGATGCGGCCCGTCATCCTCGGTTCAATGGGTATCGCCCTGTCACTGACGCTGCCGGGCCTCATGCCGCATTTGCCCGTGCTTTATCTGTCGGCGATCCTGATCGGTGCATCGCATGTTTTCTACAACGTTGCGGTGCAGAATCTCGTCGGTCAGATCGGGGATCCCTCGGACAGGACGCGGAACTTCAGCAACCTCAGCCTGTGCATAGCCAGCGGCGGATTCCTCGGCCCGATCATCGCCGGGTTCGTGATTGACCATATCGGCCATTCCACCGGCTATCTTTTGCTGGCGATACTGCCGGGGCTGTCGGCAGCGCTGTTATTCCGCTCGCGCGCCGGGCTGGCGGCCCTGCGCGGGAGCCAGGCCAAGAAGGAGAAGGAAGCGGTGTATTCGGCCGGTCTGTTGCGGAATCCGCCGCTGCGCCGTGTACTGATCACCAGCGGCATCATCCTCACCGCCATTGATCTGTTTCAATTCTATATGCCGATTTACGGACACCAAATCGGCCTGTCGGCGACGGCGATCGGTTTTGTGCTGGCCAGTTTTGCGGGGGCTTCGTTTCTGGTCCGCGTGGTGATGCCGCGCATTGTGGCCCGGCTCGGGGATGAGCGGGTCATGCTGATCTCGATCTTCATGGCGGCGTTGACCTACCTGCTCTTTCCCTGGGTGGAGCAGGGCATGCTGCTGGCGATTACGGCCTTCCTGCTCGGGCTGGGGACCGGCTGCGGTCAACCGCTGACGCTGATGATGATTTACGAACGCGCGCCGTCTGATCGTACGGGTGAGGCCATCGGGCTGCGCATGGCCCTCAACAATCTCACGCATATCGTGGTGCCGCTGTTCTTTGGGGCACTGGGTTCGGCGTTCGGTATCGCACCGGTGTTTCTGGCGAACTCGGCGATGCTGGCGACCGGCGGGTTCCTGATCCGTCGACGCTGAGCGGGGCAGACGGAATCCTGTTAAAACTGTATTGATCTTACATTGTCCGGAGGACTTTCATGAAAATCGCAATCATTGATGATTACCAGGACGCCTTCCGCAAGGTGAAGGCGGCGCAACGCCTGCAAGGCCACGAGTTGCAGGTGTACACCGATACCGAAAAAGATCCTGCCAAGCTGGCGGCGCGGCTCAAGGATGCCGAGATCCTGGTCCTGACGCAGCAGCGCTCGAAGCTGCCGAAAGCGGTGGTGGAAAAGCTCGACCGGCTGAAATTCATCAGCCAGACCGGACGCAATGTGTATCACCTGGATATTCCGGCGTGCACGGCCAAGGGAATCGTGGTCTCGGCCGGGGGCGGCGGAAATCCGAATCCTACGGCGGAGCTGGCCTGGGGGCTGATACTGGCCTCGTTGCGCAGCATTCCGCAGGAGGCGGCGCGTCTGAAGGCGGGGCAGTGGCAGCATACGGTGGGTATCGGTCTGGCCGGAAAAACGCTCGGCGTGTACGCCTACGGGCGCATCGGCAGTCTCGTGGCAAAAGTCGGCAAGGCTTTCGGCATGCGCGTCTGGTGCTGGGGGCGCGAGGGCTCGACGGCCAAGGCGCGTGAGGCCGGCTATGAGGTGGCGGCCAGCCGCGAAGCCTTTTTTGCCGAGAGTGATGTTATCAGCATGCATCTTCCGCTTAATGACGGCACCCGCGGCATCGTCACCGAAGATGATCTCAAGCGGATGAAACCGACTGCGCTCTTCGTCAACACCAGCCGCGCGCCGATTGTGGCCAAGGATGCGCTGGTCAACGCGCTGAAATCAGGGCGTCCGGGCCGTGCGGCGGTGGATGTCTACGAGGAAGAGCCGGTGATCGGCGCCGCGCACCCGCTGATCGGGATGGACAATGTGCTGTGCACGCCGCATCTGGGCTATGTCGAAGAGTCGACTTATGAAGCCTACTACGGCACCGCTGTCGAACAGATTCTGGCGTTTCTCGACGGCAAGCCGATCAACGTGGCAAATCCGGATGTGTTGAAGAACCGCTGAACTGAATAAGGAGGATGAGATGGCGATGATGCGTTGCGGCTTGGCGGCCGTCGAGGCCCTGCGTGCAGCAGGTGTGCGGAAGGTGTTCGGTCTGATGGGGTCGAGCACGCTGGAAATGTATGACGCGTTGTACGACTTCAAGGATATGGAGTACATCGGTGTCCGTCACGAGAACTGCGGGACGCACATGGCGGATGCGTATGGCCGGATGACGCAGACGCCCGGCGTATTCATCTGCGGTCAGGCCGGTCCGGGCTCTGCCAACATGGTGCTGGGGCTGGCGCAGGCGAAGTTCGCGTACTCGCCGATGGTAGTGATCACTGGGTTGCCGTCGACCGAGCATATGGGGCGCGATGCCTTCCAGGAAGTCGATCAGCACACCCTGTTTCTGCCGGTGACCAAGCGAGTAATGACCGTGCCGCGGCCTGATCGAATCCCGGAGTTCATCCTCGAGGCCTTCCGCATTGCCAATGCGGGACGGCGCGGTCCGGTGGTGGTCAATATCCCCCGGGACCTCTTCAATCACGATATTGATGTGACGGTGCCCGACAGCGTGCTGCTGGATGTGGCGGCGCCAGCGCCCGATGCGGCAGCGCTCGCGGCGATCAAGGCCCTGATTACCGGCGCGAAGAAGCCGGTCATTCATGCCGGTGCCGGCATCAAATGGGCGCGTGCCGGCGACCGGCTGGCCGCATTGGCCGACAAGCTGCAGATCCCCGTGACCAGTTCTGCCGGTCATGCCGACATTCTGCCGATGGATTTCCGCTGGCATGCCGGCGGGGTGGGGCCGCGCGGCAATCCGGTTGCAAGCCAGTTGATGCGCGAGGCAGATCTGATTCTGGCGATCGGCACCCGGCTTGGCTTCAATACGACGTTCTACAAGTACACGGACCTGTCGCCGACGGCGAAGATCGTGCACGTGGATATCGATCCGGTGGCGCTCGGGCGCTATTTTCCGGTCGCGCTGGCGGTGGCTGCGGACGCGGGTGCGACCGTCGACGCGCTGCATGCCACGCTGGACACGGTGGCGCCGGGCAAGGCGGTCTGGGCGGAACGTAACGCGGCCTTCTTCAAGGCGCGCGAGGCCCTGCTCGCAGAGCGGGTGGCCTCGGGCTCTCGTACGCAGACGCCGTTGCATCCGGATGTCATCTACGAGGAAGTTCGCAAGGCGGCACCGCGCAACGCGGTATTTACCCTGGATGCCGGTACCACGGGCTTCCAGGCAACCGATCAGTTGCCGTTTTACCAGGCGCCGGCGCTGCTGACGCCCTTGGATTGCGGCATGGTCGGGTTCTCCTATGCGGCCGGTCTGGGGGCCAAGGTGGCAGCACCCGAGCGGGCGGTCATATCGCTGATGGGGGATGGCGGTTTCGGCATGACCATGGGGGAGATGTCCACCGCGGCGATGCACAACATCGCGTCGGTGTGCATCGTCATGGACAACGGTACCTGGGGTTCCGAGATTGCCTATCAGCGCGATTTCTACAAACAGCGTTACATCGGTGCGCATGTGCACAGCCCGCGCTACGATGAGGTCATGAAGCTCAATGGCGGTAACGGCTATCACCCGCAGGGGGCGGGCGAGACGGCTGACGCGCTGCGTGATGCACTCAAAGCGGGTAAGCCGGCAATCATTCATGTCAAGGTCGATCCGGAGGCGGTCATCAGTTTCCGCAAGGACGCGCTGAAGAAGCGCGACTGAGGGCTGGGTGCCAGCGATGCCGCTGTCGTTGCCGATCACGCCGGTGCAGGCCATGGATTTCCTCGGCGTCGCGGTGTTCGCGGTCAGCGGTGTGCTGGCGGCCGGACGGAAGCATCTCGACTGGTTTGGCGTGCTGGTGATCGCGACCGTGACCGCCATCGGTGGCGGCACCTTGCGTGATCTGCTGATGGACCGCCACCCGGTGTTCTGGATGGCTGAGACCGGTTATCTGTGGGCCATCTTTCTGGCGACCCTGTCGACCATGCTGATTGTCAGAATCCGTCCGATCCCGGTGCGGGCGCTGCTGGTGGCGGATGCGCTGGGACTGGCACTGTTTGCGATCAGCGGTGCGCGGATCGCTGAACTGGGCGGGCATTCGGCATTGGTGGTGATCATTCTCGGCACGATGTCAGGCGTTGCCGGCGGCATGCTGCGTGACATGATCATCGCCGAGATTCCACTGCTGCTGCGTGACGGGGAAATCTATGCGACGGCGGCGATGGCCGGCATTGCGCTGTATCTCGGTCTGGAGGCGGCCGGTGTCGATCGAGCATACGGGGAGTATGCCGGCATGGGCACCATCGTGATGATCCGCTTCGCCGCCATTTTTTCCGGGCTGCGCATGCCGGCGTTGCGGCTTTGAGACCAGCGTGCCGGGTCAGTGAAGATGGCGGTTGCGCGGGTGCAGCGGGATGACTGTTGACGTGGAGGATCCGCTCAGCGGTACGGCGGACGGCTTTGGCGCCTGCGCCTTGAACAGGCGATCGACCAGTTCGTTGACCTGATCGACATCGCCCGGCTGAAGATGCCGGCTCAGCAATTGAGTCATGTCCTCCACCACGCATTGCCGGCGGAATTCGTGTATCGCCTCCGGTGACGGTCCGATGAAGAACTGATGAAACTCATCGTCGCCATTATCCGGGTAATACGTTACTTCGACTTCCGAGGCGTATTCGGTGAGCGGGCCGAGATTGGTGCAGGCCTCGGTCAGCTTGGTATGAAAGCTGCGACCGACATCGCCGGTCCAGCAGATATTGACCACGCGTTCCTTGGCGTCGTAGACGATGCCCGGCTCTTCACGTTCAAGGCTCTTGGCATCGGCAAGATGATCGGCATCGACGTAGTCGAGCCAGGGCCGTATGGCAAGTTCCACCTGCGCGAGGCGTACGCCTTTGCACAGAAAAATGCTGCCGTGGACATGGACTTCGGTTTTCATGGCGGATTGGGTCCAGATTGATTGCAGCCCGCAACGGGGCGGTCAAGGATACCACATTGAGAATTAAGAAAAAACCAATTAAAACAACATGTTACAAATAAAATGTCAGTGCAGGGCCGGCGTCAGGCGGCGCTAAACAGCCGGCCGCCACCGTCAACAGCGTGCCGGGCGCCAGCCAGACGGAGCATGCGCCACATCGACGCCTGGTTGCTGGTCACCACTGGCTTTCCAAGTTCTCTCTCGAGCGAGTCGATGATCTCCAGCGTGCGCAGGTTGGAACAGCCGATGAACACGGCGTCCGCTTGCGGACGATCGACTTTTTTCGCCAGCGCTGCGACACGGTCGGGAGTGACGGCGGCATGCGCCTGCGTGCCGAACCCTTCGATCGCGAGCACCGTAAAACCGGCGGCTTCGAGATATTCCCGGGCTTTGGCATTGAGCCACGGTTCGTAGGCAGTGGCCACGCTGATGCGGGTGACCCCCAGGGCGACGAGCGCATCGGTGATGGCAGCAGCCGAGGTGGTGCCCGCAACGCCCGTGGCCGATTCGATCTGCGTGCCCATGTCGCGGTCATACTGCGGTCCCTTGATGAATCCGCCGGCGGTGCAGCCATAACAGATCACGCTGACTTTGGCATGGGCGAGCAACTGGGCGGCGGCGGGCACCTGCGTGCCCATCCACATCAGGTTTTCTTCGGTGTCTGCGGTATGGGCGATGCGTTGGGTGTGCACGGAAATTCCGTGACCCGCCATGCGCTGTGCTTCGTATTCCATGACCGTGTTCCATGACGGCACGATCATCCCGAGTTTGTGTTGCCATGCCTGCACGGTGCTCAAGCGCTTCTCCTTTGAAATATGCATTCCTAGCCTGTGATCAGGAGTCGGGTTGACCTCCCGTGTTCGGGAGCCTACTATGACTTTCGGAAACCGGCGAGACAAAACGGGGGAGACAAATAATGCATGTGTTTTCCGTGAAGAAAGCGATGTTGGTGTTCTGTGTACTGGTTGCAGGTACTTCCCTGCCGGCACTGCAGGCCGGCGCACAGACTTACCCGGCGAAACCGGTGCGCATCGTCGTCCCGTATCCGCCCGGTGGTGTCACCGACATTCTGACCCGGCTGATCGGCCAGAAACTGACCGATTCCTGGAAACAGCAGGTCATCATCGACAACCGGGCCGGCGGCAGCGGCAACATTGGCGCCGAGGTGGTGGTGCGCGCACCGGGAGACGGGTACACGCTGTTGTCGGCCTCGACAGTGCACACTGTGAATCCCAGCCTGTATTCCAAGCTGAGCTATGATCCGCTCAAGGATTTCACGCCGATCATGCTGCTGGCACAGGTAGCCAACGTGCTGGTGGTGCATCCTTCAGTGCCTGTGAAAACGCTGAAGGACTTCATTGTTTTCGCTAAACAACGTCCGGATCAGTTGCATTACAGTTCGGCGGGCAACGGCAGTGCGCCACATCTGACCGCTGAGATGTTCAAGACCATGACCGGGACCCGTCTGGTGCATGTCCCTTACAAAGGGGCCGCTCCGGCCATGGCCGACCTTCTCGCCGGACACGTGATGCTGACGTTCGCCACGGCGCCATCCGGCGTGCCGCTGGTGCAGCAGGGGCGTCTGCGGGCGCTTGGCGTCAGCAGCGCCCAGCGGATGCCCGCCTTGCCGGAAGTGCCGACGATTGCCGAGGCCGGCGTTGCCGGCTACGAAGCCGTCGGCTGGAACGGGCTGGTGGGGCCGGCGGGCATGAGGCCCGCAGTGGTCAATGCCATCAATGCCGACGTGACGCGCATACTCAAGGCACAGGAAGTGCACCAGCGTCTGGTGGGCCTTGGCCTGGAGCCGCGCACCAGCACGCCCGGCGAACTTGCCGCCTTCCTGAAGGAGGAAGTGGTGAAGTGGGCGAAAGTCGTCAAGGACTCTGGCGCGCGCGTGGACTGAGATCCGGTCGCAACTGTTGTCGAGCTGCAGGTTCGCTTCAGTCCGGCAGGAGTCCGAGGTCTTTCAGGAGACGCCCCATGACCACGCGCTCCCTGTCGAGGAACGTGCGCAGATCATCGCCGCCGAGATAGGTGTTCGCCCAGTATTTTTCGGCGAGGGTGGCGTTCCACTCGGGGGTGGTGGTTGCAGTGCGTAACACCTGCTCCCAGAACCCGATGTGTTCCGGCGCAAGCCCGGCGGCGCCGATCACGCCGCGCCAGGTGCCGATCACGCAATTCACGCCCTGTTCGGTCCAGGTCGGTACACCGGCATAAAGCCGCGGCAGGCGTTGCGGCGCGGAAACCGCAAAGGCGCGAACCTCTCCGGATTCGATGGCCTTGACGGCGCTGACCGCGGTGATCGCGCCGACTTCAGCTCGCCGGGCGATGACATCAGCCACCGCGTACAGGGCGGAATCAAATACATTGATCCGCAGGGCGCGGACGTTGCCGCCGGCATGCGCCGTAACTTGCGCCAGCGCCATGTGGTTGATGTTGCCGATGGCTGTTGCAAGTGCGATGCGGCAAGCGGCGGTGTCCTGCTTCAGTCTCGCCATGAAATCCGCGCCGGTAAGTATGGGGGAGTCGGCGCGCACCACAAAAGCGATGTATTCGGTATACAGATTGGCCAGCGGGGTCAGGGCCGCGTGATCGAAGTCGGCGACCCCGAGCTGCTTGTTGGTGATGATGGTCGGCGAGTTGATGGCGAGAACGTGCGGGTCGCCGTCGTGTTTTCTCAGCTGCGCCCAACCGTTGCCGCCGCCCTTGCCCGGAATGTTCGTGAGTTTTGCCGTTTGCCCCAGCAGCCCCTGCGCTTCCAGGATGGAAATGAGCGCGCGTGCCGGACGATCCTGGCCGCCGCCCGCGGGCGTGCCGGCAATGATTTCGATTTCGCGGGAGGGCCGCCAGCCGGCGCTCATGCTCCAGCGCTCCGGCGCGGCACAAACAACACCAGCAGGTTGGCCGCGATGATGGTGCCGGCGAGGAAGTAGAACGCGGCGTAGACACTCCAGGTGTCGGCGATCATGCCGAAGGTGGCCGGCGCGATGCTGCCGCCGATCGACAGGATGGTGAATTGCAGCCCGACCCCCGTGCCGGCAAGGCGCTTCGGCGTGTTCTCCACTGCCCAGGCCTGCATCACCGGACGCATTGCGTAGAGGAAGAATCCGACCAGCGCGACGAATATGATGAAGGCGAAGGACTGCCCGGCGAACACCATACCGATGATGGTCACGCCGGTCAGCAGCATGCTTGACAGTACAACTTTCTGGCGCCCGACTTTGTCCGACAGATGACCGGCGATCGGCCCGGCGACGAGGCCGGCGACCTGCAGTACGGTCATGCACACGCCGACAGCAATCGGCGAGTAGCCCTGTTCGTAAGCGAGATACACCGGCAGAAACACCAGCAGCCCGGTCTGGGTTAACGTGCGAAATCCGGCGCTGACGCAGATCAGCATCAGTGCGCGATCCCGGATCAGGCTCATCAGGTCGCCGAGATACTGGCGCAGGCTCCATGACCGATCGCCGCCGCCGTTTACGCTGTCGTCGTGTTCGCGTGTAGTGTTGAGGGCGCCGACGAGCATGATAATCAGCGCGGCCATCACCAGTCCCGGCAACACGTTGATCACCACGACTTCACGCCAGCTGAACCAGGCCAGCAGGGTGCCGGCAGCCATCGGTGCGATGGCTTCACCGACATTACCACCCATGCCGTGGAAAGACAGTACCAGCCCCTTGCGCTGCGGATACTGATGGGCCAACGTCGGGATCGCGGCGGGATGCCAGATGTTGTTGCCGATACCGACCAGCATCACGCACACCACCAGCATCCACATGCTGTTAGTCAGGCTCATCAGGGCATAGGGAAAGCCGACCCAGAACAGCGAGGCCGCCATCAGGTAACCCTTCTTTCCGATGGCATCCACCAGCATGCCGCCGGGCAGGTTTGAGAGCGCACCGGCGATGTGCTGCATGCTCATCAGCAGGCCGATCTGCGTATAGGAGAGACCGAGCTCCTTGCCGATCAAGGGCAGCAGGATATAGAAGGTCGCTGGATACCAGTGGGTCAGGCCGTGGCCGGCTGAGATCAGCCAGACATCCCGGAAGCGGTTGGCGGGCAGAGCGGAAGCGGCAGACGTGCTCATAATATGGGCTTGAGGTCGACTCGATGCAGTGTAGCACGGGCTTCCGGGTGAACCGGCCGCGTATAATCGGCGGCTTTCATTGACTCGCCGGACAGCTTTTCACTTATCGCCATGCGCACTGACATCGAGTGTTTCTTCAGTCCCAAATCCATTGCCATCATTGGCGCCTCGCAGGACCTTGTCACCATCAGCGGCCAGCCGCTGAAACACATGGTGTCGCATGGTTACCAGGGCAAGCTTTACCCGATCAATCCGAAGTATCAGGACATTCTGGGTGTCAAATGCTGGCCCTCAATCGAGTCGCTGCCGGAGACGCCGGAACTGGGCCTGATCCTGGTCAACGCCACGCGGGTGGCCGACATGCTGACCGCCTGCGGCAAGAAGGGCATTCCCTACGTCATCATTTTCAGTTCCGGGTTCTCCGAGACCGGCGGCGATGGCGTGGCCATGCAGCAGAAGCTGGCCGACATCGCGAGACAGTACAACATCGGCGTTATCGGCCCCAACTGCCAGGGCATGATCAACCCGGCGGACAATGTCTACGCCGGTTTCGGCTCGGTGTTTAACGCCGACTACACCGCAGGCGCGGTGAGCATGGTGTCGCAGTCCGGCGGCTTCGGGTTTTCGGTGATGAACCTCTCTTCGCTCGACGGCGGTCTGCCGTTCCGGCAGATGGTCACCACCGGCAATGAAATCGGCATATCGACGCTGGATTTCATGGAGTACTTCATCCGCGATCCGCAGACCGAGATCATCGGCACCTACATCGAAGGCGTGAAGGATGCGCGGCGCATCCTCGATGTCGGCGACAAGGCGCTCGCCGCCGGCAAGCCGATCCTGATGTGGAAGGTCGGCAACACCGAGCAGGGGCAGAAGGCGGCGGCCTCGCACACCGCCAACCTCGGCGGCGCGATGGCACTGTACAAAGCCGCGTTCAAACAGAAAGGCATCATCCAGGTCGACGACATTCAGGACCTGGTCGATTACGGCCATGCGTTGCGCGCGAAGCGCCTGCCCCGTGGCAACCGGGTGGCGATCATCACCATCTCCGGTGGCGCAGGCATCCTGATGACCGACGAGGTCGTCGCCGGCGGCATGCAGATGGCGCAGTTGGCGCCCGAAACGGTGGCCAAGCTCAAGGAATTCGTGCCGTCCTACGGTTCGGTCGGCAATCCTGTGGACGTCACTGCGGCGATTTTCAACGACCTCACGCTGATCAATCGCACCCTGCAGGCGATCGACGACGATCCGGGTGTCGATTGCATCGCCATGATCAACGCTTCGCTGCAGGGGGAGATCGCGCAGAAGGTTGCTGCTGAAATTGTTGCCGCGGCGGCGAAGACCGACAAACCGATTTTCATTTCATGGAGCGCCCGCGACGCGGTGGCGCCCGAGGCCTATGCCGCGCTGGACGCGGCCCGCATCCCGCACTACAAGTCGCCGGTGCGCTGCGGTCGCGCGCTGGCCGCGCTGTCCTGGTATGCCGCGGCGCGGCGCCGCAACGAGGCGCAGAAGCACGACAAGCCGCCGGTGATCAGCCGGCCCGAAGCCAAGTCCCTGCTGAAGGGCAAAACCGGCGACGTCGCCGAGTATGCGGCGAAGCAGGTGCTGGCCGAGTACGGCATCGCGGTGACGCAGGAAGTGTTGGCGGCGGACCGCGACGCGGCCGTCGCTGCCGCGCAGAAGATCGGTTTCCCGGTGGCGATGAAGGTGCAGTCGGCCGATATCTCGCACAAGACCGAAGCGAAAGCGGTGAAGCTCAATGTCGCGGATGCCGCCGGCGTCGCCGCAGCCTACGACGAGATCCTGAAGAACGCGAAGGCCTACAAGGCCGATGCGCGCATCGACGGTGTCCTGGTGCAGGAGATGGTGACCGGGGGCACTGAGGTGATTGTCGGCATTACCAACGATGCGCTGTTCGGGCCTGCGGTGATGTTCGGCCTCGGCGGCATCTTCGCCGAGGTGCTGAAGGACGTATCGTTCCGCCTGGCACCCATTACCCCGGCGATGGCGCGCGAGATGATCGAGGAGATCAAGGGTTATCCGGTACTTGCCGGTGCCCGCGGCAAGGCGCCCGCCGACGTCGATGCGCTGGCCGATGCGCTGGTGAAAGTGTCAGCGCTGGCGGTAGATCTGAAAGACCGGGTGGGCGAACTCGACATCAATCCGCTGATCGTGCTGCCGAAGGGGCGGGGCGTGAAGGCGGCCGACGCGCTGATCCGCATGAAAGGCTGAGCCATGGCTGTTTCCGAAGAGGTCCGACTGCTGTGCGACGAGGTTGCGAAATTCGTCCGTGACGAGGTCGATCCGCGCTCGCGCGAGATCGAGGAAAACGATGCCATTCCCGAAGACCTGGTGCAACAGGCGCGGGACATGGGCCTGTTCGGGCTGACCATCCCCGAGGAATACGGCGGCAGCGGCCTTGACCTTGCCGGCAAGTGCGCGATTGAGGAGGTCATGGGCCGCACCAACTACGGCTTCGCCACGCTGATTGGCAACCACACCGGCATCAGTACCACCGGCATCACCGCGCTGGGCAACGCCGCACAAAAGCAGAAGTTTCTGCCGAAAATGGCCAATGGCGAATGGATCGGCGCGTTTGCGCTAACGGAACCGCAGGCCGGTTCCGACCCGGCGGCGATGCGCACCATGGCGGTGAAAAAGGGCGATCGCTACGTGTTGAACGGCGAGAAGATCTACATCACCAATGCCGGCCTTGCGCAGGTGTTCACGGTCATGGCGATCACTGACAAGTCGAAAGGCGTGAAGGGCATTTCGGCTTTTGTCGTCGAGCGCGGCACGCCTGGGTTTTCCGTCGGCAAGAACGAACTGAAGATGGGCATGCACGGCTGCACCACCGCACCGCTGGCATTTACCGACTGCGAGGTGCCCGCGGAAAACCTGCTCGGTGCCGAAGGCATGGGGTACGTGCAGGCGATGAAGACGCTGACCGCGGGCCGGGTCACGGTGTCGGCGCGCTGCTGCGGCATGATGGACAAGCTGATCGAGCGCACCGCCGACTACATGAAAACCCGCAGCCAGGGCGGCAAGCGCCTTGCTGACCACCAGGGCCTGCAGTGGATGCTGGCCGACATGGCGGTGTCGCGCGATGCCGCGCGCGGGCTGACGCAACGTGCGATCGACACGCTGATGCGCGGCGAGCGCGGCACGATGGAGGCATCGACTGCCAAGCTGTTTTCGACCGAGGCGCTGGGCCGCGTGGTCGATGCCGCCGTGCAGATCCACGGCGGCATGGGCTATATGCGCGAAGCCGGCATCGAAACCACCTTCCGTGACGCGCGCATCGTGCGCATCTACGAGGGCACCTCTGAAATCCAGCGCAACATCATTGCCGGGCTGTTGCTGAAAGATTAAAAATAATCAAATAAAAACAAGGAGTTATATATGTCCTCCGTGAAGGAACTGTTTGATCTGTCGGGCCAGGTCGCAATTGTGACTGGTGGTGCCACCGGCATCGGCCTGCAGATGGCCAAGGGCCTGGCCGAAGCCGGCGCAAACATTGTGATCTGTTCGCGCCGCACCGAGGTCTGCGAGGAGGCCGCCGGCCAGATCGAGAAGCTCGGCGTCAATGCGTTGGCCGTCGGCTGCGACGTCACCAAGGCCGATCAGGTTGAAGCGCTGAAAGATGCCGTGCTGAAAAAATTCGGCCGCGTCGATATCCTGTTCAACAATGCCGGACGGGCATGGGTAGCGCCGCCGGAAGATACCCCGCTGGCGCGCTGGCAACAGGTGTTCGATCTCAACATCACGGCGCCGTTTTTGTGCGCGCAGGCCTTTGGCCGCGAGTTCATCAAACAGAAGCGCGGCAAGATCGTCAACATCGCTTCGATCGCCGGACTGGTCGGGCGTAACCCGGCGGCCTACAACTCGATCGCCTATGGCTCGAGCAAGGGTGCGCTGGTCAACTTCACCCGTGATCTTGCCGTGAAGTGGGCGCAGCACAACATCCAGGTCAACTGCATCTGCCCTGGTTTCTTCGTGACACCGATCAACGAGAAGATGTACGAGAAGAACAAAGCCAATGTCGACCGGGAAATTCCGCTGGGTCATA
>Ga0129333_10003205_pt1 | contig 15273 bp, 8 predicted proteins | sample CPB6_08_DNA_FD_94474 | JGI IMG/M metagenome (GOLD analysis project Ga0129333, IMG submission 94474) | Freshwater to marine salinity gradient microbial communities from Chesapeake Bay, USA - CPBay_Sum_0.6_0.8_DNA | ecosystem: Environmental > Aquatic > Marine > Coastal | place: USA: Chesapeake Bay...
CAAAAAGTCCAGGCGAATATTGCCAAACGCCACCTCTTGGTGCCAGGTGTGGGGGGTATAACCTAGGCGAGGCAACAGAAAATCAACAATTAGCTTACTTTCCACCTCCGTTTCATTGCGGCAATGGGGAAAGTAAAAAATATTACTTTGCATTGGATCCAAGAGAAACTTGAATTAGGTCTAGAGGTAACTCTGACCACCATCCTTATACTCTACACCCTCAAGCGATCGTTTCGTTCACGGGGATCCCACAACTTCATAATAGTTAAAGAAGTCAATTAACCCGCAGCCTTCAATCATTTCAAACCCAACTATTTAAAGTAATAATGAACTGAACCCAGTCCGCCTTAAGGTTACATTTGGGGATCCATCCTCAGCATCCATATTGAAGATCCACCCTTATCCATTGTCAAAAGTCAATGCAAACCTAAACCCCAATTCTGATCATCCAAACCTGATCAGGGCTTCTTCCTGGGCAATATTCCTCTGGGATCCTCCCCATGCGGTCTACGATCGTTCTTAAAATCCGTCAAAAAGCTATCCACAATTCAGAGAAAACCGCCAAGACCCTCAAAACTGCATTGCAGCGCTTTCCATAGAAATCTTGCGACAACCCTCAATCAATGCTAGAATAGCTAGACTAGCCCATTTCCTTTTCAACCTTCTGTATACTACTTTACCCGAAGATATTTTGGTTTCAGACCATAACATGGGTTAGGTACACTTCAGAGCCATGAAAAAACCATGAAATGGGTGATGTAACCTTATTCTACTGCTCACTTTAGTTTGGCTTAAAGGGTTAAATCATTGCAATATCCCTTAACTGGATACCCTTGGCGACCGCTCTGGTATCTAGATATACAACTGAAGCGAAGACGGCAGGTAGATCCCGCCCTGTCTTGGGCCGATCGCTGTGAAGCGCCCAGTATCGTCTGACCGATCTGCAACTTGAGGGTTGTGTTGTCTAGGGTTAACGCCCCCGTGAACACAGCCTGGATCGGTCAGTCTCTACTCAGAGGCGATCGTGGGGTTCTGCTTTCAATTTTTTGATACTTCTGGTTCGTGCTGATCCACTCATGGGTCAGCCCATTCCCCTAAAGGTCAGTCTAGACCCTCCTTTTGGGCTCGGAACTATTCGTGTTTTGCTGGCATGAATAGGGGATCTGCGCTGTCTATGGCAATCAGGCCAAACCCCACGGAATGGGGTCATGGGTTAGTCCTATGCTGCCCAGTTAGCCGCCATAGACTCAGCGCTTTGTCACCACATCAAAAAATTAAGAAACCACCCACGATTTTGCAATTTTGCAAACTTTTACACCGCAAATACAGCATCCTAAACAGCAAATTCTAGCCCTATTTCTGGTGACTCATTCTCTTCAGTCCCAGCTTCGTTTCTTGGAGGTTGATCATGTCTCGAATTCTTAGCCATCGCATTGCTCCCGCTCCCATGCCCAAGCAGTTAGATATTACTGCCCTCGTGGATGGATATTTTACCGCCTATAACTCTGCTCGTCTTCGGGAAATCTGTCAGTTACTCAGCCGCGAAGTGATGCAACCCGGTGTAACCGTAGGTCTAAGTTTGTCTGGGGCCATGACCCCCGCCGGTATGGGTAGTGCCGCGATCGTTCCCCTAATGCGGGCCGGTTTTATTGACTACATCATTAGTACCGGAGCCAACCTGTACCACGACATTCACTACGGACTGGGCATGAGTTTATATGCCAGTCACCCCTTCGTGGATGATGTCAAACTCCGCCAAGAAGGACGGATCCGCATTTACGATATTGTCTTTGACTATGACGTGCTCCTGGAAACCGATGCCTTTATCCGTAAAGTGCTGATGGCTCCAGAATTTCAAAAACGCATGGGCACCGCTGAGTTTCATTACCTCCTAGGGCGCTATGTGTGGCAGGCGGAGCAACAGCTAGGGGTACAAAATGCCTCTATTTTAGCCACCGCCTATGAGTGCGGCATCCCCATCTACACCTCCTCCCCTGGCGACAGTTCCATTGGTATGAATGTAGCGGCTATGGCTCTACAGGGCTCCGCACTGATGATTGATCCCTCCATTGACGTGAACGAAACCGCAGCGATCGTCTATGGCGCTCGTCAGTCCGACAGTCCCGATGTGGAAGGCAAGAGTGCAGTTGTCATTTTAGGCGGCGGCAGTCCTAAAAACTTTATGCTGCAAACCCAGCCCCAACTGCACGAAGTATTGGGTCTAGAAGAACGAGGTCACGACTTCTTTGTACAAGTCACCGATGCCCGCCCCGATACCGGTGGACTCTCCGGTGCAACCCCCAGTGAAGCCGTCAGTTGGGGCAAAGTCGATCCCGAAGAACTGCCCAAAACGATCGTCTGTTACACCGACAGCACCATCGCCCTACCCATTCTCACCGCCTACCTCATGAATCAGTGCGAACCCCGCACCCTCAAGCGCCTCTACGATCGCCGGATCCAACTCCTGGATCAACTGCGGGCAGACTACGAAGCAGCCCAACAAAACGCCGATCGTGCGCCCCAAGACATAGTTCGGGAGAAAGTCCCTAACACCGTTCCCGTTGCCACCTATCCCTGTGGCACCCCTATTCTGCGGTAACCCCCTCTAGCTCCCCCTTGGTAAGACTGAGGGATCGAAGGCTCGGAAGTTTCCCCCCTTTACAAGGGGGGATTAAGGGGGGTAGAAACTCCCCTACTCCACCTCAATCCCCGCCGCCCGCAGTTTCGCCAAAAGACGATCGGCCCGTTGCCGCTCCGCCTCAGCCTGTTGCTGGGCTTCTTCAGTCCGTTGCCGTTCCGCCTCAAGCTGCTGCTGGACTTGTTCAGCCCGTTCGTGTTCCAGTGCCGCCTGCTCTGAACTCCAGAGTAAAAGACGATCGTTTTCATCCCACCAACGCAACCAATACCCCGATCGCTCCTCCCAAGATCCTTGCCAGACCCCAAGGAATAACCCCATCGGTTCAATCCAATACCGACCATTGTTTTCCAGGATCTGAATTCGATAGTGCCCCCCGTCCTGAAGGCGATAGACCTCTAAATCCCCGGAATCTGGCTCAAAGATGACATAGTAGGGAACCTTCAGCAGTTGTTCATAAAAAAACCATTTCCCTGGCGGATAGGTGGGTTTCATGGAATATTCCCCTCCGTCCTTGTGGGATAAAAACTCCATGACGATCGTGGGAGTTGCCCCTTGAAGGTTTGGGGTATAGCTCCGATTCACCACAGCCTTGGGGACTGAAATGGGATGAATATAAGCCCAGTCCGGGGCTTTGAGTACCATCCGGTCATTTAGCGTCACACATACTGGATAGTTGGTAATGGTAATGCTATCCTCCGGCAAACGATCGGCTTGACTGAGGCTATTGGTGAGGGCTGCGGCCAAGGCAGGTTGAGTGCGATTATCCACGGGGTCATCAGGAATAGGGTAATCATCGGGCAGGAGTTCCCAGGTCACCTTAAAGGGAAAGGCGGCAGGCATTGGGCGGCTGAGTTCGGCAACCATTATGGCAGGGGAGGCTAAGGGCAAGACTTGAACTGATTATACCTAGCGCGATCGGGGTAAGGGACTTGAGAGTTGAAAATAGAGAATTGAAAAGGCATCCTCACCCTCACTTGGCAATAAATACCAGAGGGGCAACGCCCGCGCATGGGATTCTTGCAGATAGAATTCTTACAACGATCGTATTGACTCTGTTCTATCGCGTCTGCCATGAAAACACTGCCCATTCCCCGTGCCATGCAGCCTGCTGTGGCCCTCTTAGAGCGATCGGTTCGCCCTTGGCCCACTCTGCTATTGTCATACCCGTTAGACGCAGGATTGCCATGTAACACACCTTATCAATTAGACAGATCACAAGCGTAAAACGCTGATCGATAACCAGCGGCTTTAAGACTAGGCTGGGAAACACAACTCAGATTTTCTAAGTGATGAGGAGTATTGAAATTAATGAGCCCCATTAAATAGCTAGAAGACTGCTCCTTAAGTAAGGTGTTAAGACGATCGTTTTCTTGCCCTTCTGGATCAGACAAAATCAAAAATCGTGGCGTAGCAGCCCAATCCGTATCAGTCCTGTTAAAAATACCTTGCTGACGAGCTTTTTGCCATTGCCAAGCTAAACTCATTAAATAGCCAATATCGCCGTGGTGTTGATAATCAGTCACCAAGAGTAGATTTAAGCTAGGGTTTGAATGTGAGCCATATTTCGCCATAAAACGATCGAAAAAAACATCGCTCTGTTCAGATTTTTGAAAGGCGAGGTTACTGGAAACGCTGAGACTGCCTAAAAGAGCAATGAGATATAAACCCATCAAGATTTTTCGGCTTTGGGGATACTGAAACCCATTCCAAGCAAAAGCTAGTCCAAAGGCGAGGATTAGGGCAGGAAAATAGATAAACTGATAGCGCGGAGCCAGACTTAAATCGTTATTAAGCCCATAAATTAAGACCCCCACAATTAGCAAGTTAAACCCGATAAAAGACAGTAACACTCTCAAGTTTAATGCCGGTGGATTGACTGTCTTCGTCCATTCATCCCGCACAGCCCGCCACAGGAATCTGAGACTCAGACCGAAGGCACCTAACAAAACGATCGCCCCGACGATCGCTACAGGCTGGGGAACGCCTTCCACGGGCAACATCAGGATCGAGGTCAGAATCCAGAGCAGGAGCCGCCCCGCTGGGGCAAAGAGTTCTCGCCGCTCTAGCCACTGGGTCAGGCTAGTTCCCCCAATGCCTTGAAACGTGGGTAACCATGCCAGGGTCGTAGCGATCGTTCCTACAGCTACGATACCCAGGCGCACTCCTCCCGGTCGCAGCAGGGGACTCGATCCCTGCGCTAGGGGCAGAATGAGGATTACTCCGGCGGCGGCGAGGAGAGCAATACCGTAAAAAAAGTGGGTTGCTAGTCCTAAACTATTGGTGCCGATCCAGGTGAACACTGCCCACCAGGGTAAGGGGCGGGACTGAAACGATCGCTCCAGAAAGTACAGAAGGGCCAGAACCCAGAGAATGCTGAGGGTGTAGTGTCGAGCTTCTTGCGCCAGGTAGACCCCAAAGGGAGAGAGGGCCATGAGGGCGGCGCAGCCGTGGCTGGCCCAAGGGGAAAAGGCTTGGAACCGTGTCCATCGTCTGATTAACAGGTAGGTGAGGGGAATGGCAGCTACCCCAAAGCACACACTCAGAAGCCGGGCCGCCCCCACGGATACCCAGCCCTCGGCACTAGGGGGAAAGGAGTGAAGCCAGATGTGGAGCCAGAGGTGAAGCAACAGGAAAAAGAAGGGGGGGTGGTTACTTTCCTGATGGAGACGATCGATGACGGCGGCGAACTGAAAGTTCTCTGGAGGCTGGAGGGGAGCCAGCAGGGTTTCCAAGGCCATCGGCTGATTGAAGGGAATGCTGTGATAGCCATTGCCAAGGCTAAACACCAGGGTAGACCACTCATCCCCCCAGACGGGTTTGAGGGTGAGTCCGTGGAGCCGCAGCCCTAAGCCCAACAATGTCCACAGCAGTACCAGCAGGGTTGGGGAAGAAACCATAAAGCGCCCTAGTCCAGTAAGGCCGATCGGTTGAGGGCAATTAATTTTTTAAACGCCTCATTGTCTAATTCCGTTAACCAAGATTCATCGGAACCGACGATCGCTCCGGCGATACTTTTCTTATCTTCAATCATTTGATCAATGCGCTCTTCTAAGGTGCCTAAGGCTAGGAACTTATGGACAAACACATTCTTTTTCTGCCCAATCCGAAACGCCCGATCGGTGGCTTGATCTTCCACGGCGGGATTCCACCAGCGATCGAAGTGAAAAACGTGATTGGCTTTAGTGAGGGTAATGCCCACCCCCCCCGCTTTGAGGGAGAGAATAAAAATCGAGGGTTCCGTATCGGGGTTTTGAAATTCTTCGATCATCCGTTCCCGTTTGGGGCGACTGGTACCCCCGTGGAGGTAATAGGTATTGTAATGACAGACGCTGTGGAAATAGTGCTGTAAGGATTCACCAATTTCCGTAAATTGGGTAAACACTAATAAACTTTGCTGTTCCGATAAAACCTCCTCCACCATTTCCGACAGTCGTTCTAATTTATGGGATCGTTCCGGGGTAAATTCACTGCCATCCTGTAAAAATTGACGAGGATGATTACAAATTTGCTTCAGTTTCATCAGGGTAGATAAAATTAAACCCCGGCGTTTCATGCCATCCACTAATAAAATTTGTTCCTCCACATCCCGCACCACTACTTCATAAAGAGAAGCTTGTTCTTTAGTCAAGTTACAGTAGCATTTTTGCTCTACTTTATCCGGTAAATCTTTGATAATCGATTGATCGGTTTTAACCCGACGTAAAATAAAAGGCTCTACTAATTTTTTTAAGGTAGCCGCCTTAATTCGATCGCTATTTTTCTGAATTGGGGTTTCAAAATTGCTCTTAAACTGGGCTTGTTTCCCTAAATAGCCCGGATTCAAAAAGTTAAAGATAGACCACAAATCCATCAGTCGATTTTCCACTGGCGTACCCGTTAACGCTAGACGATGCTCTGCCTCTAGTTTGAGGATGGCTTTGGTTTGGGCTGCCTTGGGGTTTTTAATGTTTTGCGCCTCATCTAAAACGACCCGATGCCAGTCAATCAGTTCAAATAACTCCAAATCCTTCCGGGCTAGGGTATAGGAAGTAATCATCACATCACACTTTTGAATGGCACTGCGAAACCGCTGGGGCTCTCGAATCCGATCGGGCCCGTGATGAATCACCGCCTGAAGACTCGGGGCAAAACGCTCAATTTCCTTCAACCAGTTGCCAATCACGGAAGTGGGCACAATTAACAGCGTGGGCAAAAGGTGGGGCATAATTTCCCGCTCATGGAGCAATAGGGCAATCACCTGCATGGTTTTCCCCAACCCCATATCATCCGCCAAACAACCATTTAAGCCCAACGTATCCAAATAGGTCAGCCAAGATAGCCCCCGACACTGATACTCCCGCAGGGTAGCCTTCAGATTGACCGGGTTCGCTTGGGGTTCCATTTCACTGGGACTCTGTAACCGCCGCATCATCTCCCGGAGGGTGCTGTGACGATCGAAATCCACCTCAATGCCGGAGTCACTGTTAGCACTCATTTGCAGGAGTTCCAGCAAACTTAACTGCTGATTTTTCCCCTTACGCTGTTGCCAAAAATCCATTAGCTCCTGCATGCGGGACTGATCCAACTGCATCCACTGCCCCCGGAACCGCACTAGGGGCGTTTTAGCCTCCACCAGTTCCATCCACTCCGCCTCAGTCACCGGCTCATCCCCGATCGTCAGTTCATACTGATAATCCACGAGGGCTTGGAAATTGAGATAACTCTTGCCTGCTCCCGCACTGCCCGCTCCCTTACTGGCGGCTCGTAGCTTAATTTTGGCCCGGCGTTGACCTTCAGGAGTCCACCAGGCGGGCACAATCACCCGATAGCCCGCATCCTGCAAAATCCAAGCGGTTTCCGCCAGAAAATCAAAGGCTTCGTCCATGGTCAGGGTAATACCCAGAGGTAAATCCGTTTCCAAAGCCGACCAGAGTTTGGGATAAATTTGAGCCGCAAAACACAGTTCCGTAATGGCTTTACCTTCCAGATTTTCCCCAAACTGCGCTTCTAACACCCCTTTCCGTTCCGCTGAGGTATACCAATAATCGAACAGGGCCAGGCGCAGGGACGGGTCTGATTTGGGGGCCACTTGAAATTCTAAGAGCCAGGGGCCGTCTGTGTCGGAGGGTTCTTCTAGATAAAAGTAGAGGTAAAACTGTCGATCGCTTTGACTGCGGCTAAGCCGATCGAACCACTGCTGCCACTGCTGATAGCGACGGAGGCGATGTTCTGAACGATCGGGGGTGTGGAGGCCACTGGCGGTAATGCACTCTTCTAGCAGGGTCGCTGCCACTTGACGTTTAAACGTATCGGGAAAAGCAGTCGTGGCCACTAAATGGGTAATGAAACACTCACTCAAGTGCTGCAACAGAGTCTTGGGTTGCCAGTGAAAAACCGTTTCAGCAGTTTCGCAGGTTTCCTGAGCATTCCAAGGCATCCGATCCTGAGCCACGGCACAGAGGGGGGGCATAGCCCGACCATAGGTGTCCAACAATTCCCCATAATAGGGAGAAACAATATCCCACCCCGCATACACCTCCGATCGGGGGGCCCCCATCAACTTACTGCGGCTACTTTCCAACTTCTTAGGAGTGCGGGTAGTGCGTTTTGCTTTTTCCCCCCCACTATCCAGGCTGTGATATTTTAAAACCGGCACATAGGCATCTTCCCAAATGAGATTACGAAGGGCTTGGGTATAGCGATACCAGAATAATAAATCCGATCCAAACTGCCAATTTCCCACCCGACAGAGGGCTAAAAAATGCAAATCATTGAGTAATTTAATTAAATTAATTGAATTGGATCGATAGGAGCCCCCAGCCCCCAGATAAATGGCAGGAAAAGCATAAACTCGCCAACATTTCCAGGACACTACATCCGGTGGATCTTCCTCTAAATAATGGCTCAGTTCTGGAGAAACCAAGGGACGATCGCTGCGACTAGGCAACCAGAGAAAGATCTCCCGCAGATTCCCCTTTTGCGATCGGGCGGTCACATTGGATTTCAGCCCCAACTCGGCAGTAAAAAAAGCCTCTAACGCAGCAGGAGAGGGTTGACAGGGGTGGGTGAGTAGTTCATCACTAGGTTTAGCGGCAGACTTACGAGTGTTTATTTTCTGAACAGCACTGGTTTCAACCCAGAAATAAAAACATCCAGATTGAATAAAATCGGTAGTACTTTCTGGAACCCAAGTTCCATGTAAGATATTCATCACCGATTGAGTTGCGAACTCACTTACACTCATAGCGCTCCATTCACTCAGGTCTCCAGTCCCAAAACGATCGCCAACGGCTTGAGGGGTTAGCCTCACTTTAAGCACAGTCACGGGATCCTATTATTCAAGCAGATTTCTGGAAAGATAACAAACAAATAGGGGCAGGGGCACAGGAGACAGCAGCGAAAGGGGCAAGGGAACGAGGAGAGAGAACCGTTTCGTATAAGACTCCCCATATTTTCGACAAGTTAATAAGATAGTCTCGCTGCCAACAGACTAAAAATTATACGGAGGATATTTCAACCCATGCAGCTAAAACCACATCCCCGGAATTTCAGACCAAAGCGATCCTAGAGGAACCGACGGTTAAGAAAATCCTATAAAACATAAAGGTAACTTATATTTATCAAGTATTGATATTGAAAGTAATTATACCTATAGTGAGCTCATCAACGCACTGAGTTCCCCAGCACCGATCGCTAGGAACTCAACGACATGCCCTAAAGACGATCCCACTGGAGGTTCCTATGGTTTTATTAGCAGAGCGCACTACCTTGGGTGCTCCCATCCCCACCGATCGCTTAACTCTACAGGTTGCAGATATTGGCCCTGATACCACTGCTATTCGTTGCCTAGATTGGGATCGGCAACGGTTTGATATTGAGTTTGCCTTAGACAATGGCACCACCTATAACTCCTTTTTGATTCGGGGCGATAAGGTTGCCTTAGTAGACACATCCCATGTCAAATTTCAGGAGTTATACCGAGATCTGTTACTCAAGCAAATTCACCCCGATCAACTGGACTATTTAATTATTAGCCATACGGAACCGGATCACAGTGGTTTAGTGGCGGATGTGTTGGCTCTGGCTCCCCATATCACGATCGTGGGGGCCAAGGTGGCGATTCAGTTTCTAGAAAATATGGTACATGAGCCTTTCCGCTCCCAAGTGGTTAAAAGTGGCGATCGTTTAGACTTGGGCAAAGGTCACTGTTTGGAGTTTGTTTCTGCGCCTAATTTACACTGGCCCGATACGATTTTTACCTACGATCCGGCCAGTGGCATTCTCTTTACCTGCGATGCTTTTGGGATGCACTACTGTGATGAACATCTTCAGGATGAAGTTCCCCATTTACTGGAAAAAGATTTTCAGTACTACTACGACTGTTTAATGGGGCCCAATGCCCGATCGGTTTTAATGGCTCTGAAGCGTATCGATGGTCTGGATATTCAACAGGTAGCCACCGGTCACGGGCCGCTGCTGAAGCATCAGGTCAACCACTGGATGAACTGCTACCGGCGGTGGAGTGAAGCCCAGGCTAAAACGGATAATTTAGTCGTTTTGTTCCATGTAGAGGGCTATGGCCACAGCGATCGTTTAGTGGAAGCGATGGTACAGGGGCTCCATAAAACAGAAATAGAGTTAGAAGTGGTGGATTTAGCTAGTGCTACGCTTCAGGAAGTTCGAGAACTGGCCGGTGCCGCCAGTGCCTTACTGATTGGAATGCCCCCCCAAGGTCGCCAACATCCCAACTTCCAAGCAGCGATCAGTACTATTCTCGCTTCTGCTCATCGCAAGCAAGGGATTGGATTGTTTGAAGTGGGGGGTGGAGAAGACGAACCGATTTATCCCCTGCGGACTCAGTTCCAGGATTTAGGACTGACGGAAATTGTCCCTCCCCTCATTTTGAAAATGGGTGCTAAACCAGCGAACCCAGCCAGCGCAGAGCAAGAGTCAATCTTTGCCAGTAGCGGACTGTGGTCTGGTTTTGGGTTTGTCTCTCAGACCTCGGAACTCCCCGCTGCCTTAGTCCAAACCTGTGAAGAAATTGGAACTGATGTGGGGCAATGGGTGAGCCGCGATCGAACTATCCAACAAATTAAATCCTTAGATACCAATCTAGAAAAGGCTTTGGGGCGTTTAAGTGGCGGTTTATATATCCTCACGGCTCAAAAGGGAGAACTGTCCAGTGCCATGTTAGCCTCCTGGGTCATGCAGGCCAGCGCAACCCCTCTCGGTGTAGCGATCGCAGTGGCTAAAGATCGGGCCATGGAATCCTTTTTACGGGTAGGCGATCGGTTTGTCCTCAACGTTTTAGAAGAGGGCAACAGTCAACCCTTAATGAAGCACTTCCTGACTCGATTTTCTCCCGGTGCCGATCGGTTTGCGGGTGTAAAAACCTTTCCCTCTCAACAGGGCAGCCCCATTTTAGCTGAGGCTTTAGCCTACTTAGAGTGTGAAGTAACATCCCGGTTAGAAAGTCACGATCACTGGATTGTTTACAGCACCGTACACACCGGACGAGTTGCCAAAGCAGAGGGTTTAACCGCCGTTCACCACCGTAAAGTGGGCAATCACTACTAGGAATAGTTTTGAGTGTTGAGTTTTAAGTTGGTGGTTAGTCGTTAGGAATTAGTGATTATTGGGTGGTGCTAAATGCTCTATTCCTGATTGAGGACTAACCACCCCTAACCCCTCCTAGGAGGGGAATTAATCCTGATTTGCTATCTCAATACTCACACTTCAAAACTATGCCCTATAACCTATAACCTCTTCCCTAACTCAAAACTATAATCCTGGGTCAGGAAACCTGCCCCCTACTCAACACTAACCCCTGTAACCTGTCCCCTAACTCAAAACTCAAAACTCAAAACTATAATCCCGGATCAGGAAACCTGACCCCTACTGAACACTAACCCCTGTCCCCTAACTCAAAACTCAAAACTCAACACTCAAAACTATGATTACTATTACCCCTCCAAACACCAGTACTCCTACGGTCAACACGACTCAATTACCCCGTGATGTGCAAGTTGCAGAAATTGCACCCCAAACTTGGATGTTCCGCGCCCGGACGTGGGATCGGTTAAAGTTTGAGGTGGAATATGCCCGGCAAAAGGGAACGACTGCTAATTCTTACTTGATTCGGGGCGATCGAACCCTGTTGATTGATCCGCCGGGGGAGTCTTTTACCCGAATTTATTTGCAAACTCTCTGTACTCAGATCAATCTGGGGCTGTTGGATGATGTGCTGCTTCAACATGTTAATCCCAATCGGATGCACACCCTGAAGGAACTGCTAGAACTGGCTCCCCAAGCCCGGATTCTGTGCTCTAAGCCCGCTGCCAATGCCCTCCGGGAAGCCTTTGGGGGGGTGACTGGGTTCCAAGACGATCGTTTATATATTTTGCGGGATGGCGATCGTCTGGATCTAGGGCAAGGGCATCACTTACAGTTTCTTTCGGTGAAAACTCCCCGCTGGCCCGATGGACTTTGTACCTACGATGTGGGTACAGGTTTACTATTTACGGATAAATTCTATGGTGCCCATGTGTGCAGTGAGGCTTGGGCCGATGAACAGTGGAGAACCCTCGACAGCGATCGTCGGTACTACTTTGAGTGTTTGCACGGGCCCCAACTGCGGCAGGTGGAAACCGCTCTGGATAAATTAGACACCGTACCTGCCACCAGTTTTGCTCCCGGTCATGGGCCCTTAGTCAAGTTTAGTTTAAGTCGCTGTCGCTACGACTATCGTCAGTGGTGTCAAGAGCAAGCCAAGCAAGCGTTTCGCGTTGCTGTACTCTATGCCTCTGCCTATGGTAATACAGCGATCGTTGCTAGTACCCTGGCCCAAGCCCTGATGGAAGAAGGGGTAACGGTGGAAACCCTGAACTGCGAAACCAGTAGTAGTGAGGATATTGCCAATGCTATTACGGCCTGTGATGGCTTTATTATCGGTTCACCCACCTTAGGCGGTCATGCCCCCACTCAAATTCAAACGGCCCTCGGTATTATTCTTTCCACCGCATCCAAAACCAAACTAGCGGGAGTCTTTGGTTCCTATGGCTGGAGTGGCGAAGCGATCGACCTGATGGAGGAGCGGTTACGCAACGCCAACTATCGTCTAGGGTTTGAGCCCCTACGGGTACGGTTTACGCCCACCTCAGAAACCCTAGATACCTGTAAAGCCGCTGCCACTGCCTTTGTCCAAGGACTACGCCGCCAACAAAAACAACGGACGACTCAACAGGGAGTAGTAGAAACCCACACCAATCGCACCGAACAAGCGATCGGGCGAATTATTGGTTCCCTGTGTGTACTCACTACTCAGTTCCCGGTTCAGTCCGTCACTGAGTCAGAAACTCCAGAACATCCAGAGACTACTCAAACCTCAGAACCTATTCACCGAGGACTATTAACCAGTGCCGTTTCCCAAGCCAGCTTTAACCCTCCAGGGGTGATGATTGCCATCGATCCCCAGCAATACCTCAGCCCCCAACACCCCAAAGACCGCATCGAACCCGGCGATCGGTTCACCCTTAACATTCTCAAAGAAGGGCGGAACCTGCGCCGCCACTTTGCCGGAGGCAGTATTCAGTCTGACACTCACCCCAGTGTTTTTGCTGACTTGGCCACCCAACAGGGCAGCAACGGCTGTTTAATCCTGAAAGATGCCTTAGCGTACCTAGAATGTGAAGTGGAAAGTATTATGGACTGCGGCGATCGGTGGTTAGTCTACGCGATCGTTCAGCACGGGGACATCCTCGAAGCTCACGGTATTACCGCAGTGCAACAGCGATCGGTTTTAGGGGAGAGGGGATAGGGAACTCAAACAATGCTACCCTAGAAAAGTTTGAGTATCAGGAGTAACGATCATGAGTTGCCTTAAGGTTTTAGTGACAGGGGCTACAGGACGAACGGGCTCCCTAGTGGTTAAAAAACTACAGGAGCGATCGTCTGAGTTTGAGGTGTGGGGGTTTGCTCGCTCCCAGTCCAAACTTCAGGAATACTATGGTACACTCGATCGCTTTTTTGTGGGTGATATTCGAGATCGGTCAAGTTTGGAAACGGCGATGCAGGGTTGTCAGGCCCTTGTCATTTTGACCAGTGCGGTACCACTCTTAAAAGGGATTCCTCAGCCAGGGCAGCCGCCCCAAATGGAATTTGCACCGGGAGAATTACCAGAAGCGATCGATTATGAAGGGCAAGTTCATCAAATTGATGTGGCTAAAGCCGCAGGGGTAGAACATATTGTTTTAGTGGGATCGATGGGGGGCACGAATCCCGATCACTTTCTCAATAAAATTGGCAATGGCAACATTTTAATCTGGAAACGAAAGGCAGAACAGTATCTCATTGATTCCGGTATTTCCTATACCATTATTCGTGCTGGAGGTTTACTGGATCAGCCCGGTGGTAAACGTCAACTTTTAGTGGGTAAAGATGATGTATTACTGAACCACCCTCCCGATGGAATTCCTCCATCCATTCCCCGATCGGATGTGGCGGAAGTGGTGGTCAATGCCTTAAGAGAACCCACCGCCCGTAACAAAGCCTTTGATCTCATTTCTTACCCCGAAGGCGATCCCGTAACGATCGATTTTGCCGGTTTATTTGCCCAAACCACAGGGGGGCTCTAGGGGCTATAGGACTCTAGAGTAGGGCTCTAGAGTACAATTGGGCTAGATCGGGGCAGGGAACGGATATTAACAGACTTTTTTAATTCCAATACGGCTGTAGTCCTCGTAATATTCTCCTAATATTCAAAGACTTTCACCGTAAACCCTAGTGCTGATCCCCTAAAGGATAACTTGGTTGTGATCACGCTTCCTCTGCCCCCGGATCTGCCTGTAATGGTCTATACTGCCCCGTCTTGGAGCCCCCAGACCCCAGCCGATCCTGCTGACTCCCAGGCATTTTTCCCCCTCGCTCTGGGATCCGTGGATGGGATACCTTTCGAGGCAACGATCGATCAATCCGGGATTCTTTTTATTGGGCTCAATGGTAATGCCTCTGCCGAAGCCCATGCCTTAGAATCTGTCGGTCTACCACTACAACGGATTCTTTACCAAGACAGTCCTAGGGTTACCCTGGGCGATCGTTCTTTTGATCTGACGATCGAAGCGGACGTGTGGGATTTTATCCAGTCCTTAGGGTTTCGTGGGGCTCAAGCCATCGCCCTAGTGGATACTCTTTGGGGGTTAGACTTTGCCATCCGGGATGAAGTGGGCCGGATCATTCAGGTGTGGAGTATGGCAGAATTGCACGATGGCAAAATTCCTAGTCGTCTAGTCCTATCCGGCCATTCGGGGGGACGCTTTTTCTGGGGATTGGGTAATACCCCGCAAGCCTTCAGTGGGAATTTGGAATTAAGAGATCTGCGTCGGATCGCTGCCCTGATGCCCAAAGCAGTCGATCGGGTTCGTTCGGTCTTTTTGGCCGGTTGTAATACGGGTTGGGAAGAAAATCTCCGCGAAATGGCCGCCCTCTTTCCCAAGGCTCAAAGCCTAACCGGTTATACCTATTCTGCCCCCTTAGCCAGTGAAGAAGCCCCCGCAGAAATTTTACACTGGGCCCAATGGACTTTTCTGGATGAAGAGTCTCTGCGTCCTTTTGCCCCGAATATGGCGGTCTTTCATCCCGCCTCTGAATTTTATCAG
>Ga0129333_10003206_pt1 | contig 15272 bp, 16 predicted proteins | sample CPB6_08_DNA_FD_94474 | JGI IMG/M metagenome (GOLD analysis project Ga0129333, IMG submission 94474) | Freshwater to marine salinity gradient microbial communities from Chesapeake Bay, USA - CPBay_Sum_0.6_0.8_DNA | ecosystem: Environmental > Aquatic > Marine > Coastal | place: USA: Chesapeake...
GCGACAAGACTGATCCTTTCCCGAGTGTAGTCGCGACACGGATCTTCGTATCGCTCCGTCAGAACCATAAACCACACCTTGTACGAACAGGTCGGGTTGTAGACCGGAGGCCGGGTGCAAGGCTTCGGAGGTGCAGGCGGTGTATACGGTCGCGGCGGGATCGGTGGTGATACTGGAGGGCCAATCGGCCCGCCGCCGCCGCCGCCGCCATATCTGTTAGCACATTCGGCGACCAAAGTTTGCCAAAACACGGGATCGGCTTGCAGTTCGGCGCACGAATTACCTGCTTCGAAAAATCCGCGCGAGTCCAAATACGCTTGCCAGCAGTCAAGAGACGGCACATCTACAAGCGATCCACCGATGCAGGCGCAAGTGGTGCAAGTGCTGGCGCAATTACTTCCCGGCGCGAAGACGCTTGGATACTGCGTACCCGGCCCGCTGTTGCGTTGTAGAATTCTACACGCGCACTCGTTCAATCCTTCCGCGCATCCGCAGTCGTAGCAACACGCGCCAGTCGCAGGCTTGCAAAGAACGCTGCAATCCGGTTCACAATTTCCGTTGGCGTTGGGTCGAGTGTTTATTCCGGGGCCAGCACCCGTACCATTCGGGCAACGAAATGTAGTGTCCTTGATGTGTCGCTTGTATCTTGTTCCACGCCAGCGGTATACGCCGTCGTTTGGCTCATATCCGCAGCATTGGCAGGTATAGCATTGGTCGCACGGAACAGGCGAAACACCGTAGTCCGTTGGAGAAAGCCACAAGCCTCCGCGCTTGCGACATTCGCAATCCGTCAGTTGCTCGCAAGTACCCTTGCCATCAGCAGTCTCAAGGCAACACGCGCTGATCGTCGGATTGCATTCGCTGCGGTCGCAGCAGCATTCCGCGCTCATGCGCCCACCACGCCGGAAGCCACGAGGCTCAAGGCTGTAGCGTTGTCCGCGTATGCGCGGAGTTGATGTCCGTCCGGCACAAGGATGTTCTCAAGGATGTGATGGTCGTGCGAGGTAAGGGTGTGGTTGTACAGAAGGAAATCGCCCTGCGCCATCTGCGCCGTGCCACGCACGATGCCGAGATAGACGCTGCGCGTGTTGTTCGTGCTGTTGCAGATGTAGATGGTCTTGAAGAACAGCGATTGACCCTCAAGGCCCGTGGCTACCGCCTGCTCGACATCGGTAATCGCAAATCGGATGAGGACTGGCTGGCTCATGCGTTCTCAATGATATCGGCAAGATCGCCAGAGTTAGAAGTAGCCGCGCCGCTCGCGCCCATGTAAGGCCATGTCGGCGGTGTCGGGGCCGCAAAACCACCAATCGGATTCGGGGCGCAACGCTTCTCAAGGTCGGGCTGAATAGCGATCCAGTACGACGAGAAGCCGAGCCGGTTTGCCACCTCGTATACCGGCACGATGTTCACGGCGGGAATCTTCGGCAGAATGATGTCCCGATCCTCGTTCTCGCCGAATGACTGCTGGAACACCGTTCCGCCGACAGAGGTCGGGCGAATCTGAACAACGCCATCATCCACCGGGTTGAACCATTGCTCGTACAGATTGAATGCCACACCCGAGGTCATGCCCTTGTATCCGAGCGCACCAGCCGATGACCAATACATATTGAACGGGTTTGCGTCCGGAGTCGCTTCGACAAAGAAATATTTCGTGATATAGAAAGGCTCCGAATCTTGCGGATCGTTTTCCGGGATCGCCGGGATTGACTGCTTGGCAATGACGCGAGCCATAAAGACGCGCAGAACATTGCCAGTATGAGCGCGTCGAACGGTCAAGTGCCGAACTCCAGACCGTAGCACCGCCGACGATCCTGCACCAGCAGTCATCGTCTGAACCTTTGCGCCCGCTGGATACAGAATTGGATTTGTGTTGCTGCCCCAAATCCGATAGAAGATATTCTGAATGTCCGGCGCACCGAAGCGGACGCATTCGTACTGCAACCCCACGCTAGGCGTTATCTGTCGATACACCCCGCGCATGATGCCGAGCGGCATCCGATTGAAGGTCGCGTCGCCGTCTGCAACGAATCGAAGTTCATTTATGCGAAACTCAAGCAGTTCACGCCGACGCTTCAGACTTGTGTCGAATCGTGCCGCCGATGTCGGATCAAACACATCGCTCGACTGAATCGGTGTGTCCGTGATTGTCGCCGTATCTAAAGACTTGTATGCCGTTCGCAGAAGGCCCGAGGAGTAGTTCCACGGCGTTTCATAATCAACAACAGTAGCATCGGGAATCACACCCTTGTCAATCTTCAGATTCGTGTTGCCGATGCCTTTCGTAGCGCCGCCCGCAGCAAAGTAGAACTCGGGGAAGAAACTGAATGTGCCTCCGGTCTGCGAATAGTGATTAGTTCCGGGCAACCATACCGGAACATATCCAACCGGCGAGTTGTGACCGACCATCGCCGGGATGTGATCCCGCAACTCCACAGAGATGTGGACTGGAAAGGATCTGCTGGTATGCCACATGGCCGACGCATCGGACGAAAGTCCTGTCGTGAACCGCGTTGAAAGTACGCCATCGCTCGTCGTGTGACTTCGGCAATCGACCAAATGCGCGAAGGTGTGCGATAGGTTTGCAGATCCGCTTGTATACACGCCGAACCAATCAATCTGCCTCTGACCAGACGCCTCCGGCCCGAACCGAGAGCAATAGTGTGCCTCGTGCGTCAACAACACGGTTTGCGGAAGATCAACGGTCATCGTGTTGATGTATCCCGCAACTCGGTGATTCTCCATCGTGGCGAGCCACTCACCAAGATGCGGGACAGATTCAAACGGCACTCGGTCGTTCTGTCCTGTGTTCGATCGCCGCGCAAGCGAAAGAATTAGGGACGGCGCTCCACGGTCATACAACCAGACACACCCGAGCCGCTGCGCGAATGTGTCCATCGCTTCGCCAAGCGTCATGCCCCGGAAGTCAAGATTGATGATGTCGCCATCATCGAACGCAGCCTCTCCGCCATTTACCTGCCGATCATAGAAATCCAAATCAAGCCGAAGATTGTAAGCCGGCGTTGCCATTGAAACTTGTGCTGCAAAGTTTGCAATCAATTCGTCTCGGCTATACGGCTGCTGAATATGTGTCGGAGCGGCAACGGTGTTTGTCCAATGCCTGCGCGTGCGATTGTTCTTCATGAAATGATTCCATGAAGGCGCTCGGTCGGTATCCGCTGCGGCGTTTGCAAAACCCGGAAAATCCAACATCGCTGGCGGATACGACACCGTTTTTTTCACCGTATGCGCTTCGAACGACACCGGAGGATCTGCCAGCATATTGAAACACGCACGCGCCATGCCGCCGACATAGTTTGATCCTGCTGCATCGGTGATTTTGCCATTGGATAGGATGCCATCCTCCACCTTGTCGAGCATGTATGCAGATGAGCGCAGGCCGTTCAACATCCAACGCGCATCGACAAATTCAACAAGAAAAAGGCCTCGTTCACCTAATCGCGGTCGGCCTGAATCGTTGACCGCAGGCAATGCGCTTGCAGGCCGTCGCAATTCAATGACTCGTTTGAGAATCAATCCCTTGTAGACCATCGACCTACCGGGACTCGGCAAATGCTGTAGTGTCGTCGCTTGTGTTTGGATGTTTTGGCCGGTAGGAAGTTGCGCGGGCCCAAACTCTGTCGCCTTGCGATTCTCTTGCGCCGAAGGAGAGGACGCCGATCCAAATGTCTCGCTGGTCTGTGCGACTTCCGCATTTGACTGCGATGCCAACCCTTCGGGGATATTTGTTTCGCGCTCGGCTGGGAGGGTTATCCCAACATTCCGAACAATCTTGATTTCCGTATTTGGAAGGAACTCCGGATTTGCTTCTGATACAACATCGCTGCCCGCAGAAGTTCCTAGCGGCTCCACCAAATACAATTCCCAAGGATCAATGGGATCGTTGCCATTTGCGGCTCCGCCTGTCCATTGAATTGATAGTTCGTTGCCGGGACGAAGTAGCAACTTGGCGTTCAACCAATTTGCTGCACCGACTAACGGTGATTCAATTTGATTGACGGTTGCAGGATCATGTCCGGCGCTGATAAGTAGCGCATCAATCTCCGGGTTGCGGCAAATGATGTCCGCATATCCATTGGCGGTTGTGTTCATTATCCAGCCGAATACACCAGACATTTCACCGCCGATTGTAATAGGTTTGCGGAGCAGCAGTCCCGTTGTAATTTTGTCGGAGGTTGTATGTCTGCGCTGTGCCGAATGGAGTTCGCGGCCCCTTGATTTCTTCCGGCGACCAAACGCGAACGATGGTTCCATCATCTCCGGTCAGGCTCATGCCGCCGAGCGTCTCAATGCTTGCATTGTCTGACATCGGGACATTCACATGGAGCGTCCGCGTGGCGCTTATCATGTAGAGTCGATTTCCGCTCGCGTCCGGCGGCGCGTCGTTCACATTCATCGTCATGTCTGTGACGATTGCATGCTCGTCCATCGCAGGCCAAGGGATCGGTGCGTTCGGCCCCGTCGTAACTGCCTCCACCGACTGCACAATGATGACTTGTGGCAGACGCATTTGAAACGCATATTGCAAATACCCGCCCATCGTTTCTAGCATGGTCATGCCGGTAGTCTGTGTGATGGTCTGCTTGCTCGACCAGCGCACGGTGCGGGCTGCGCTCTCTCGCGTTACTTGATCGCCGTCCGTGTCGGGCTTATTGGTCGGCAACTCGTCATCTTGCGTAGTTGCGCCTTCGCTTGGCGTGCCACCGATGACCTTTACTGTGATGTCGGTTTCGCCCATGAACGAGGCGAGTCCCGATCCGGCGGTGCAAGGGTCATATCGAAGCAGCGCGGTGCGGCTAACTGCTGCTTTTGCAATCTCAAACAAGTTCCCGCCATACGCATCGGGAAACGCCTGCCCGGTCGGCTGATCGGGAAGATATGGCGATCCAAACAACATCGCGGAGAGGTTTGCGTCGATGTTGTTCCCAAGATTGTTCGACTGCGTGTTCGTAGAAAATCCCATCGCAACGACTTCAAAGGTGACGATGTTGCCCTTGAAGATGGATGGCTCGCCGATCTTGAAAGACTGGATGATGTCGGGTTCTGTGCCTGTGAAATTGATTCGCGTCATCGCGCAGTCAATGCACGCAGTCAGCAATTCAAACTTGTCTACGAATGCGGCCTCGAACGACACCTTGAAGGTCTTTGTGCCGAGCAGATTATCGAGGCTGCGCTCGTAATCAAACGACGCATCGCCGTCGAATACAGGCTTCGGCAAGTTCCACTCTAACTGCTTGTCCTCAACATCAAACACAAGCGTTCGGAGGGACGCATCGACATAGTATTCCTGCTTCGTGCGCTGGAAGCCGTATGGGAGGAATCCAGCCACGAGCCGTCGATAGAAGTCCGGGTTTGGGCCAGCGTCGTAACCAGTCTGCGGGCCGCGATATGGGTCTTGCTCTGTTGCTCCAACCGTTGCGAACGAAATGGGAGCCGTGCCGGATGCTTGCGGGCTGATCGTCAGAGAACCCGACCGATTGATGCGGAGATAGCCACGCTCGTCAATCGTGTGCCGCTGGATGCACTCAAACCGCTGGATCGGAGTCGTGCCGCAGTCGTAGAACACGAAAGTGAACCCCACGACATACGCGCCCGTATTGCCGCCGTGAATCTCATTGATGTTGACGGTCGGAAGCGGGCCGTTGCGCGCATCGGTCGTGTTGCTTGAAAGCGTGAAGTCGCTGCCATCGTCCCACTTCAGCACGAGCGACTTGCGCGGGGTGTTCAGCGTGTTCTTCAACTCCGCGAACTTGGTGAATGCACCCGTTTCCTTGATGACTCCAACGCCCTCAAGCGTGCATTTGCGCCCGGTGCGATTGAACGCCCCGCCCTCATACTCGTTCTCAACCGAGAAGCGAGTGATGCGCGCGTTGCTGATTGCGACCGAGTTGTAGGTGACGATTGCCATATCACGGCACTCCCAAGGTTCCTGCGCCGTACGGTGTCGAGCGCCTTGCGGTCACATGGCTGGTCAAGTCGAACAACTGCTGATTTACCCAAGCGTTCGGGTTCTGCTGGTTGCGCCTCTTGTTTGCATCTTCCAATTCTTCAAGGATCTTCAGAAGGATGGGATTCGCCTTTGCCAACTCTTCCTTGAACTTGTCGAACTGGCTTGCAATCGTGACCCCGGTCGCGCCCAGTCCGATTGCGGTTCCACCCAATCCAAGTGCGCTGACCAATCCCATAGCACCCAATGATCCGAGCGGGCCTGCGCCGAAGAATCCTGCGATGGCTGCGATACTCAACGCCGTTCCCGCAGCAAGCGTTCCGCCCGCTACACCCTGCGCCGTGCTGGTGCTTGTGCCTTGCAGATAATTCATGACCGTCAGCACGCCCGCCAACACCGCCTTGGTAACATTCATAATCAGCGGGGTAAGAGCCTTCACGGCCACAATCAGCACGCCTCCGATAGCCGTCATGATCGCGCTGATAGCCATCCGCACGGGCGCGAGCGCGGCCATGAGTTCCCGATACCAGCGCAGGACAAGGGTGTAGAGCGGAGCCAGCATGTTTCCCTGCGCCATCAAGTCGAGCGTCCCCTGCATCTTGATAAGGGCCGACTGCATCTGAACCGCGCCGGAGTACTTGCCGCCCTCCATGATCCCCGAGATAGAACGCGAGATCATGTTCTGCACCGCAGTTGCGTAGTCAGACAACTTGCCGACAAAGTCGCCCACGACACCCGTCAAGGCCGTGAAGGTGTTGCCAAGGCTCGCAGCGGTCTTGGCGACCGTCTGCGCGAACGACAGCGGCGCCGCCGCGCCAGCACCGCCCGCGCCGCCGCTCTTGGGCAGCGGGCCGGTGGTCGTGCCGCCGCCGAACATATCGGGGAACTCGATCTTGATAGATCCTAAATCTTCAGGCATCGCTCACCGTCCGAATCATGGTGCGGAATTGGGCAAACGCGCTTGCCAGCCCTTCGATGTCATCGTGCTGGCCGTTCTCGACTCGCAACAGAACTTGAGCATCCACGCCCGTGCTTGGATCGAACCCGGCCAGCGTCTTTGCGACTTCAAACGCCAGCGGGAACGCGCCACGCGGCAGGATGCCCGTAGAGCCGTCCATCAACAGGCGCTTGGTATCTCGCTTGCCAAGATCCAGTTCGACGCGAACGACCACATGAATGCGGTACTCCAGCACCATCGCGTTCATGCCGGAGTTCTCGCCAATCGTGGTCAGGTTGAGCGGTTCGATCTGAATGCTCGGAACCACACCCGACTGGAGCGTAAGGCGGTCAACTACGAAGATGCGAGTGCTGGCAATCGTCGCAGGCAACTGCGACTGAATGCGCGTGACCATCGACGCGAAGAAACTCTCCAGCGTTGTGCTGGTCGTGATGCTCACGGAATCACCGAGTTGTTCACGGTCGGACTGTTGCTGGTCGGCAATTCGATGCCGTTTGCGAACGGCGAAAAGAACCGCTCGGTGTAAGACAGTACCGACGAGGCATAATTGTTCGTCACCTGAACGGTCATGCGGTCGCCGATACGCCAGTCCGTCGCTCCGCTGACGATCTGAAAGAACTGGCCGTTCGTGCCAGCCTGCGCGGGGACATAGACGAACAGACCGTCAACTGCGACAACGGGGCCGACCGAATCCGCATATGTCAAAGTCGCCGTGAGGCTCGTCACCGGAGCATCAACCGAACTCTTATAAGAGCCATAAGCCAAGGCCCAAGAGGTGCTGCTAGGGAAAGCATCGACCGAAGCCGCCACGCCGCTTGTGTTGTCTGTCATCTCAAGCGAAATGTCTTGCGTCGGAGTGCCGCTGATCTTTTTGTACCAGAAACCGAAAATGATGCGCCTTGCGGGGCCAACGACAGTCGTTGGTAGAGATTGCGTCAAGGTAACGCCCGCAACGCTGGCGGTGATCTGAAGCGCACTTGTTCCACGGAACGCGCCCGAAGTCAACTGCGCGATACCCGTGCCGGAAGTAGTCCACGAATCCGGCGAACCTCCCACCCAAGTCTCAAAAGTTCCGTTCGTAACGAGGTTCGTGCCTGCGGTGTAATCGCTGCTCGCCATCGTCTGTGAAATGCCAGTACCACCGGGCCAAAGGCTGTCGTTGATGTTGTTATACGCCGCGCTGCCCGTGACTTGAAACACTTCGTTTCCAGCCGTCGCGCCCGTGGTCGTGTCGCTGACGCATTGGAACTGGAGCAGATCGGTTCGGCTCATCTGTGATGCGCCACCAAACACAACGGTTCCAGTTCCGGTTCCCGTCCGGCTGACGGCTCCGATGGTGACGGTGTTCTCAAGCAGGCTCGTGCTACCCGCGCGCATCTGTCGCGCCAGTTCTCGCATGGCCGGAATTGCTGCCTTCTGAATGTTGGAGTTGTCCGCCGTAACCATTTCCGTCAGGGTCTTGGTCGCGCCCTGAACCGCCGTGCTGATCGTCGCGTCCGTCGAGTTGTAGATCCCGAGGAACTGGTTCAGGACGGGCGTGAACATATACCGCGTGGCTGCGGTGTACTGCGCGTCAAGGTTCGTGGCGCGGGTCACGATGCCAGCGCGAGCATCCAACTGCGTCTTGGCGATGCCGAAATGCCCGCCGAGGCGGTTGTAGAGCGTGGTCAGGGATACGGTCATACGCGGTTCCTATCTGTCTTGAGGCTGTCCAGCATCATCTCGACCTGTTCCCGCGCCGATGGCGGCTTGCTGGTAAGCGCGGATTTGAACTCATGTTCCGCTGATTTGTCTCCCAAAGCAAGACGAAGGGACATCAGCGACGGCAGGCTGTGCCATGCGTTCGCCATGCGTAGGTTCATCATGCACCCCAACGCCACCTCTTTCGGCATGGCGTAAGGACTCACGCCGTAGACGGCCATGAACATCGCTACGGCGCGAGTGCTTTTCCCAACTGCTGGAGCCTCATCGTGATCTTGAGGCCGATCGCAAGCAACTGTGCGTCGGACAGGCTGGCAACAAGGTCGGCGGGTTCGGCGCACTTCCGAACCACTTCGATCAGTTGCGTGTTCTGATTCTCGTCTGCCTTGCCATTCAGGGCGACTTCGGCCATGACGAGCATCCCGTCGATGGTGAACTCCTTGCCCTGAATCGTCACTCGGATGTTGAAATCGTCGTTCTCGGTAGCCATGTCGAAAGTCTATCCGCTGGATCAACTGACCGTGTAGATGGCTCGACCAGCCGACACCGCCATAATCTCAAACCGGAATGCCGCGCGAGTTGGTTTGTTGCCGATGTCGCGGAGGTTGTGTGAGATCAAGCGCAACTTGTCCACGGTGTATTCTGGTCGGCCCGTAATGCTGGCGTCCAAAAAGAGCGAGATGAGATTGTCCGACGAGCCGATAGCCAGCGCGCCAACCTCGGGGAAGTTCACTCCTTGACCAGATCCACCATTGCAGGCATTGAAAAGTTTTTCGATTTCCACAGCGTCATAGGACACCATCGTAAAGTTCACGAACGCAGCCGCGCCCATCAGGATCGCGTCGGCAGGCATCGCGCCAAACTCGTTTGTCTGAATGTCGGTGTACTTGTACTCAATCTCGATGTTGAACAGATCATCGTTATCCGTGCGGCCAAGTTCCGCGTAGTTAGATGTGGTGCTGCTCCACTTGACGATGTGTGGGCCTGTGACATTGAGAGCGATAGCCATGTAGTACCTCCGTTATGAGTTTACTTTGCACCCAAGGCTCGGGCGATAGAACGCGCCACCTCGCGGCGGGCTGTCTCGGGCATCGCAAAGATCGGTCGGGCGGGAACGGTCACGCCTCGGCCCGCCACCAATCCGGCGGGCTTGGAAATTGAGTAGGTCGCATTGAACGGCTTCGACTTGCGCTTCGTCCCGGCCTTGCGCTTGGCCTCGTCCTGCACCACCCATTCCTTCGCGGCCTTCCGGGTGAACGGGATGAAGTTCGGCCCGCTAGTTCGGAATCCAGTCTGGTGCAGCGCGGCGATCATGCTGCCTTGCAGGGTCATGCGAACGCCGTTGCCTACCGCCTCCGTCGTGGCCGTGAGGCTGCGGAATGTCTCGCCGGTGTCGTAAAGCGGGGTTCCGCCCTTGCGGTAGTGCGTCACCGCCCGCTTCCGCTTGCCCTTGCCGATGGTGATCCGGGCCGTATCAGCCCACAGGGGCGCGTAGCCGCCGATATCGCTGCCCCGGCTGCGGATACGGGCCTGCGCCTGCTTTACGAGAATCCGAGCGACCTCGGAGCCTTGTAGACGCTTCAGGAGCAGGGCTCGAATATCCATCGGTTATGCGCTCAATACGCCTGCGTGCGCCGGGTCGGGAAGAAAGTGCTGTCCGCGTTCATGGCTAGCGAGCCTCGGGTGCTGGAGGTAATGACCTGAACCGTGGCCGTGCCATTATCGCGCTTCGCATCCAGCGCAAACACGCGCTTGCCGTCCCGAAGGTCGGTCAGAGTCGCCTGCGCCCGATTGGCCTTTGCCTTGACGCTTTCGGGGACATCGCCGCCTCGACGCTCGAACAGGAAGCACAGGGCAAGGTCGGCTACGAGGCCGCGCAGCATTCCGTTCCCTTCCGTCGCCAGCGTTTCAATCTCGGCCACCGTGTAGGCGTTCGACCGGGTAGCCGCGCTCGCCACCTCCTCGCCGGAGCGAAGAAGGGCTTCGGTGATGATCGTGCTGCTCGCCACCGTGCCGTCCGAATTGGTATCGGATGCCAGTTCGGCCAGCAAGCGCGTATCCACATACAGGGCGAAGTTTGCGTTGGAGAGCAGTTGTGCCATCGGCATAGTTCAATCCTCCAAGAAAGAGGGCCGCCCGGTGATTAGCCGAGCGGCCCGTGAGTTGCTGCCGTAAGGGGCCGCTATCAGGTCGTGCAGTCCGCGAGAGCGAGGCCGGACAGCGGAGCGGTGATGACCACCGCGCTGTTGTCGGTCACGCTGCCACGAATGCGGCGGTTCCACGGATCTTCCAGCGTCTCCACGGTCATGTCCTCGTAGGCGAAGACCGAGCAAGTGCTGAACGACGGGCCTTCGTTGCCGACCAGTCCACCCGGACGGCTGACGAAGTACATTCCGTTTCCGTAGAAGAAGCCACGGGTGTTCGCGCCGCCCTTGCGGGTCGAAACGCGAACCGTGTCATCCACCACCACGCCGCCGAGGCCGAAGAGGTTCTGCGGCAGGCCGTACGCGGCGAAGGTCGTGTCACCCTTCAGGAAGTTCAGAGCGTGCGGGGTGTTCTTGATGTAATCGCGAACGCCGTCGTTGGTCGCCATGATGCGGGCCGTGGTCGGGTTGACGATCAGGTAGATGTCCTGTGGGCCGACCACGCCAACCGTGTTCTGCACGATCTTCTCAATCGCGCCACGAATGATCTTCTGCACGGCATCGGTGTTGGTACCCGTGATCGGGGTCGCAGTACCGAGCAGCGCATTGGTGTTGGCGAAGTAGTTCACACTCGTAGTCCACGGCTGCGAGATCGTCTCGCTACCAGCCGACACGCCTGCGGTCGTGATGAGGTTCGCCATGCGGTACGCACGGTGAGTCATCATCTTCGCAGCAGCGATGCGAGCGTGGCTAGCCACGACATCCCACTGCGCCTGCCGCGCAGTCTCCTGCGGGATGGCGAAAGACGACTGGAACCGCTGCGCCGTCCACTGCGTCCAGTCGAGGTCGCTGTTGATGCCGGTCGGGCGATCCTCGCCGAGAGGCCACTGCAGATCCTGCGTGTTGACCACGCGAGCAGTCTCCTCCTCGTCAATCCGGAGATAAAATCCGGACATTGCCTGCACAGGCACGATCTGCGCGTACTGCGTGATCGGGAAGCGGTTCACCGAGCGGGTGAACTCAACCTGAATCTGACCAGTCGCCGCCGAGAAGGTGGGGATGAAGGTGTTCAGCCCACCGCCAATTCCGTATTCAGCCATTTGTCATTGCTCCTTGTGTTTGGGGGTTGGCTGTTAGATCAGAGCGTCGTCGGGTAGTAGATGAAGCCGCCGACCTTCTGAATGCGGATGATTCCGCCCGACACGCCGTTCTGCAGCGCGACATAGCCCTGATAGCGACGCTTCGGGCCAGCGGTCTGCACGGCAACGCGCGCGGTTCCGTCATTGTTGGCCTGCACAAGTTCGCCACGGGTCGGAAGGTTCGCAGTACCACACTGCACGAGAACGACATCGCCACCCTGAAGGCTGATCGGCTCGCCAGTCACCGCGTGATTGGCGCTGGTTGGGCCGTTCGTGCTGCCATCAGAAACGCCGACGATGACTTCATCAGCCGTGGCAACGCTAACTTCCACGCCAGTATCGTCCGCGCTCGTCGATGCAGCGATGAATCGGAACGGGCGAATCGTGCCGCCCGCGATGAGTGCCGGAGTGTCAGAGAAAGATCCCATTGGTGTGTTTCCTTTCGATCAGGCGGTCTTTTGACCGCTGTACTTTGCGAACAGGCTCTTGAACTTGGCGAGGTCGCCAGCGGCCTCATGCACCGCACGAGCGGTAGCGGCCTTCACATCCATGCTCTCGTGAGCCTCGTCGGTCACGGTGTGCTGCGCGACGGTCGGCACATTGATGGGGTTCTTCGCCATCGTGGCCTTCCAAAACGCGATCTTCGCAGCGGGGTTGCCGCTGTCGGCCAATTCCTCAACCATGCTGTTGCGGAACTTGGAGCAGCGGTAGCCGTCGCGGATCATGCCATCGACTTCCTTGCCGAACCGCTCCAACTTCAACTGGCGCTCCAGTTCCTGAACGCGCGCGAACAGAGCCTTCTCGCTGGTCTTGCCCTTGCTCATCTTGGCCTTTCCGCCGTATGCGGCTTCCATCTCCTCTTCCTCCTCCTCCTCCTCCTCGCCGGAGTGGGAGCCGATGTCCACATGGACGGCATCATCGAACTTCTCCGCGTCCTCGGCGGCATAGGCCATCTCGGCCTCATCGCCCTCCGCAGCCATCGCGGCAGCGTCGGCCTCTGCGGCCATCTCGTCCTCATCCTCGTCAGCGGCACACTCGGTAGCGGCGGCGGCGAGAGCCTTCTTGGCCTCGTCCGCGTCCTGCTCCATCTTCTTCTTCATCTTTGCGCTCATTGGCTTTCCTTTGGTTCCTGACGGGATGAAGGTGTTGAGTCCTCCGCCCACGCCCATTTCAGCGAAACTTTCCTTGGAGTCAAGAGATACGCGCACGACTCCCATCGGACGCTCAAAGACCGCCTTTGAGCCATGCTTGGTGAACCTCGTGTCGGGCAGCGGCCTGCGTGGCGTGTCACGGCCAAGCAGAGCGACTTCCGAGAGGTGATTGTCCTTCCAAATCTCCGCGCTTCGGCGGGGATATGCGTTGCTCGCCAGCAGCGAATCAAACGCCTCCTTGGGCATCTCGACATCGCCCACGACATAGGCAACGCCGTTGCGCTCCTCGTAGCGAACGCTGGTGATGTCGCCGACCGCCTCGGGCCGCGTGGGCTTGCCGTCCTTCTCGTGTTCGATGACGAGTTTCGGACGCGAGCCGCGCGAGATGAACTTGCCCGTGCGCGACACGATGTCCTTCACGCGGCCATTGTCATACGCCTGCATGGCCTCGTCCTCGTCCGAGTCAATGGACGGATCGAAGCCCATGAACAGTTCAAGGTTCTTGATGCGAACCTTGCCTTCCGGGGTGTTCTCGACGGTGTGGGATGCGGGCATGGTCACAGCGATTCCACGAGACGCTTCATTTCGGATTCGCTTCCAACTCCAATTTGCTGATCCGTGTTGCCGTCAAATGCGTGAAACTGGCGAGTGTCCGGGTGTTGATTGAGATACCCAACCAAAACACTTCCTCGATGCAGTTCGACGAGCCAAGCCTTTTTGCCGCGAACGGTCACTTCACGCTTTTTCCAAGTACCCGACGGGCCGGAAGTAGTACTCTGCCTCGGAGTAGAATGGCTCGCAAACCGCTCCTTCCGGCCCTTGCCGAAGTAGAAGCGATCCTCGACCGCGAAGGTGTCGGGCGCGCCGGGGCGAGAAAAGCGACCATACTTCTTCACAAGTTTCGGCATCTCCACCTTCAAGTCCGCTCCGCTTGCAAGAATGGCGTTGATGTCGTTCTTGATTTTTCCCGAATCCATGATGCTCACGGGTACACCGTGGAAATACTCATAGAACACGGTTTCCCACTTCTCGCGCACCTTTGGCTTTCGTGTAGCCATCATGTCCTTCTCGCCGGGGCGGGAGAAGCCGCGCATTCCCTTCGCCTGCATCAACACAGATGCGTAGCGTTGCGCTGGCCCAGTCAGATAGTCCAACAGATGCTCGGCTTCGCTGCCTGTAACTTCCGCAAGGGCTTCAGAAGTGCTGATGCCGTAATGCTTCGCAATGCTCTCAAGAATCAAAGATTTGCTCTTGCTGTCGATGTTAGACAGGAACCGAGCATTGTTTGCGCCGTCAGACATTCTTCACCTCCACATTCCAATAGCGTCCGGTGGTAGCCACGGGACTGGTTGCGCTGTAGCCCTTCGACGCGACCCGCCGCCCGAAATCGCGGGCAAGGTCTGCGTCCTCAAACGAAATCACGAGCGTATCGCTGCCGACCTGCACGGCCCGCCATCCGCCGTCCGGCATCGCCTTCGCCGCTAGCAACTTGCCGAGCATGGGCGACTTGCTTGCCTCGGCAAACGCGCCGCGTTCAAGGCTGGATGCGTCGAAGGTGTCGGGCTGGCCGGGGCGAGAGAACGGCTTTCGCAGGAAAGCAGCCAGCACCGTGCCTGCTGCCGTAAATCCGCGCCGCGCAAACTCCTTTTGCAACGCAATGATTTTCTGTCGGAGTTCAGGATCTTTTCGCCCAAGACTCATCGCGTATTCCGCAGAATCCTTCAAATACCAACTTTCACGCATCAGCCTGTCATAATCCATTTTTTCGTAACCATAGCGATCAAACCGCTCGGGTTGATTAGCACTATGGCTCTTGGAAAAAAGGATTTTTGGCAACATTCCGCGCAGTTCACTTGGAAGCCCTTGTGCGTATTTCCGCAGTCGCTCTTGCTGGCCCTCACGCGCGAGCGAAATCATGTCTTGCATCCGCTCAATCCACGATTCGTACTTGGCGGCTAGCGCAGTATCGCCATTCTTGTTTGCGGCAATCGCTCGCTTGTTGAGTGCATCATGCACCGCGTACAAATCGCTATCTTTGATCTCCGCAAACCTCTCGGGCTGGCCGGGCTTGCCGAAGTAGAACTTGTCTTCTGTGTTCATCGTTTGAATCCGGGGTCGGGGTACTCGCCTCTGTCGATGATGCGCTGCCGTGCTGCGTTATATCGCGCAAGTGCCTTCCGATCTAGCGTTTCGTCCTCGCGCACGAAA
>Ga0129333_10003207_pt1 | contig 15270 bp, 14 predicted proteins | sample CPB6_08_DNA_FD_94474 | JGI IMG/M metagenome (GOLD analysis project Ga0129333, IMG submission 94474) | Freshwater to marine salinity gradient microbial communities from Chesapeake Bay, USA - CPBay_Sum_0.6_0.8_DNA | ecosystem: Environmental > Aquatic > Marine > Coastal | place: USA: Chesapeake...
AAGGTGACATCAATGTATCCGGATGGCGCACCATAGGTTATACGAGCACCATATTCAGTAGCCCCATCGTAAAAGTAGGGTGCTACGTCGCTGGCCTTGAGCCAAGGTAAACTGCTCGATGGCTTTATCATCAGCTCGCATTTTTCATAGCCAATAATATTGTATGGTAACCGCACCCTTTTCGTTTTGGCAGTGGTCGCTATGCTTGGAACCAGACCACCAGCGTAACCGGTAGAATAACCGTCAGCAAGTGTATCCGCATCAGTCACATTACTATTGTATAAACTGGCTAAGCGATTTGAAGCTAATGTCCCTAACTTTTCGCTGATTTTGCGCGGATAGGTAAGGTCAAACTGTAGTATTTTGTCCCCAGTAGCCCAAACAGGTGGTGGGTTGGCGTTACCGATGGCACCGTTAGTATCATAGATATTAATAGTATATGCGGAGGTTGATACGAACCTTGCAGCAGCGGTGTTAACACGAGAACCATTCGTGATAGAGACCAGCCCTGCCAAAGCGTTAGTGGAGTTCACACCATTGCCTGACATCAAACCTATATCACAGGCGTAAGGCTCAGCAAAGGTAAGGCCGATAGTGCCTGAAAGTACACCAAAAACCACAGAACCGGTGATCCGAACAGAGTCATCGTTTATTGCTGCAAAAAAGGATGAATTAAGGACAGTGCCCCCAGAAATCACTACATCGCGTCCAGCAACCGCCCCAGATGTAATTGGTCTTGGTGGTATCTTAGAGTCCTTGACGTATATTTCGCTGGCAGACAGCTTTAGGTCATCGATAACTATCTGTTTACTAGCGGATTTACCTAAAATCCTAAATTCATAGCTTGTCGAATTGGCATTTAGAAGCACCTGTGAGGTATACACACCGCTGATTGCATCTAACTTTGGCCTTGCGGGAGATACATAGGTAAGATTGGTGAGATCATATAAATAGACCTCGAAGTCGCCAACGCTCGGATTAACGCTCACCCAAGAATAGTTAAAACTCAGGTAAATAGGTCTTCTTAAATCGAAGGCATCGACTTTTTTGAGGGCCCAAGAAGCATAGCTAGTAGTTCCGACGCCATTTGTAATTAAAAAAGATTGTAAACCGTTTATGGGATTGACCACTTCTAGAGCTACAGACATCGTCCCCGTCTGTGTGATGGTCGACAGGCCCTTAGTGCCATCGGGGTTGGTGAAATAATTCGACGTCACACCATCAGTAGCTGAACTCGCCGAAACATATCTGACGATGGTAGACCCTAAAGAAGTGCGGGCTTCTATGACATCATTTATACTACCCGCGGTCTTAAAGCCGGCAGAAATGCGGACGAGGTCCACATGACCTAGGGGCCGACCTGCTATCTGACTTACTAATTCGGATGGGTCAGGTAGATTAGAATATAAAGTCTGACTTGCTGAAAAAAGTGCTGCAAGGCTGCTGGTTTCCGGCACATAGGCCAGCACCATACGCGTGAATTGACCCACAGCATAGCTAGGTAGGGAGAATGCGCTGCTGCCAACGTTGACGGTACCACCGGTAACAATACCTGTCGAAAAGTCGATAGTTGTATCGGGAAATGCTGTATTCATCCCAATAGAAGAAAACACTAGATGAGAGCCCCCATCACTGTCATCTGAACGCTTGCCAGATATATACAGCTTGGGACTAAGAGGCTTCGTGGGGGCTATCATAAGGGGCTCGCTCGAAGCGCCATCCTGAACGTCGAAAGAGCCTGCCGCGGTAGTATTATTGATTAGATGAAGCACTTTGTTTGAACGAGCAGGTATTGTGCAAAGCAATGAGCCCGTACTATCGTTCACGTTTACCGGATAATTCGATCTGTTCAAAAATTCCCATGAGGTACCGAGTCTGAAATCGGTCGCATCAGTGTAATTAAATGTATAACTTACGCCTGCGGTCTCTGGTATAACAAATCTTGAGGCCATGTTGGCGGCAATGCTTGTTGGCGTGCTGGTTACAGCCATCGTGTTTATCGCCAAACCGCCATTAACAAAAGATGACATTATACCTCTCCTGCGATTGGCATGAACATGGGTCTTTTTTGTTTTACTAAGTTAATATATTATCAACAATAGAGATTTTTAATCAGGTAGACATACGATCGGAAAGCGCAAAGTGATGCCTAGTTTACTATTAACGAAAAACATAGCCTGCTGAGGGTGTTCAAATGGGAAATTCATCCCATAACTGAATTCGTCGTAACCCTTCAGTGAACCGTTTACGATCAAGCTATTAGTGTGGATATATTGGTGGAAATGACCCACCATTAGGACATCGAAGGATTTCTGAACAGCTGAATTTCGTTTTTGCTTTCGGCTTGCTCCTAGCATCAATGGGGTAAAAATACCACTTATGCCAGATCCCCCCTTGAATTGATCACCATGAGTCAATAAGAATCTTGTGTTGAAAACGCTAAATGCGCAATCTGATGAATCTGGTATATCGAAGGACAGCCTGGCGTCTCTTGAAAATCTCTGAGCCAAAAGTTGGTATACCAGCCATTCAAAATTTTGCTGTACCTTGTATTTATACCTAGGCTTCTCATGAAGTCTTCCATGATTGCCCACTACACAAGGGACATGCACCTTTCCAAAAAACTTAGCAAGCTCCTCTAATCCGTCACCGATAGTTTGCACCACGGTAATTATACTTTGAAGAATCGTTGCGTCATTAGTTTCAGCGAGCTCTTCGTGAATGTTCCCCGAAAGCATATCTCCGCCTAGTGCCACTACAGCCCCAGCATACTTGTATTTAAACCGATCCTTACAGGTATGAAGCATCGTCGAGAAGACATTCTGCAGGCGCCTTACAGCTATATTGTGATTGTATTCGTTAACGTATTCTATCTGCGCGGGCTGAACTACCTCATCCCAGTGGATATCAGATAGGAATAGAACGGGAATGTGCTCTTCGTTTTGCGAATTAGATCTGTGCATCCAAGAGATATCTTTACTGCTAAGATCGGAATGGTTCGCTCCATGTATTAGGGCTAAGAGTTTTTCATTAGTTAGAGACTCAGTGTGGTATGCTTCTAATTGCTCTCTTAAAGCCTTTATCTGATCTTTAAGAATTAGATTCTCTCGTGCTGCTTTGGTCTCGTTCTGTGCGTAGTGATGCGCCAGGTTTTTACCCCTGAGGTCGCGAAGGCTGATTTTAATTCCCAGATCTCTCGCTGAATCCGCCCAGCGGTTGATAGTTCTTTCAGAGCACTTGTATTTGTCGGCAAGGTCTTTAACGGTAGGGAAGGAGCCGAAGTCGTTATAGTCTTTGGCGAAAGAAGTCAGGCGTATGTATTCTTCTTTATTGACTTTGCGGTTCTTCTTCATCTTCGTCCCCAATATAGATGACCTGCTTGCTTCGTTTGACTCTTAGCTCGTGTTTTTCAGATTCGACACGACAAGAGACTAGGTATGCGAAGTTTATGGAATATAAAGGCGTTTTCAGATCTTTGTCTAAAATTAAGAACACTGAGTCAGGTGAATTCTCGTTAACGGCGTGGAGTACCGTACCATAGCCAACCACATGTTGAACTACCTTTTCGTCGTTGACCGACAAAGTTACTTCATAAGTGATTGAAGGTGGATTTTTTGGCATAATGTACTCCTCGGCGTTTTATTCGCAAAAAAAGGAATTCGATGTCAATCGTCCGACGTTATTCTGGTCCGTCGCCCTTTAGCGCCTTTTTAAGGGCTTCAACTTCTTTTTGTTGCATAGAGGAGTCAAATTGTTTTCCGAGAATACCAAGGCTAGCAAGATCTAACATATTCTTGGCAATACTTATAGACACTTTATAGGTGTGGACAATGTATTCAACCAGTGCTTCCGTAGCCTCATGGAAAGTCATAGGCCGAACCTCGTATGTTCAGCGACCAATTTGGCAATCTGCGAAACATCAATGCCTTCTGTCATCCAAGGAATCTGTTTATTCCAGACTTCTTGATTATCCCTCTCTAGGGAAAGGTGGAGCATCTTATAGTCCACTGCGGGAAAAATAACTAAATACGCCTTGACCGGAATATCGCCCTCGGTAACGCCTTCTATTAGTATCATGTCTATGTCTTTGCCCACAACTTTCGCAGGCTTAGCTGCCAAGCGTTTAGGTAAAGAAGCTGCAAGCTGTTTTTCGAATTCTTTATAGAATGCTTTTAAATAATTAATAAAAAGGATCTTCTTCATATTCCCAGTCCTCTTCCTCTTCATCGACTTCCAAGTCTTGATCTTTATTAACGGGTTTATATAAAAAATAATATATATTAAATGACACCCCTTGCTTGGTAAGACAGGCTTTCTTTCGATCAATGCTTATCACACGGGCGCCATCTAACACATCATTAACCTTTAGGGCATACCATAGTCCATAGTATCGCACAAATACTGTCTGTTGCTTGTTAGAGATAATAGAACCTACGACCTCTAATGCCCTAAACGAAAAGGCATATGCAGGTGTGCTTAGCATGAAAAGCATACACATTAATATTCGCATAATTTAAGAATAAGGGATGGAATGGCTGGTCTAACCATCCTAGTCACACATATTATTTTATTTCTGCTAGAGTACTATGGTATACTGGCATCAATTACCCTATTGGAGGCATTTATGTCATTCGATCTTAAGTTATCTCGCGATTCTCAGCGCATCTCCCGCGCTATCGCTCTTTCGTCAGAGCCTATCTCGGAAGAAGGCGTTCTTCTTTGTGGCGTCATTGAAAATGGCGTTGAGAAGGCGGCTCTCGTTGCAGCTCCTGCTGGTAACGAAAAGGTTATCGGCTTTGCTTATCTCGCGGACGCATTGCCTGGTGTTACCTCGGCATTCGAAAGCCTGATTGTTCCTGCGGCTTCTTCTTCTTTGGAAGTGAACCTCCGCAATGTGAATTTAGTCCCTGGCATGCTCCGCCTTGTGGTTGGTGGCGCGGCGTTGATTCTTGAAACAGACTACGCCAACGTTCCTGCCGCTGGTCATGCTAAGGTCGACTATGCACTTGGTAAGGTCAAGTTCGCTGCAGCTCAAGCTGGTGCTTCGGTAAGCGCCGTTTATCGTTACCAGTTGACGGTTCAACAAGCCATTGCTTTGTTCGGTCAACGCGCAATCAATAACAACTTGTTGCATGCATTGCATGGACAGCTTGAAATTGGCAGCGGCTGGGTTGAGCTCTACACTGACATGTTCGACGCAAACGTCGACTTCAGTGCAGGACCATTGCAATTGGGCGCTATGGGACGCATCACTGTTGGTGGCGCTGGCCCTGTCCTCAATGCACGTGTCATTAGCCTTCCAAGCGCCAACAATCCTCGATTGGGCGTGAACATCCGTTTCGATCCTTGATGCTAGCTTAGGCTAGTATTAGGTCGGCCCGAATGATGAAACGCCGCCTCTCGATCAGGAGAGGCGGCGTTTCTGTATCAGCCTTCTATTTATTTTTGCACGATCGACAAGACTGCATAAGTTCGTCAGAAAAGTGGTGCACCCTTTAGACTAATAGCGTATTCTACTTCTACTCCTTCCTCTTTTATAGAAGTGTCGAGAGCGCTGACCACAAATGTATGGCCAAATTTGTCTATTTCATCAAATTCAATTGTGTCTAAGATCTCTGCGACTAGATTTTTATCGAACTTCGAGACTTTATACATAATGACGAATGAGAAGGCTTTCTGAGACAGGTATTCCTCTGCCACTTTCTGCAGCTTGGTTCGCAGCGTAGGCATCGCTCTTATTAGGGTGGTACGATCAGATGACTTCTGGTCGATATTTTTCACTAGATTCATTTTGTAAGCTGTCGGCAGCTTTGATATGAACAGATCGCGCCTTTTATGTAGCTCTTCGTGCTTTAAAACTTCCAAGATCTTCACTCGGTCTTTATCGGAGCTATTTTTGTAGAGTAAAGCCAACTGGGTGATGAGCCTCGTAATGAGCATCCATCTCAGTTGGTTGTTATCTTTCGGGATAGCGTCAATGTAGGTACCTAGTGATGCATATTTTTCTGGCCGTAAAGTCGCTCTTTCTATCTCAGCCTTCGTTAGGGGTTTATAAAGGGCGGCTTTTTCGGTGAGAATCATAACTACCTCATGGAGTCAGAATGCCTAGTTCGTTGTCTGTAATAAGGGATCTTAACACCATATCCTTTAACTGGGAATATGAATATGATCAATCAAGGGCCCGAAACGAACTCCCTTCTAAATTAATAGGTCTGTTATCTAGGAAATTCACGAATAGTGCGGGCGTTCCCCAAGAGGACACTTTCAGCGAAATTAAGATACCAATCGAAAGTATTGGCAAAGTAAACAATCGCTTAATGGTTCGTGGAAATATATTAAATCCTATTTACTATCAGGATCTTCAATTCAGGTTAAGGATAGAATGGGCCAGCGGGATAGAAACCATACAGAAGACTGTGCTGAATGATGCTACTTACGAGCCAGAACCTATCCCTAATCCAATTGGTTACCCGCAGCTCGAAGAGAATGCTAAAAGTATTCCGCCGCCACCACCAATCCAGAATAATGAAGTTGTCGTCGAGCCCTCTGTAAAAACTAGAATATTTGCATTAATTCAGGCCAACCTCGTTTTTAAGAGACTCGACTTTAACAAATACAGTCTGTTTGAGAATGGAGATCTCCCTGCAAGTATTCATAATGAATCCTTTAACCTGATTAACAATTCAAGATTCACCACGAACACAAACAATATTCCAGCCGGTGTGTCTGTATTAAGCAACGACTTGATTATAACTTCAAAAGTGAAGAAGGAAACGACCTTCGCAGGAGAAGACCTTAATAGTCTGATTATGTTGATACGTAACCCTAACTTCATATCCGCATTTAATAACCTGATACTTGACTTTGGTGAATTTGACATTCCAGATGCCACACCTTATTTAACTTTCTCGGCATATTCCACGCAGAAAGGACCGCCCTCGAGCCACAGTGTGATGGTGTTTGAGTATCTTGACTTTTCAGGTAACTTTATTTCGTCTTATGCAGGACCCGAATTGCCTTTGACTGGCCAATGGGATAGGTATTCGACCACCATAGATAGCATACCTACGAATGCCGATAAAGTGAGGGTTAAGTGGGAATTCAAAGATATAGATTCGTCAGAAATCCTTGAATTGAGAGTAGCCGCGCCCCAGCTTGAAACGAACCACTATGCTACTGCGTATTTTGATGGAAACAGGTTTAATAGCAGTGTCCGAGTTAATGATATTCTATTTTCAAATCCGTGTTACCTGTCTACTACGGTGAATCTCAAGAACAATGCTTTGGGTACAAGGGGCCTGTTCGACAATACTATCCTCGGTAAATCTGGGATCCAGTGGTTTATACAGAATAATCAGGTATATTTCAGGTATTTTGATTCTTTAGGATTTGCTGCGGTTAATTATTCTGTAGGTTTGGTATTCAATGAACTTTTAAATTTAGGCGTGGCATTCGATAAAGACAAGGTTTCATTTTATCAGGACCAAAATCTCGTAAATGAATTTCCGATTCCCGAGATTAGTGTCGGACTTAATAACCCGAGCACCATTGGAAGTCTGTATCTTAATAACACCGCTCTAGGCTGCGACATGTATAACTTCGGTATTACACAAAGGCTGCCATGAGTATATTTGTATGTTATTGTTGCAATCAAACTTTTCCAGAGATGTTCGTCAACGTGCATCATAAGACTCCAAGGGCGCTCGGAGGGACTGATGATAGGAATAACTTGGTAACGCTGTGTGCTGGGTGTCATGATGCGCTGCATGCGGCAGCTTACAAGTTAAGAAACCCGAAGAACACTATAGCTGCGGTTAGAGATCATTTGTTACTCATCTTTAAAGAGAATGCCAAAGCTATCGACAACTGTTTTGAATTGGCCAAATTGGTTCGAAATGCTGAAATCCAGATAGGGGAAAGTACGGGGGATATTAAACGCGAATACCAGGCTACAACCACTCTTCCTTATAATGCCAAAAAAGCCCTTACCATTCTATGCAAAGAGCTTAGAATGTCGCAAGAACATTTCATTCGTGAACTCATCATCAAAGAGCTCAAAAAGAAATTTACTCACCTCTAGTCGTGTAATTAATATGTAATACACGAAAACCGCGTTAGAAAAAGCTACGTCAAAAATTCGCCATAAGCCTTACTTGACCCGTCCGGTCTTATTATGGTTTGTTTTTTGTAATTCCGTCCAAAACTTATATAAAACCGGAGCTAACGCGATGACATGTAGTCTGAGGTTTCCACCACGCGGCTTACGTCAGAGAGTAGAAGAATTCTTATCTGACTATGTAAAAAATGACTCAAGGAAGCAAGTCTACCGCAGTGAGATTATCAAGTATCTTTTCCAGATTCAATCTGGGAAAGGGATGAAAAGATTGCGTGAGCTGGCCGCGGAAGACGATATCGCCAACGACTACTCCCATTTCTCGAAGCAATACCTGAGCATTTCGCATTATCTGCATGTCGTTTTGTTTAAGACTTACCATGCGACGCTCTTATCCGGATCTCCTGAGCCCGAGGGTGTACTGGCGGAAGACATCACCTACATAAATAGCGTGATTACAGACAGAGACAGGCAGCTGATCTCCGAAAAACCGCTTAATCCTACTCTAGACACGAGCAGCATTGACCTTTCGACCTTTAAGACGGGTCAGACGGTCAAAAGGGACGTGATGTCCTATGCCAAGAGCAAGATCAGCAGTTTAAGCTTCCTGTCTAAATACGACAGTGGCGTCACACAGGATGACTTTAAACAGGATCTTGCCGAAGAAATAGTAAAGGTCAAGAACACTTATCACCGGAGTCCTGGAAAGAGTATCGAAAAGACTGACAATACCAATCTTTTTGAGAAATACCTTGAGATAACGCTTAACAACAAAGTCAAGAACATTAAACAATATTACCAGTGCGAGACCAGAAAAAGAGTCGGAACGACCGAGCACGAAAAGTACAAACTCCGTGCTAAGTTGACGAAAGAATTATCCTCTGCTAGCGCTGAACGAGCCCAAGAAATTCAAGCCGAGCTGAGAGAACTAAATACTGCTATTCGTAATGGGCAAGGTGATTACTATTCGAATGTTAGTTCTTTAAGTTTTCACGATTCGGCAGAAGATCGCAGTATAGAGATAGACGAGAGTACACTTGACGGTCTTACGAATTCAAAGAGCAGGCAAGAGAAGATCGACGAAGAGTTATGGACTGAGTCTTTATTAATGAAAATGTTCAAAAGGCTCAGAGAGAAGATCAAAGAATGCCTAGTCGGCGAAGATCCAGATTTTTTGGTTTATCGCCATCGCCACAAAGCGCAGGATCTTACAACGGCCCTTAAGTCCTACCTAGACCTAGAAGAAGAAACCTATCAAAAGCTGCTCTGTAATGAAGATGCACCCAATTACAAGTATGCTAGATTTTTAAGAATCGCCATCGGTCATGAGGACGCCGAATTCGAACGATGGGCAGAATCTGCTAACATAAAGATGAATTCTCCTTCGTCCATAAATCTGGCGGCTAAAAAATATCTCGGTATCGACAAGAATGCCATTATTCGGAATCCTGTGATCAAAGAAATCCTACTACCTGAATTGGGGAGAGCATGAGTAAGAAGAAAAAAAAGAAGAAGTTTAATAATCCATACAAAATAGACAACACGCTCGCGGACGAGATTCGAAACATCCCTAACGATGGGATAATCGAAAGGGCGGCATCGGAATACCGTAACTGGATGGCCTCAGAAGAACAGAAGAAATCCGATCCGGAAGTCGTGGCTGTCGCCGCCGCACTCAAAGATATTTATGAAGAGATTAAAAGCGACCCTGAATATGTCAAGGCCAAAGAAGAATTTGATAGTGTAGTAGAAAGCTTGGTCAGTGAAGAGCTAGAACGACGCAAAGAAGAACTCAAAAACCTCAAAGAACCATACCTAGAAGATATTAAGAGATTCCGCGGTTGCTTCAGACTAGCTATGGATGAGATCACTGAAAGAAAGCAAAAGGGCCTAATGAAATGAAGTATTTCCTACTTTCCTGTCTTTATTCCTTAAAGCGCATATGGGCTATCATTAAGCCTACAAGAATTCGCTGGGCGAGACTGCACCCAGAGGGCAAACAACCATTTAGAGCCTATCCCACAGACTCTGGTTTTGATGTTCACGCAGTCGAAGAACTATCCATTCCGAAAGGTGCTCATTTGAATTGCGGCACTGGAATCGCAGTTGAAGTTGAGTCCGGATGGGGGTATTCGCTTAGAGGGCGTTCTGGGCTTAACAAGAAGGGCATCATAGCAGCACTAGGACTAGTTGACAGTTACTACAACAATGAGATACGCGTGGTGCTCTCGAACCTATCCGAGGGTGACTTTAAGATCCATCCTGGTGACCGCATTGCGCAAATCCATCTCCATCCTGTTTTTGATGTGCCATGGGAAGAGGTTAAGGTATTTAAGTCACGACCTGGAACTAGAGGACTCAATGGCTGGGGTTCGAGTGGGGGTTACCAAAAATGATCAAAGTCGCAGTGGCGGGGCATAACATACCAGAGCGCAAGGAATTAGTTGCAGAGCTGTTCAAAGTGATGAAAATAGGTGACACAGTCAAACTCGAGAGGGAACCTTCTAATCCATTTGATCGCAACGCCATAAGAGTATTCTACAAGGGTCATCATATAGGCTATGTAGGAAGGAAATACATCCACCTTATTCCTGTAGACCATGATTTGGAGCCTGCCCACATAGATAATCTATATCAGGCAGACTTCATGCACATTGGCATTATAATCCTTGATTAAGGATGATCCATCTAATAACCAACCAATTGTGCGGTTGTAGAATCCAACATACCGACATCTAGCACCAAGACAGAACCATATTCTCTAATACTACCGGTCACGATTAATAAATCTCCTACGCGCAATATTCCTGTGATTACATTGCGAGATGTGCCTGGCACGAAGCCTGTGACTAATGCAGCGGTGGATGAGTTAAGTTTTGCCAACCCATTTGCGAAGGATCCACCTAACAGTAGATTTCCAGCCTCGTCTAAGGCTAACGCAGATACGCTCTGGCCACCAGAATAGGAAAAATTAGAGCTATCAAAAGTGGAGTCCACTGCTGCGTTATTAAGGTTAACTTTGGCAATGCCTCGCCTATGAGCACCCTTATAAATGATAAAATTACCGCCTATGAACAAGCCAGAGGGAGTAGGAAGCACACTGTCAATCGATCCAGAAACAGTAGTAGCTGAATCGAAGGTCGAGTCTAAAGCAGCTGTCGTAGAGTCAATTTTAACCATATAATTACGAGTAGTACCTTTATAGGTAGTAAAGCCACCCACTACGTAAATGCTGCCACTGTATATTGCGAGGCTCCGCGGAGAGCCTCCCCCAAAACCGCTCGCGCTATTAAATGTTGAATCCAAGGATGCGTCTGTCGCGTTTATCTTGGCAATGCCTTGACGTGTGGTGCCTTTGTACGTACCGAAATCCCCAGCTACATAGAGGTAGCCACTATCGAGGATCATTGAAGAGATGTTGAGGTAGTTGAAAGTCGTGCTGGAATCAAAGGTATTGTCCAATGCCGCAGTTGAGGCACTTACTTTTGCTAAATAATTACGGGTGGAGCCTTTGTAAGCCGTGAATGCACCGAGTAGGTATAGATAAGACCCATCCAGTATGATCTTCCGCACGCCAGCATTTGGTCCAGAAGAGGTCGTGTTGAAGGTAGCATCTACCGATGCGTCTTGAGTAGAGATTTTCACCAAATTAGTACATGATACTGCATTGTTTATATTGCTTGGGTTTCTGAATGAGCCCCCCATGAAAATACCGTTACTATGTAGTGCGACCGCGCCTACATAGCCGTCTAATGCACCCACACTGAAGGTGGCGTCGTCGACACCCGTCACAGAGCTACACTTTCTGACGAAGTATGAATTATTCGTTAAACCATTGTAGTAAAGGTCACTACCGTCCAAAGCTAGTCCAACTGTGGTGTTTAAGCCCTTATCACCGAAGGCAGTAATCAATGCAGCAGTTGAACCATTAAGTTTGGCTAAGCCTGCACGAGTGGTATTATCATAGGTAATAAAGTTACCACTTATGATTATGTCGTTACCATCCACCACCAGGCTAAATACGGAGCCCGGACTGGCTCCGTATTTTAGTTTTATCCCGCTTGCAAAAGTGCTATCAGGGGCTGACGAAGAAGTGTCGATTTTTACTATGCCGTAGTAATTGACACCTTGGTAGGTGCTGAAGCTCCCTGCTGCATATAGTGAGGATCCGGAGATGGCAATTTTAGTTACAGGACTATTAAATCCAGATGTGGTGTTGAAAGTACTATTACGAGCACCAGTGGTGGCACTAACTTTCACTAGATATTTTGCATCTACTCCTTGATACCTAGTAAACCCCCCACCAATATATAAGAAACCATTAGACACAGCTAGCGTCGATGGGGACCCTGAAGGAAACCCGCCCGCGCTATTAAATGGGTTAGTATAGGTGCCACCAGAACGGGGATCAAATTCACTAATGAGGCTCCCTGTTGTAGCATTTATCTTGACTAGGTATACTGCATTCGCATCGCCCTTATAACTACTAAATAAGCCACCGGCATATAAATACCCTGCCCCATCATACGCCAAGCAGGAGGGGGGAGAAGCAAAAGCGCTCGCTGTATCAAATGTCGTGTCTAGTGAGCCGTCAATTAGGGATATCTTAGCTATATACTGTCTTGCCACTCCGTTATATAGCGTGAAGTCACCAATTACTACGACGTAATCTCCAATGACGATTGACTGTGTAATTACATTATTGAATTTTGACAAGAATGTATTATCAATAGAACCGGTGGTTTTATTGTATTTAGCACCAAAAAGAACTTTAATGTCTGATACCTTTGTTATACTAGAAAAAGTACCGCCTACATACATACTAGTACCGCTGACCGCAACTGCATTAACACTCGCTGTTCCATTACTGCTAGCGCTGCCAATTACCATGAAGGGTACTGCACCTGCAGGGGTAGTTATTGAGAAAACGCTACTTAAAGACTTATTCCCAGCACCATTCTTGACTACCACAGAATGATAATATTCTGTTTGGCTTTGCAATACGGTACTTGTGACTGAAAAATTCATCCTGGTATAGTCCATTATTAGGTTACTACCAGTGACGCCATCTGCCTCTGCAACCGTATCGATAGCAGCAGAAGAAGTGGATCTAACCACCTTATAAAGAAGTGCATCCTGCGGAGTATCAGGTTTCCCTCCGTCTACAGCCGGGGTAAAGGTTATTGTGGCAGCACTAGATGATAGTCCTGTCACCCCGAGGACTATCCCAGAAGCATCAGGTGTGGCTGGAGTCTCGGTAGGTCTAATGTAGATCGATGCGTAGTTCATGTCGACGTCAGTCGGACGGATCACAAGGTACTTTTTGCTAGTATTAAAGATTACTACATATTTAACATTCAGCGTCTCACCGTCTTGTTTAATGACTTGTAGGCTTCTACTACTTGAGCCTGCAGCAGCATCATAGCTGAGGCCGTTGCGCCGTCTATCTGACTTATAATATATCGCGATTTTCGTCCAGTTAGCACGGTTGCTCCAGTATGGATCATTCGCGACCTTAGGAACGGTCGCTAGGATGTCCTGATTCAATGTGACACTCGTGGAGTCTGTCGTTTGCGACGGAGTGTTGCTCAATGTACTATTGGTCGGATCAATGAAAAGCGTTGGCATAATTCTTTACCTCATTAATGTGTTGTAGTAGTGTCCAATAACTTTACGAACATAAATCTCCTGCTCTTAGACTACTACTCATAGCACCGCAATAATGTATTCGACCACATAGTTCGCAGAATCCGTAGTAGAGCTGGTCTTGAAGCTAAAGCTACTACTTGTCTTCGCAGTTACTGTGTGGGACAGCAATTTAGGCGCAGCATCTGTTGTATTGGTGATCGAAATCATCAATACATAGGAAGACGTACCAATGCTGGTAAAGTTTACTGTGTGCGTATCTGTGCTGTTGCTTAGTGATGCGGTTCCTCGGTATACAGAGTATGACAGTAGTCCTGTGGATCCCTGCAAGCCCGTTGAACCTTGCAGACCTGTATTTCCTTTATCTCCGGCTGGTGCAAAGGTCATTATGACTTGATCACCATTCGCGAATACATCGGAAGCATCAACATAGTCAACCGTAATGATACGCCAGTTAGCGCCACCAAGACCTGAACCATTTTGAACGTTGGTTACAGCGAACTTACTGTAGACTGTCTGATCATCACCCTTATGGAAAATCAGGTAGCCCTTGATGGCGTTTGTGGACTGCTTAAAGCTGTCCAACCAGTCCGCCACAGAAGGGTCAACGGCATCTTGGTTCGTGTAGATGTCTACGTAGACAGAACCAGGAGTCATGGCGCTTGGGTCACTGTTAGAAAACTTAACAAAGGTAGCACCAGGTCGGGACTGGGTAGTGTTAGTGCTGAAGGTATAGTACTCACTGTAACCACTGATAGGTCCCTTGAATCCTGTAACACCTTGAACACCCGTATTGCCCTGTACCCCTGTGCTACCTTGTACACCAGTGCTCCCCTGTACTCCGGTCTCTCCCTGAACTCCCTGAACTCCCGTTGTCCCCTGAACCCCAGTGTTTCCCTGTACTCCTGTTTCCCCCTGGACTCCCTGAACTCCCGTCGTTCCTTGTACACCTGTGTGTCCCTGTACTCCTGTGGAGCCCTGTACTCCGGTCTCTCCCTGAACTCCTTGAACTCCCGTTGTCCCTTGAACCCCAGTGTTGCCCTGAACACCAGTTTCCCCTTGGACTCCTGTAGAACCCTGTACACCCGTGGAGCCTTGTATACCTGTAGAACCCTGAACCCCCGTATTCCCCTGAACACCAGTTTCACCCTGAACCCCAGTGTTACCCTGAACCCCAGTATGGCCTTGTACACCCGTTGTCCCTTGAACTCCGGTGTTACCCTGAACCCCCGTTGGTCCACGAAGTCCAGTTTCTCCTTGAACTCCTGTAGAACCCTGTACACCGGTTGTGCCCTGTACTCCGGTCTCTCCTTGAACTCCCTGAACTCCAGTCTCTCCCTGAACTCCAGTCTCCCCCTGTACTCCCGTCTGTCCTTGAACTCCGGTCTGGCCCTGTACACCGGTGTTACCCTGAACTCCAGTCTGTCCTTGAACTCCAGTCTGTCCTTGAACTCCCGTTGCCCCCTGAACTCCAGTCTCTCCTTGCACTCCGGTCTGGCCCTGCACTCCTG
>Ga0129333_10003208_pt1 | contig 15264 bp, 19 predicted proteins | sample CPB6_08_DNA_FD_94474 | JGI IMG/M metagenome (GOLD analysis project Ga0129333, IMG submission 94474) | Freshwater to marine salinity gradient microbial communities from Chesapeake Bay, USA - CPBay_Sum_0.6_0.8_DNA | ecosystem: Environmental > Aquatic > Marine > Coastal | place: USA: Chesapeake...
TAGGCCCCAGGACGGTAAGGATCACGAGAGCGTGAGCTCTGCCGCGCACTCCGGACGCAGGACGCCGAAGCCGGTCATGAGCTTGCCGAGCATCAGGGTGCCCTGGTACTCGATCTTGCGCTCAGACTCGGTGGCGATGTCGTGCTTCTGGACGCAGCCGACCGACGCGCCGTGCCCGAGGACGCCCAGCGTCTTCGAGAAGTCGGCGGCGTAGCCGTTGGTGGTGCCGAACGGGCTGTTCTTGATGCTGTGGTTGGGCATCGCGTCGCCGGTCAGGGCCTTGCCGCCAGCCAGGGTCTGGTACGCCGATGCGATCTGCGTGCCAGCCGTTCCGGCGTCAGCGTCAGCAATCATGTTGACGTTGGGCAGGAGCGGGGTCTTGACGAGGCGGAAGCCAGCGAGCTGGTACAGCTTGCCAGCGGCCACGTTGGAGTTGCCGGACGAGTAGTCAGCGCTCTGGACGTACACGCCAGCCGCACCGCTGTTCACCAGGTTCCAGTAGTTGATCGGGCTGACGAGGCAGAACCGACCCTCTTCCGGAACGTCCTTGGCGTCGAGTTCCGCGGCCACTTCGTAGCACTTGCTGATGAAGTTGCCAGCGTTCCAGGTCGCCGAGCCGATGTTCATCGTCGTGCCGACCAGGTCCTTGTTGCCGGACGTCTTGTACGTCACGGGAGCAGAGGTGGTGCGGGCGGCGGCGATCATCGTGTGGATGGCGACGCGGTCGAAGTAGTACGCCAGCTGGCGGCTGATCTCCTCGGCCACCGGACGGCGGGCGTCCCAGTGGTTGAGCAGCTCGTCGATGTCCGAGACGAAGGACGCCGAGATGAGCTGGCCGTCGATGTTCAGCACGCGCTCGGCGAAGCGCATCTCGGAGAGGTACCCGTTGGTGCCCTCCAGGATGTTCTCGCCGGGCTTGTGGAACTTGGCGGCCACCGACCCGTAGAGCGGGAAGGTCGCCGACTTGCCCTGGCTGATCGTGCGGATGGTGATGAGAGGCTTCATCACCGTCTTCTGTTCAAACAAACTAAGAACTTCCCCACCAAAAACTTTGAGGAAGAGTTCCCACTTGTCGGCGGCAGCGTTGACTGCGCCGAAGCGGGAGGGAGTGATATCCCAGTTGCCCATTTGAATGGACTCCTATGTGAGTGTGTGTAAGAAACGCGCTGGCTTGACAAGCCGTTCTGCGGGCGAGTCAGCGATCCTCCTCCACGGGTGTCCGACGCATCGGGCCGCGAGTCGGTCTCGGACTGTTTCCAAGACGGACGTTCACCCCAGCCAGCGGGGGGTGATGTGATTCAGATTCGGCGGGTCTTGCACAGGTAGTAGGCCGCCGCGAAACCGCAGCAGCCGACCAGCAGGGCGAAGAACACGTTGCCGAGGAAAGATTCCATTAGTGCTTTTCCTTTGCCGCAAGTGCGGCATTCAGTTCAGGGTCTGCCGCACGACGGGCAGCGATGTATTCCCGAGCGCTCTCGGGCTTGCTTGGGTCCAGGACTGCCTCGATGAACTTGGCCTCCTCCTGCTTGCGCCGGGGGATCCAGCCGACGGCGACGCGGATGGCCGTTCCGATGCCGGTCTGCCAGAGGATCACGGCCACGGCGACGAGCACCAGGCCGATGGCGCCGATCTTCAGGAGGTCCATGAAGTCCGACGGGCGGGCCTGCACGTTCGGAAGCTCACCGTGGATGTCTGATGCAAGGCTGTCGATCTTGCTTGCACGAGACACGACGACCCCGTCGCCGGTGTCGTTGCCGTGCCTGACAAGCGCCTGGGCCTGGGTCCGGATCTCGTTGGTGTCCCTGGCGATGCGCTCGACAGGGTTGCAGGCACCCAGGCCTGCGGCGAGACAGACGACGGCCAGCCGCATCAGTCGAGGTTCGAGTTCTTGAGCTTCTCGATGACCGCGCTCCGGTACGCCGGATCCTTGCTGTAGCGAGGGTCGCTCATGGCGGCCACCATCTCGGCGCGGGACTGGAAGCGGTCGGAGGCGTCGGTGCGCTTTCCCTCGACCACGCGGGCGGGACCCGACGAGTTGCTCTCCTTGAACCGGGCAGCAAGGCTGCGGACGGCGAAGAGCGTCTTCTTGGGGTCTCCGGAGTTGATGACTTCGTTGTAGGCCTGGATCTCCTCGGGAGCGAGCGCCTGCGCCGCCCAAGAGACCATCGACTGGTACTGCTCGCGGCCGCCGACCTCGCCGTACACGGAGTTCTCCGCCGCGACTGCCGCCGACTTGCGGCCCTCGATGTAGGAATCGACCAGGTCGCGGGAGACGCCGAGCTTCTCCAGCTCCGCGTAGGACTTGTCGGACAAGGTGCCAGACTTGGCGTACTCGTCGACGTAGCTGGAGAAGGTCTCGGTGGTCAGGCCCTTGGGGGCGTCCTGGGGCTTCTCCTCGGCCTTGTCGGCGGGTGCCCCGAGCTTGGCCTGGAGCTCGACGTAGGCCTTCTCCAGCTCCTCCGCCGACTTGAACTTTCCAGCGAACTCCTTCGGCGCCTCGGTGGAGAGGTCGGACTGCGGCTGCCCGTTCCGTGCGGCCTCTGCGGCCTCCGCCCGGGCGATGTAGGCGGCGTCGTTCGGTCCGGTGGGACCCTCGGGCTTGGATGCGAAGGGGACCTGGACTTCGGTGCTCATGCTGCTGGGACTCCTGTTTCGCCCTGCTGCTTCATCTGCGCGACCCCGATCTGGGTACCGGCGCGGATGATCTCAGGCGCGATCTGCTGCTGTGCAGCCTGCTGCTGTGCAGCCTGCTGTTCCTGGGCGATCTGGTCGGGGCTCTTGACAATCCCTGCGACGTCAAGGCCAAGGGCCGCCGCCCGTGCGGCCATGTATCCGGTGACGTCGAGGTACTGGGCAAGGGCCTGCGGCCCGAGGGTCTGCCCGATACCGGCGACGAATGCGTCGAGCTTCATGAGCTCGTGCCCGCGGCCGAGTGCGTCGAGGCCGGTGATGATGACCGGACGGACGATGCCCTCGGGGAGCTTGCGGAGCTTCTGCTTCTTCTGCATCGAGGACAGCGTTACCCGGATGAGAGGGAGCTGGAGGTCCCCGGCGAGGGAGGAGAAGACGCCGCCGAGGGCGTCCTCAAGTTCCTGGGCCATGATCCGGACCTCGGTGGCCGTGACGCGCTCGGCGTTCCGCTGGACCGAGGAGCGGAGGAGGAAGGCGTGCTCCAGGCGCTGCTGGATCGACTGGCCGACGCTCATCGACACGTTGAAATCGGCGAACTTCTGCATCTGGAGGACGGTGACGTCCTCGGCGTTGCCGATCTTGATGGCGCCGTTGGGGGCGTTCTGGACGTCCGTAAGCCGGGTGGCCCCGTTGGGGCGGACGAAGAACAGCAGGCGGCTGGCCGCAAGGCTGAACTCGACGATGGACTTGGTGATCGCCTCAAGGCTGTTCAGGTCGCCGAGGTACTCCTCGACGATGCCGCGGCCATAGTTCTCGTTCGAGATCCGGTTCCAGCGCAGGACGATGTACGGGAAGTCGTCTGGGATGTACGAAGCCTCGGTCCCGGCAATCTTGACGCCAGCGACCTCCTGGTGGCATTCGTAGCGACCGTCCTCCAGGCAGCACACCGTGTAGACGTCGACCGAGTCGCCCAGGCGCTTGCGCTCCTCCTCGGGGATCGCGTCGAGGACGTCCTTGTCAAGGGCGTCCTTGGCGACCTTCTCCTTCAGGATCAGCTCGGTGACCGTGTCGGCGACGCGCTCCACGACGTACTGGTCCAGCGCGTAGAAGCGCCAGCCGTGCTTGGGGTCCAGGCGCAGGACGCCGTTGCCGCCGACGATCAGGTGGCGCAGAGCGTCGAACAGGACGGGGCGGATGGGCTCGGCTTCGAGCTCCTCGACAAGGGCACGCTCCATTTCGCCGAAGGCCTGGTCGAGCTGCACCAGCATCTCGGCGGCCTCCGCCTGGCGGACGACCTCGCGGCTGACCGTGAAGCGGAAGAACGGCGTGTTCGGGGGGAGGAGCGTGAGCAGCAGCTTCGATGCCAGGTTGTTCACGGCCCGCGCACCGAGGCTGTTGTAAGGCGTCGGGAGTTCCGAGGCCCCGGTGGTTCCCGAGGGCGGGTAGATGAACGGGAGAGTCAGCTCCGAGCAGCGGCGGGCGCGGTCGAGGTAGACATGGCGGTCCGACTCAAGCTTGCTCCACTTCGTCCGTGCCGGTGCCTCGTCCATCGTCAGGCCCCAGGCACGTTGACACCGGTGCCGCGGTAGGGAATGACGAGCGATTCGTAGGTGCCGACGGCCCCACGGGAAGGACGCTGCTGGATGGTCAGGCTGGGCGCCATGCGGCTAGCCATCTTCACCGGGGGAGGCGGAGGCGGCGGCGGGGGAGGTGCCGGGGGCGGCATCTTCGGGGCGCTCATGCACATGGGAAGGTCCTTACCACTTGTTTTTCTGGGATTCCTGCTCGATCAGGAGGAACTGGATGACGGAGTACTGGCCGCGCCTCATCCAAATCTCGCGGTCGGTCATCGACAGCTCTGGGATGGGCGGCGGAAACCGCGCAGTCAAGGCCGCGACAAGCGCGTCGGAGATGGGCGGGAACTCCGGCAAGGGTTGCTCGGTGTCCATAGATATGACTTAGGCCTCTGGGGAGTCGAACAAGGTCTTTGGCTTGACGATCTCCCCGGTGTCGTCCAGCTCTGCCGGAAGATCGCCGTTCTTGATCCGGTTGAGCGTCCAGAGATATGCGGCGATGTTCCACCGGCACGCCAGGAGATGAGGCTCGTCCCGGCGTCCTGACATGAACTTGGCAAGGTGGCGGCATGCAGAGTCGAGATAGCGCGAAAGCGGCTGCCCCTTCTCCCAGTTGCGGTCGCCGTACTTCTTGGCGCCCAGCTCCAGGTACCGAGCGTCTGCATCGACGATCTCCCAGGGGATGAGGTCGTACCTGCCCTTCCCTTCCCTCGTGTCGCGGCGGCTTCCGGTGTCCCAGGTCTGGCGAGCCCCGGAGTCCTTGATGCTCATGTCGTCTTGGCGGTGTTCAGACATTGGCTACCTTTCTAGGCGCCCACAGCTTGACCTGCCCGGTCTTGCGGTTGTATTCGCCCTTCCGCAGGATGTGGGCCATCCTCGCCTGCGTGAGCGCGACTGTCTCGTTGAGGCCTGCCTTGACAAAGGCCTCGACGACGGCTTCCCAGCCGCCATCGACGATCTTCTCCGCACGGGCTGGTCCGATCCCGGGGCATCCGGGGTAGCCGTCCGTGCGGTCGCCGGTCAGCGTCTGGATGAGGTGGCTGCGGTCGGCCTCCGCCTCAGTCACCTCGACAATTCCCAGGTCCGGCTTGCTCGGGTTGTAGACCCGGCCAGGGACGGTACGAAGGTCCTTGTCGGCGGAGACGATCACGGAGTCCTTCTTCGTGGTCGCAAGGATCCCCATGACGTCGTCTGCCTCAAGCCGGGGCCAGAACACGCAATCCCATGTCTCGATCAGGTAGTCGCGCAAGGCGGCGAAGACGACCGGCTTGCGGACGTTGGCGCGGTTGGCCTTGTACTCGGGGTAGATGGACTTCCTGAAGTTCTGCGAGTCGGAGAGGCAGACGGTGAAGGACGTACCGCCAAGCGTCTCCACGAACTCGACGATGTCGACGTCGATCCGCTGCTTGGCCTCGGCGAAGTCGGAGTGCAGGGTCCAGAAGTCGTTGCCCCAGTCAACCGGCTTCTCCACCGCGGCAGACACGGTGTAGCAGAGGATGTCCCCGTCGATCAGGATGTTCACAGGTCTGCTCCCCCCTCGACCACGAGCTTGCTGACATGCCGAGTCGCCATGTGACTCAAGCCGACGATCTCGGGAGCGCTGCCCTTCGACTCGAACGTCATGGTGTAGTGCTTGTCAGAACGGTCCTGGTACCCGACGAACATCATGGCGTCGAAGCGTCCGGCCAGCTCGTCGAACAGTTCCTGGGTGGTGGCGAAGGTGAGCGGGTTATTCATAGTTGGTTCTCTTCAGTCGCTTCAGTTCCCGCTCGATCGAGCGCCGCTTGGCGCTACCGACGGGCCAGCTTCGGTATTCGAGGACGAGCGCGGCCTGCGGGGCCTTCTCGATCAGGTACGGGATGACCGCCTGGATGCAGGCGACCGCGTTGCTGCCGTTGACTTGCCACTGGTACTGCGTCCTGCTGCGCGAGGCTGCCGGTAGCGAGAGCCGCACGGCTCCTCCGAACTCTTCCTGGAGCGCCCGGAGCGTCCACGGGAAGCAGTTGGAGACGGAGACGCGGACGCCGCTCCTGGATGAAGCAGCAAAGCAGCCTTCGCCATCGAGATAGCCAGCCAGGTACGCAAGCCACGAAGTCCGATCAATGCGTCTCGCTCCAGTTGGCCCCGGAACGCCACTCCCCGTCGAGGGGGATCCGGAACCGATAGTGCTCTCCTGCGGCGCGGATGGCGTTGACCGCGCTTTCGCCAACATGGCCGACCAGGGCAGGCCTGGCCTCAATCTGAAACTCGTCGTGGATCCAACCGACGATCCCGAAGTCGTTGCCAAAGACATACCCCTCCTTCTCAAGGCGGGCGACAAGAAGGCACAGGGCCTTCTTCATGACGACGGCACCGGCGCTCTGCAACAACGTGTTGAGCGCGGCGTGCTGCGAACGAACCGGAAGCCTGCGGCCGTCGAGGCCGACGAGGAATCCTCGCTTGGAGGCGTCGGCAACCGCGTCGCGCAGCATGCGGAACGCGGGCACGGCCTTCTCGAACTTCTTGCGGAGCTCGGAACCGCGACGCTCGTCACCGCCGACGGTGGCCCCAAGCTTCGTGTCACCGGCTCCGTAGATCATCGCGTAGATCAGGGTCTTGGCGATGTTCCGCTGCGCTTCGAGGTCGTGGTTGTCCTTGTCACGGGGCGTCCCTGCCTTGACGAGGCCGAATGCCTGGGTGTTCTCCCAGTGGATGTCGCCGTCGACAACGATCCTGCCGTAGGCGCCGTCGTCGTACTTGGCAAGGAAGTGCGCGAGGCAGCGCAGCTCAAGGCCCGAGGCATCCGCGCCGACAAGCACCATGCCCTGGGAAGGCAGGAACAGGGAGCGGCATTCGCTGCCGTATGGGCTGCGACCGGCAGGAACCTGGGCCATGTTCGGCTTCGAGTGCGTGGCCCGGCCGGTGACCGCCCCGTTGGTGTTGATCCGTCCGTGGAGACGCCCGCGCTTGACTAGCTTCAGCCAGGCTTCTTCTCCCTCTGCGATCTGACCAAGGCGCTTGACGACAAGCAGGTACTCGCAGAGGAGCTTGGCCTCCGGATAGTCGAGCGACGACAGGATGTCCTCGTCGATCCTGGGCTGCCCGGTCGCGGTCAGTTCGACCGGCTTCCAGCCGTACAGCTCCTGAAGGGCGCGGGCGATGTCCTGCCTGCTGCCTGGGTTGAACGGCTCTGTCTTGGTCTTCGTCTTGAGCTTGATGATCTTCGGCGGGAAGGTCTTCTCAAGCCGCTCGCGCAGTTCCCGCTTCTTGACAAGGAGCCTGGCGGTCAGGTCGTCGGCGGCGGACAGGTCGAACCTCCACCCGTGCCGTTCCATCTTCAGGCAGATGCGGGCCACCGAATGCTCAAGCGACACGACCTCGGAAGAGATCCCCTCCTTCATGACCTGCCGGTAGAGGGCAAGGGTCACCGCCGTGTCCTGCTCGCAGTACTCCTGCATCCGCTCGGACCAGTAGCTCCAGTCGGCGGTCTCTCCGAACAGGTCCTTCAGGATGCCGAGCCTGGCTCCCCACGCCTTCAGGGAGTGGGAGCCGATCATGTCCTTCGGGAAGTTCTGCCGCTTGAAGTCGTCGTTGCGGACGTCGGGCCAGGCAGCCCGCGCAAGCACGAGCGTGTCCGTGACGGTGCAGGAATGCTTCGGGCAGCACCCGAAACGCGCAAGCACCGGGAGGTCGAAGGAGAGGATGTTGTGTCCGACCAGCTCGTCGGCCTGCTGGATCAGCTCGAAGGCCGCCGAATGCCCGATCTCCGGGCAGGTGCTGGCAATGATGTTCCCGGAGTCGACGTCCCGCAGGACGATGCTCCAGATGTTCTTGACGTCGTCAAGCGAGTCAGTCTCGATGTCGAGGACGAACCGCATCACTTGAGCACCTCCTTGACCTTGTCGATGCCGCCCTTGTTCAGGACCCCCGGGGTGCCCTTGCCCACCCAGGCACCCTCGATGTTGACGACGATCCACTCCTCCGCCTCGTCTTCCGTCATGCCGTCCCTGACGAAGTGCTTGCAGAGCTTGGCCCGGTCGTAGATCACGATGGGCACATCACCGCACCGGCTGATCCAGCCGACGATCGCCGAGTCTGCGCCGGTGATTAGGAGTGTGGAGTCCATGACATTATTGTAATGTCGCCATTTGGCAAGTTATGTCAGAAGTCGTGGGATTCCGCAGTTTCTCCGGCCGGGTCGAACAGGGCGCACGGTGCCATGCGTCCGGTGGCCTGGTCGTACTCAAGCGCCATCGCCACCCCCGTCTCCCCGGTGAAGCGGTTCTTCAGGACCCGGACGCGGGTCTGGTTTCGGTGCTCGCTGCTCTGCTGATTTCTTTCCAGAGCCATCACGCAGTCGGAGAGCTGGGCGATTCCGGCGCTGGAGCGCAGGTGGGACAGCCGGACCTCGCCGCCCTCCTCGTGGGGCCTTCCGTCCACCCTTCGCAGGTGGCACACCAGGAACATCGCGCACTTCACCTCCTCGACAAGGGTCCTGAGCTTCGTCATGAGGGCGTCGAGCATCTTGCGCTCGTCCCCCTCCGTGGCGCTGACGGCGATGCTGACATGGTCTAGGACGATGACCTTGCAGCCAAGCCCCTTCACCATGTAGCGGATGCGGTCGAGGAGGTTCTGCTCCTCGGTCGAACCGAAGTGGTCGTACAGGTAGACGCGGTTCTCGCTGAATGTCCGGTCGAAGGCGTCCTTCAGAATCTGCTTGTCAGCGCCAAGGTGAAGCCGTTGGTTCACCTCGATGGACATCAGACCGAGGGCCGTCCGCGCCGTGCTCTCTTCAAGAGCGATGTAGCCGATCGTGAATCCCTGCTTGACAAGGTGGTGGGCAATCTCGCGGCAGAACTGGCTCTTGCCGATGCCGGTACCGGCGGTGACCGTGACGATCTCGCCGAGCCGGATGCCGTGCGTCATCGGGTTCAGCTCGGGCCACGGGTAGGAGATGCCCTGCTTCCCGTCCCACTCGGCGATCTTGTCCCAGATGTCGGATGCGGAGACGATGCAGTCGGGACGGAACGGCTGTGCCCGCCACAGGCAGTCGATGAGTTCCTTGACCTTGCCGACCCGGACCGCGTCGTTGGCGTCCTTGGCTGGGAGCCTGGCGATGTGCGCCTTGCCCGGCGACAGGAGCAGGGCGCACTCCTTGGCAGCCTCCTGCCCAGGCTCGTCCATGTCAAAGGCGAAGATCACCTTGTCGAAACCTTCGAGCCAATCCAGCGATCGCCTTACTGCCTTGGCGGCGGAGGTGGCCCCGTTCGGCACGGAGACGACGGGGAACTTGTTCTCCCAGCAGTGCTGGCTGACGCTCATGGCGTCGATCTCCCCCTCGGTCACCACGACCATCCTGCCGGATGGCGCGAACAGATGCTGGCCGAAGAGAACAATGGAAGAAGCGTCGCCAAGGATCCGGAACTGCTTGTCCGGCGTGCGGATCTTCTGGGCCACGACCTCGCCCGAGACGTTCCGGTATTCCGCTATTTGAACGGGCTGCCCTGCGTATTCCCCTACCCCGTAGTTCCATAGCCGACAGGTCTCCTCCGACAAGCACCGCTTGTCAAGCGACTGGTACGTCGCCGGGATCATTCCTTGCATCCTGACCGCCTTCCTCTCGCTTGCGACGGATCCGTCGCCTCTCTCGTGGTACTCGCACCCAAAGCAGTAGCCGTGCCCGTCGCTGTAGCGAGCAAGGTTGTTCCTGCTGCCACAGGACGGGCACGGCTCGTGCCTGACGAACGTCGACTCAGTCTGCAAGCCCCGAGTCCATCTGCTCCACTAGGAACCGAACGAGGACGCCGATGTCCTGATGCGAGACGTAGAAGCACCCGTTCGCGTCCTTCTTGTGGAACTCGATGTCGCCGAGGATGTTGACACGGATGACGTCTCCGTGGCAGTTCTTGAGGACCTTTTCCGTGGCCGTGTCCAGCGTCTTGTCCGTGACGAAGCAAGGCATGTCAGCTCTCTTCCTTCTTTGTTGAAGCTCCCAGAACCTCAGCCGCGAACCGGAGCGAGTCCGAGATACGCAGCATCACGATCCATTCCCCCTTGTCCCTTCTCATCAACACCACCGGGACGGTCCCTGGACGGGCGTCCCGGACGGCCTGCTCCAGGAACTTCTCGACGGCAAGCGTCTTTCGCAGCTTGACCTCGACATGGAGCTTGCCTGTTCCGCCGAGGTCCGCACCGCTGACCTTCGCGGAAATCTGTCCGGTACGGTGGCACCCATCCATCAGCCAGCAGGAACGGATGGCGTCCCTCGCGGAACGCTCCCCGTACTTGCCTCGCTGACGGTTGTTTGCCATCAGAAGTCGGCCTTGTTGGTGCCCGGCTTGGACACCTTGTTGTCGTCTTCAAAGTTGTCGAAGGTCTCCGTCACGAAGCCGGTCTCCTCGGCGCCGAATCCGAAGTCGGTCGCGGACGTCGCCCGGGGCTCCCGAACCTCGATGACCTGAACGCCACGGAGGCGGGCGCTGACGCCGAATCCGCCGATCCCTGGTGCGTTGAACGCAGCGATCTCAAGGCTGAGGCGCAGGCGCGATCCGCTGCCGATGCGTACCTCGCTCTTGATCGGGGTGCCCTTGGCATCGAACAGGACCGGCCGCTGCTCCCACGAGCGACCAGACTTGGTGGTCACCTTGGCCTTCATCTTGGCCTTGACGGAGATCGTGCCGTCCTCGTTGCGGACGAGCGGGAACGTCGGGGCGATCTTGACCGCCTTGCCGCCGGACAGCTTCTTGGCTTCCGAGGCTGCCATGTCACGGAAAGCCGTGACGCGGGAGAACAGCTCCTCTGCGGCCTCGCCTTGGTCAAGCACCAGCTCGACCCGGTACTCGCCCTCGGCGTGGAACTTGGTGTCCGGCTCCATCAGGTACGGGTACTTCGCGGTCCCGATGGGGGTGGTGATCTTGATCGTCGGCATCTGTTGCGTCATCATGGCTGCCATGTTACTGCCTCTGTCGCCCGTTGGCGACGGTTATGAGAAGAAATACGGAGAATGGTTGATGTCCCGCGGGTCCAAGGAACCGTAGGCGGGAACCGCGGGAAGCTCCACGCCTTTCGGTAGTTCGTGCTGAACGTGCTTGCGGAACATTGACAAGAGGTCATCCTCGAACATCGAGGACCAGGTCTTCCGCAGGATCTTGTATGCCTTGGGAACGTCGGCCGCCAGGCATCCGTAGGAATCGTGCTGCCCAAGGAAGTTGTCGATCTTCGCGTCCAGCAGCGCATCGAACGTGAGGATCTCCGCTGCCGCGTCGAGCGAGTGGATGTAATTCGGGGCGAGGGCGTTGAGGTGCTTGCGCGTGGCGATCCGCTTGCTTGCCTTGCGGAGCTGGAACATCCTGACCGTCCTGCCAAGGGTCGTCTTGACGTTGCAGGCGTCGTACTGGTGGTAAATCTGGTGGACGAGGAACCCGGACGGGGTGATCCACGACGGCTGGATGCCGTTGGCGTTGCACACCTTCTGCACCCCGCGCATCCACTTCATGAACTCCGTCCCCTTTCGGATGGTCTCGCCGATGGCCTTCCAGACCACGGTGGCGAGGTAGCCGATCGGGTAATTGGGCTCCTTCCAGGGGCCGCCCTCCTTCGCGTACTTCTCCTGGTACCAGTCACGGATGTAGGTCACGCCAGCGTGGATCGAGCCGTTGTATGGAACGATCATGACGCAGCGCTTGACGCAGGCGCGGTCGATCCCGTAGCGGACCCAGTCACGGGCCCACAGCACGGTCTTCGGGTCACGCTCCTGGCAAAGGAGCTCCTGCGTCCTTGCTGCGACGGCGGTGTAGATGTCGACTGGGGTGGTGTCGAGGGACGCGGGGGAGCAGTTGGTGAGCAGCCCCCCGACCTCGTCGCGCAGCAGCAGGCTGATGATCTGGAGGCCGTTGCAGGAACCGTCCATCCAGACCGGGTGGTGGCTGGGCTTCCCGGACAGGACGTCGACGACGTCGTGGCACCATGACAGGAACTGCACCGGCTCGTCGCGGTCGATCCAGAGCGACTTGTGCTGGAACGGGTCGGTGACGACCGCCTTCACGAGGCCGCCCCTGACAAAGGCATCGGCCTGCTTGACGCGCTCGTTGATGCTTCCCTTGACGCCCATGTGCCCGGCGCCGCCGAGCAGGAGGGCGGTCCACTCCGGCGATTCGACGCGCACCGGCTTGCCCAGCCCGAACGATGTCAGCCCCTTGCCAAGGTCTCCTGCCTGGTACGACAGGTAGGTCGTCTGCGGGTAGACGCGGCCGCGGAAATCCATGCAGACCGGCAGAAAGAAGTTTGTATCACGAAACCTTACAGCGAGGGACAGGGTCTGGGCGACGTTGATCCTCCTGCCGACGTTGGTCCTGTTGGCTTCGAGGACCTTGTGGCAGTCGCGCCGCCAGAGCTTGATGCCGGGGTCGGAAGACGGAAGGTTTGGCCGAGGCGGCGTGTGGATGTCCTCCGTCGGAGGCAGGTCTCCGAACGAGACGCCGTTGCGGTAGAGCGTGTCGACAACGTCGAGGACCCTGGCATTGACGCGCAGGGGAACTCGCTGCATCGCGTTGATGACGCGATAGACGGTCGGCATCTGGTCCTTGGTGGCGCACCGCATCTGGATGCCGGACTCCGACCTGACAAGGTCTTCGCCGAGGTCGTTGGCATAGCCGCCCACCGTCGGGCTGGACCAGTTGTACGGAGGCACCACCATCGGCAGCTTGACAGGACGGAGGAACTCGCACGAAGACCCGTAGTTGCGGATCCAGTCCACCGTTTCCTGGGTGGGCACGATCCATGTCGTGACGCGCTTGGCTGCGGTCGACACGTTGCGGACCTCGATCAGTCCCGTGTGCCGACGGATCAGCTCGACGAGGACGAACCCCATGCGGAGCAGCAGGGCTTCGTCGATGGTGACGCTCCTGACGAGGGCGCCGCATTCCTCGCCCATGTTGGACACGATCTTCCGGATCGTCGCCCGGCGACGGAGGTCAGACTGCGGGTCCGACGTCCACCGCTCGACGGTCTTCAGGACGAAGGGCTTGTCACCGGCCAGACGCTCCAGGAGGACCTCGGTCTGGATCCGTCGGCCGATGATCGACATGACCCGGCTGGCCCGCTGCTTGCGGCTGATGCCGTCGATGACGGACTGGAGGGCAAGGAGGGCGAGGACCTCCGGCTCGATGCCGGAATCCTTCAGGCCCTTCACCCCGGTGTTGTTGAACCCGGGACGACCGATGGTCTTGTACTCGTCCCGGAGGGCCTGAGCCACCGGGTAGACGGCAGCGTTCAGGAGACGGGTACCGTGGTCGGTGTCCGACTCCCTCTCCCCGTGCTTGGCCTTCTCGGTTCGACGCCAGTACCGGGACTTTCCCGACTCAACCATCTCCTTGTCGAGCTGCCTCTGCGTCAGGGTCATCCGGTGACCATCCTTTAGGGGAGTCGATGTGTGTCAGAAGGTTGCCAAAGGCTCCTAAAGCAGACCGCTTTCAGCGGTTTCCTTTCTTCCCTTTGTCACCCTTCTATTGTCTTATGTTGATTGTAGCCATCCGGCGAACATGGAGGGAAGGGAAACTTGGGAGAAACGCAAATAATTATTGGATCGCGTCTTCCCGAAACCAGGCTGTGACACGACATGTGACATCCCCCACGAGAATGAATGTCAACAGTTGTCTTGTGTCAGTTAGTGACCAAATGGCGATAGTCGCGTCAAGAACCTAAATCTCGTGCGTCTGCCAGTTTCGCCACGCCCGCGATCTCAAAGTCGGTTTTATTCGGCAGCAGTGGAAGTTGTGTCACATCGTGTCACATGTTCTGTCACATCAGGCGCACAAGATACTAGGTCTTGTGGGGTCCAACGATAGGCGTGTCACATGGAGCAAAGCTGCTACAGTTATCGGTAACTGTAGTTGCTTTGGCTCTCGTCAGGCAGACCGCTCAAGGACATGGACGTAGTCCCGGAGGTGGTCTGGCCGGAGGTGGGAGTAGCGCATCGTCACGGCCAGGCTGCGGTGCCCAAGCCACGACGACACCACGGCCACGGGAACCCCCCGCTGGATCATCCGCGAGGCGCAGGTGTGCCGCAGGGTGTGCATGACGACCTCCTCGTCCCCGCGCATGGACGACCGTTCCCTCGCCCGGGTGAACGCCCTCGAAGCATGGTGACGGTCGGTGAACGAGAACGGACGCTGGCAGGACCGGTCGAGTGAAGCAAGTACTTCCCTGGCCCGCCTTGTCAGGGGCACGCTCCTGGACGACCCGTTCTTCGTGTCATGGACGGTCAGCTGGTCGCCGGTGATGTCCCGCCACTCCAGTCCGATGGCCTCCGACAGGCGCAGCCCGGTGTCCACGAGCACCGACACGAGCTTGGCAAGGCGCTCGTCCTGCTGCCCGATCAGGTCCGTGATCTCCCTCTCCTCGTCCGGGGACAGGAACCGGTTGCGGCCTGCCGGTTCCTTCAGGGACCGGATCTCCGGTCGCTTGTCGATCCACCCCTCAAGCACGGCGTGCTGGAGCATGACGCCCACCCCGCACACCCACTTGTTGATCGTGGCGTTCGAGTAGCCGTCCTTCCGCAGCCCGGAGACCATGTCATGGAGCCTCCCGGCGTCGATCTTCGAGACCGGCGTGTCCGGCCCGAACCGCTCGACGATCCGCTGCCCGAGCCCGGCCATCGCCTGCGACTTCAGCGCCGACCACCTCGCCGCGTAGACGCGGGAATACAGCTCGCCGAGGGTGCGCTCCCGCACCGGCTGGCCCGTGCCTGCGGAGACGAACGCCTCCGCCTCCGCCGCGGACCTGAACTGCCTGCGGACGCGGCGGCCCTCGACGATCCCGTCCACCTGCCAAGACTTCCCGCGCTTCCTGATGTTCATCATGGCTTCACCTGACCTGCATCAATCCCTTTGCGACCTGCTGACCCTTCGGGGTGAGGTAGACCTGCAACGTCCGTCGGTCCGTGGGCGCCGTGTCGGTCCGGATCAGGCCGAAGCCCTTGCGGTCGTCCTTGGGCCTGACCAGGCCGCTTGACAGGAGGTAGATGTTCCGGCTCGCCGTGCTGGCGGACAGCCCGAACTTGTCCACGACCCTCGACATGGGA
>Ga0129333_10003209_pt1 | contig 15262 bp, 8 predicted proteins | sample CPB6_08_DNA_FD_94474 | JGI IMG/M metagenome (GOLD analysis project Ga0129333, IMG submission 94474) | Freshwater to marine salinity gradient microbial communities from Chesapeake Bay, USA - CPBay_Sum_0.6_0.8_DNA | ecosystem: Environmental > Aquatic > Marine > Coastal | place: USA: Chesapeake Bay...
ACTGCATTATTTTCCGAATCTACATCAGTAATGTATCCGCTATTGATAAAAACTCCAGATGAATCTTTTAGTACAAGTTTTGATTTTTTAGTAAACTGGAATGATTGATTTAGTACTAGTTTTTGAATATTGTCAATCTTTACCGTATTAGTTGATTCAATAAAGAATTTACCAATAACTTTTGCAGCAACTCTTACCTTCGCAGAACCTGGGGCAGGAACTGTTGCTGTTCTGGAAGAATAGATATCTTGAAGTTGTGTCAGTACAACTAGATCAATATCAATTGCTCCAGATGCAGTAGCATTAGTAAAATCTAGAATTTGATTTCCATCTGGTGCAGCAGTCCAGGATCCATTACCTAGAACTAGGCTGGATGGAATATTTGAACTTAGTGTAGATCTATAGATGCTAAATCCACTAAAGTTACTTCCCAAGTTTGGGTGCAATCCTAGTCTAGGAGCATCATTATTTTTGTCAGTTTTGAATAGAATTCCGAAATATGGAATGTAATCATATTTTTGAGTATATGATGTAATATAAGTTGTATCAGTGAAAGTATAATTCTCAGTGGTTGAGCTAGAAATATCACTAGGAACTGTGAATGAGGTGATAGATCTATTCCTCAATCTAATATAGTTTAGAGAACCAGAATACTGCTTATCTTGATCAAATGTAGATATAGTTGTAATTCCAGGAATATTTCCAAAATACAGATCTCTATCTTCTGATGGAACATTTGCTGATGTTGCTGTAATTACGGAAGTGCCATTGAGGTACACTACAAATGAGTTGCCACTTCTAGTAAGAGCAACATGGTGCCAACGATTTTCGGTAAAGATTGTACTAGAACTATTTGACGACACAGCTGCATTTAGAGCAGTCGTATTATTAGCAACATACAACTTCAATGCCTTAGTGGTTTGATCAACAGAAAGCATGATTCCACCACTTAGTGTTGCATCATCGCTAATAGCAAACAGAGTATGCTCTGTTTGTGATAGATTACTCGATCTAGAAGATGGTAGGAATGCAAAGAATTCTAAAGTCCATGTAGTTCCTCCAAAGGCATCCTGTAAATCATATGTCTCATCATCAAATCTCAAATATGTTGGTGCAAAAGTAGAAGTTCCTTGCTCAACTCCATAAAACTTCAATCTATTATTTGCAACTTCACCAGAAGTATTCGTTGCAGTTAGAGTTGGACATTCATCAATCGATTCGCTTAGGTCAATAATAGGATTAGTTTGTGTCTGGTCAAATTTTAGAACAATCTCGTTTCTATTCCAGTAAGACTGACCTGTTGTATATACATCTCCAGATACATCTACTCCACCAGAGTGTGCAATAAAACCATCTGCACCGTCTTGCAGTTTATTATTAGAGATACTTACAACTTTTCCATCATATCCAAATTTTACAATATCAGTAGTTTTTTCTTTATTTGTTGATGAAACTTTATTTACTAGAAGATTTACTTCACCGAAGATGTCAATACCAAGTCCAACGGTACTAATAGACTCAATTCCAAATACCTCAGTTCTATAGTTCCATACTAGATTCGCATCAAGATCAAATTTTCCAATCCAATATGCATTTTGTTTTGCCGCTGCAATATCATACAGAGTTGCAGTAACAATAATTTCATCATATTCATTTAGACTAAAGTGGATATCTTTGAAGTAATTTCCAGCTTGAGAAATTTCTTTAGTCCAAATAAGTTCAATTCCAAATGCCTCAACGGATAGTTTAGCAATTGCAAAACTTGTAGCATTTGACGATGCGTTTGGAGAAACTTCCATCAACGCATAGATGTAAGAAGATTTTACGATAAATCCCTTTATACGCTCAGACTTTGTAGTAGACGCAATTTTTCTCTTGGTGACAAATTCGCCACCATCTGTCATAAGGGCAACATATGCATCATCTGGATACGATGAGTTTGTATTTGTATGCCCACCAATAATGAATCTATTGTCTGAATATTGACTAATTGCAGAAACATAATCAGCACGATTAGATCCAGAAATTCCAGCAAGACCTTTCGCAAAACCAACAGATGATGATAGTCCATCTGCTGCTTCATCCAAACGAACAAAGAATACATCAGGATTATATGATGATTGCGATACATTATTTGGATTTGTTTCCCCCACAACATATACTTTAGTATTATAAACCCAAAGTTTCTTCAATCTCAACTGTTTGGTTGATCCAGCAGGACTCTTAGAACTAAATGTCTTAGACCACTGCTTTACACCAAGAGAAGAATATTTGGTTACAAATCCAACAGTATTGCCACTAGAATCTACAGTTTCACCACAAGCGTAAACGATCTTAGAATCAGTAACATACATATCGTTTACTTTTACATTATTCTGATTCTTCAAAGATGCAATATAATAATCTGCTTTTTTCAAAGACTGAGGATGTGAAATAAGAATTCTGGGGTCGCTAGTAAATCCACTTCCAGAGTTTACAATTTCAAATTCAGTAATAGTTCCGTTTGTTGAATTGATAATTGGTCTAATATCAGCATCAACCCCATCTCCATCAATAGAAATTTCAATAGGAACATCATCAGTATAACCAGTTCCAGGTTGTTCAACGGTTACTTTTTCAATTCCACTGACAACTCTAACTTTTAGTTGTTTGCTAGAATTTGCTAGTTGTGGTTCGTAATATACGTCAACTCCATCATCAAATGTCAGTTCATGAGGATCTTTAGTTTTGATAACTCCATATGGAACATCATCAATTGTTTCGAATGTGTAGGATTCAATTTCCTTTCCACGAATACTGTCAATAGATGCAGCTACTCCATCTCCATTAGTACCAGTATTATCAAATACCAGTCTATCATTTACCTGATAATTTTGACCTGGATTTTCGACAATAAATCCAGTTACTTGAGCATCCTCAAATTTGGATGTCGTCTCAACTTCAATATCAACTCTGGAGTCAAATTGAACTCTTGGGAAATAATCAAATAGCTCCAGAACACGCTCTTCTTGCAATTGACCAAGATTGGTTTCTTCATCTGAACTGATGTATCCATCGCCATTGTCATCTGCTGCATCAAAAAGAAGAATATCTCCATTTTCTGCGGTGATGTAATCAGATTCCACGTTTGGTTTTCTTGGTACATCAATATCAACTCCCTCAAAAGGATCTCTATATCTAATAACACCATTTGGAATATTTTGCTGAATTGCATTCCGATCCAGATTCCACTGATCAACAATTGAGTTATATGCTACACCAAGAATATACGGAAACTTAGGAGTACCAAAGGTATTGCCCTCAATTGTTACAAAATATGCATAAGTTCCATTTGGATAGTCTGGAGTTTTACAGAATCTTCCATTATACTGATCAAGATCACCAAATCCAAAAACGTATTCATAATCTTCAATAAAGAGACCAGCCGCATAAACGTCTAGAGGAGGTCCATCAATTCTAGATGGATTTGGATTTGATTGTGCATTATATACAATATTATCCCTCAATTTATAGCTTGTGATCATTCTCTGAATTTCAGATCCCTGATCAGTAGGATCTGAATAACCAAATGGTCCGTAAATTGGATTTCCATCAAATGCCCAACCAATAATAGGAGAATGTTCGATTCCAGTTGTTTGTGGATCTGCTTCGTTCAGAACTCCAGTTTGCTCATTCTCAATAACATTATCACCCAAAACATATCTCAATCTCTGTGGGTTTGAGACATGACCATATTCTCCACCATAAGATTGCGAATTATATCCAGAGAAGACATATCCATTCGCAGAATCGGTTGCTAACTGTTCCTGTAGATTATACGTCCACTGGAAAACATCAGCATCAAATAGTGCTCCAGATCCTACAGATACCAATTCAATATTGGTTGTTCCAGACGTATATCCAATACCTCTGTTGATGATTTCGATACTTGTTACACGACCAGCATTTTCTCCATCAGTATCAATTACTGCACGAGCAACTGCACCAAATCCAGTTCCACTAACATAGACATTTGGTGCCGTAGTATAACCAGATCCAGCATTGATGATTGCAATAGAAATGATTCTACCATTACTAACAATCGCTTGAGCAACTGCACCTTCTCCAGAACTAATAGTAACATTTGGTTTTGAACTATATGAAGATCCAGGATCTGTAACTACAACTTCTTTGATTTTTCCACGTACCTTTGCTTCAGCAGTCGCTCCAGCTCCAGATCCACCAGAAATGCTAATAGTTGGTCTTGAAGTATACCCAGATCCTCCAGAAGTCACCAATACTTGACTGACTCTTCCCTGAGAGATAATAGCAGTTGCAGATGCTCCAGATCCACCACCACCTACAATAGAAACAAGAGGAACGACCAAATACCCATTTCCACCATCAGTAACTTCAATTTCTGTGATACTACCATCTACAATAACAGTTCCCCTTGCACCAGATCCAGTCTCTCCATCATTTGTGGTGATAGACATAACTGGTGGACTATCTGCATCATAGTCACTACCAGAATCTAGTACTCTAATATTTGTGATAGGTCCGTATGTTTTCTTCTCATCGGAAATATACGACCACACAGAAGTACCATTTACAAATGTTCCTACTGGACCTGGAGTGATATTAGTCTTGGTTGAGATTGTCTGAGGAAGTAGTGGGAAACGATTTAGTTTTCTCTGATTTCCTGGGATGAGAGCAGATGTTCCAAATGGACCAATACTATAATTTGGAAGACCAGTTGAAGCAACATAAACATACTCAGTATTGAAGAACGTATTCTGAATATTTGTTGTATAATATTGGATCTGATTGTAAATAGTTGCGTTATCAGATTTGCCCTTGTTCAAATCAATAGATATTAGAATATTTCCCTGGGGTACGATATTTCCAGTATCACTTAGAGTTTCATATTGGAATTCTTTTCTATTATCTGGGTTGATAGAAATAACAGTAAAAGTTCCATTGTATACAATTGGATTGGCACCATAAATTGTTACTTTATCACCAACCAACAATCCATGATTAGTGTCAGTATATGCTGTAGCAATTCTCCCAGCACCCACGATAGAGGTAATTGTAAGTAGTTTCTTGACGTTATATACCCAAGTCAGTAGTTTTGGATCTACAGAAGTGCCACCCAACTTAGATACTGTTAGTTTATCTCCAGTGAGATAATAAGATCCAGTATCTGTCAAAGTTGTTGATCCTGCTTCCGCAATACCAAGAACTTCAAGTTCTACTTCATTATCTTGACCCTTGTTTACATAAATTCTGAAATTAGATTTTACTAGGGTTCCCGCATCCCAATCTTCAACAATATTGTTTTTTGATCTCGTGCATTCAATGAACTGGTTCAGAGATTTTTCCTTATATTGAACCAATTCATTTCCAACGATGAATTCACCATTTCGCTCTGGCCAACCAACTGTAGAGTCTACAGTAATGATTCCGTCAGTCTGATTGATACCTTCAACAAGACGTGTTTTATATGGGATTGAAAATTTACCAATGATAGTTTCTTCAGAAAGAATCAACTCATATACGGTAGTTTCTGATGTTTCGATCGTTAGAAAATTTTCGATCAATGCGGAGGCATATCCAATATTAGTATCGACAATATCTTCTTCTTGAACTAGAGTTCCGTTGATCAGATCTTCTGGGTTACCACTAATTAGAGTTGTACGTACAATAGTATCAACAGACCATACAGCAGCAGATGGTTTGATAATCTGTTCTCTTGGATAGAAAACAGATACTTCTTCGCCGTATAGGATTTTGAACAAATATGAAACTGCTTTGGATGTTCCCTTTGTTGCATAAAATTGACGAATACTTTTGATTACTTGATTTACGTCAATTGAAGCAATATCTAGAGTGGGTAGATCTGGTAGATATTGATCAATAAATTTGGATAGCATCTTCTTGAGGAACAATCCATCCAAGCAACTAGCTTTAGATCCAGATTGAATTGTATGTGAAGTTGCTGCAGTATATGGTTGAAATTTTATATTTCCGCGCTCATCGTATCCAATTGGACCTGCAACACCTCTAGCGCATCCTTCAAATTGAGCTTTTGTATAATTTTGACCAGTTTCAATGATTTTGTAGTCCGTAATTCCATCAAAAGCAATTTCTACTGAAGCAGTTGCCTGTGGTGGTCTTTGAATGAATACCTTTGGTGGGTTGTTCTGATCATATCCCTGACCAAAATTCGTAATTGTGATATCAGTAATAGCACCATTGAAAATTGATGCTACAGCTTTTGCTCCAGTTCCTCCCAAAAATGCTCCAGTTCCATCTCGTCTCTCATCAATGATATAAATTGATGGGATATCCTCAAATCCACTTCCACCGCTCAATAACTCAATTCCAACAACACGTCCCTGAGAATCTACATTTACTTCCAGTACTTTAGCAGTAGTTGGATCAATAATTGCAACTCTAGGAACAGTATTATAACCAGATCCAGTATTTGTAATGCTAATTGAAACTACTTCACCGTTACTATTCAAAATTGAAGAAGCTACGGCTTGAATACCAGTTTCTAGATTTGGTGGATCAATATAGACTTGAGGGGCAGTAGTATATCCTTGTCCACGAGAAATAACAGAGATAGTTCCAGAAACTAAAGAACCATTAGAAATTTGTGGAGGACTAATCTCAGCTCCACCAGGATCAACAAAACTGACTCTAGGAATAAAATCATAGTTAGAACCAGAATTCCCCAATGTCAAGGAAGTTACGGATCCATCAGTGACTTCTGCCGTGATTACTGGAATATCCCCATCGTTTGTTGGAGATTGTATGACAACTCGTGGAGGATTGGTTGAGGAATAACCCCTGCCGCCAGATAGTAGTCTGATTTTACTAATACCACTAACTTGACTAATTGCAGTTGCATATTCTCCAGATGCACTACTAATTTTTACTTTTGGTGGGTTTGAAATCAAATAACCACTACCAAAGTTTTTTGGGAGAATTTTAGTTACTTGTCCATTTTCAATTTTTGGTACTGCAGCTGCTCCAGATCCAAATGAAGGGATTGGTGCTTCAATTGATCTAATACTGCAAGTAGAATATTGTGCTGGAGCATTCTTGAAAATTAGAGTGTTTTCATAGATACTATAATCTACGTTTGGAACTAATAGTTCCCCAGCAACTAAAACGATTGTATATTCGGTTATAACTGGAGTATATGGATTACCATCAAGAGTCAAATCAAACTTAGTTTGATTTCCATTGAACCCATTTTGAATGCTATCTAGAACTTGAATAGGACTTTGAGTAAATCCTTTCAGATACAGAACAGATGTTCCTCCAATTGTATCTGATGCATTTGGAGTCCTTGGCGCTTGTGTAAAATTGAGGAATGTTCCATCGATGTCATAGTCTACACCAGGGATGAGAAACTCATTATATGTCTGTACAACAAGATAATCTGCAGATGGGGGACTAACAGGTTCATCACCAGATTTCAAATCAAATTGAATTTTGCTCGAATCAAATTGAAAATATGGATTTTGAAGTTCTACCCATCTATCAACAAAAGATTTATATGAAATACCGTCTGTAATTGCGATACTTGGCGCTTTTACCGCTTTCTCGTAAAAAATAATTTCATCGTCAATTTTTATAGTTCCGTTTTCTTCAACAAAACCATACACGTCCTCCACAACAATTGTATCGGAATCTGCAGTTACATCTTCAAGAAGATATGAACCAGAATCCAACAAACGAAGATCATATTCGTCAATATTCAGGTAGTTTGTTAGATTGTTTAGGATATTATACCCCAAACCAGTTTTTTCTTGAGACTTGTAGTAGTACTCAAGGAACTTTACCAATTGTGGATTTTCTCTATCTACAAATTCAGGTACTTGCTCCCTGATAGCACGAGAAACTTTATTGACTTGTTCTTTTTGCGTCATCTTTTGTCAACTACAAATATTAGAAACATCCATCGATGTCAGGGGCCCCAACTTGGAAACCAGCAACAGGTGTAACGTTGATGGCAACTGTAGGTGGAGTTGTAAACTGACCTGGGTTGATATTATTTAGTGGTACAGAAGGAGGTGGTGTTGTTCCTAGTGGAGCAATGGTGATTATTGTATCTGGAAACGCCATAATAGTCCCAGGAGTTGTAGGAAGAATAGTATTAGCGTTTGCTGGAATAGCAACAACTGGAATACTCAATGGATCATTAGTAATTGCATAAGTATTTCCTCCCGTTGCTGGTGGTGTAGTAGTATCTGCTGCTGGTGTAGTTCCTCCATCTGGTTCGCTAATTGTGTCAAGATTTGTCGTATCTACATCAGGATCAATTGGTTCTGGTGGATTATTAGCGTCCCCGACAATATTGACGGGTCCTACAGTAACTTCTCCAGTAGTATAATTCACATTACCAAAATTATCATCTGTTACGACTTTAGTTCCTCCATCATCAATATACGAATATATGTTACCAGATCCATCGTCAGTAAAATACTGTGGAGTAGATGGCTTATCTGCTGTGTAAAATGGTCCCCCCTGAAGAACTGGTTCTTTATCACAGATAGAATCTTCATTTGATGGGGCACTATCAAGAATCTCAGTTCCAAATTGAATAGTATGACTATTTTCAGTATTTGGTTCAGTCTCGATATACTTCAAGAGAACAACTTGAACAGAAACCCCCTCGATTGAAGGATCTGCAAGGCTAACGGCTCTAATCAATTTTGCACTTGAGAATGACCCAGAAAAATTATTCAGTCCAGATTGATTCGCAAATGAGTCAACTGCATCAAGAGTTTTTTTCTGAATTTCTGAGTTACTTAGAGAAGTCTTATTTTGATCGAATGTTGCAAATATGTTTGCAATGATATACAAATAATCTGGATCAACTACTACAGTTTCCAATGCACCAACTGTATATTTTTGCATACCCTTGGAAATATCATTTTTGGTAGCATCATTCAGTTTGCTTCCAGTTACACTTCTAACAGCAAGATAAACTTTACCGTATGTCGGTGGAGATACGTTCTCTCCACCGAAAGCAACAACTGCTGCTGTTGCTGGATATACTTTCCTAGCAATGGTCTCATAGTCAATCGTTGTGACTGCCCTATTTTGCGACGCAAACCACCTCGGAGCATTGTACTTGATAGATTCTACCGTCTCCCTGTCAGAACCCAACTGAGCGCGTTCTAGGATGGTTATAGTGATATCTTCGGAACCATATACCTTTCCGCAAGAATCCTCAAGTTGTCCAGCATAAAAGAAATTTTGAATATCATTAGCAGCTGCTCCACTACTAATTGCATATCTGAGAAGAATGACTTCACCATCTTGAAGTTTTCTTCCAATTACTCCATCACCAAAAAACAATTCGTACCTAAGATCTGGTCCTTCGCTAATATGATAAATTCTGGATGTGGAATTCAATTCTGTAACATCGTCTACTTTGATGTAGGAGTCAATATTTGTTGATTGTGAGTTTGGTCTTACAAATACCTGTAGTGTATCAATATCTACATCTTCGTTTGGAATGACAAATCTCTGTCTTTGAAATGTATCTACGGTATATTCGTATTCTACTACAGTTCCTTCATAGACTAGAAACTTGTCAAATACTGCTTTTCCAAAATTATCAACAACAGCTACCTTCTCAGTCAATGCATTGAACTGATAACTACCAGATCCCAATACTGGACCTTTTGCCAAAGTCACGTATGATGGAAACTGACCATCACTACACACGGTGGTTTGCACTTCCACCTGAATACATGCTTTTGCTGATGTTATAGATTTTGGTAGGTAGTTTAGCATCTTTGCAAGTGATGCAATATTACCCCTGATCGTTGCCGACTGAATGAACGACTCATTGATCAGCATATTTGAAGTGAATGACGTATAATAAGTGTTATACGCAAGAACATCAATCAAATAACTCAAAGCAGATCCTTCAAAATCATAATCTGTAAACTCATCCCGAGTTCTAAGATATGTTTTGATAGAGGCTTTGATATCCTCAAAATTTAGTGATGTGAGATTGGTTGGCTGCATTATCCGACTGGTTTCTCTAGGATGAAATTCAAGGTCTCTTTCAATTTTTGTCCAACAATTACGTAAACAATCTCAACGAACAAAAAATACTGATCATAATCAGGTGTTACTGTGACAGTAATGATTCTTACACGTTCATCGAACCTACTAACTGTATTTAGTATCTCAAGTTCAATCTGATTTGCTAAAAACGCATCTAGAGGTTCAAAAAGTAACTGACTTACACGGCAACCATAATCAGGATTATAAAATTTTTCTCCTGGAGCAGTCATAACTAGATTTTTTAGTGACTGCTTGATTGCCTGATCATTATAGACACTAGAAACATCATTTGTTTTAGGATGTACTGCAAATGACATTGCCAAATCACGAAATCCCCTACTGATAGGAACAACCTCCTTACCAGTTATAATTTTTGTTGGTTCTCCGTAATAGAATTGTGCCATTATTCGTGCCAGCGTTCTACAAAATCGTCAAATCCCCCCTTTCCACCACAGTGACGAGAATAACGATCAACTGGTGGGTTATTCTTTTTCTTTGCGAGTAGTCTATCTGCTGCAGGATCAGTAATTAGTACAATAGTACCAAATTGCTGTTGCATGATCGAAGGTACATTATCAGGAATGGGATGGTTCGCCATAAATCTCCGTAGTCTGTTTCCAGAACTTTTAGAGGGGTTGCTATCCCTTCTTGTATTTATTGAGTTTATAGAAAAAAAGCGGCTAATGCCGCTCATTTATATTATCCTTGACCCCTATAACGTTTTTTACGTCCATTACGAGATGTTGCACCAAGATTTGTATTTTTTGACTTACCCTGTCGGGTACATTTTGGTTTTCCTGGAGTATAACCAGATTTTACTACACCAATTTTAGATTTTACTGCCATAATTTTTAGGGACCTATAAAAACAGTTGTTGCACCAGTGGGAACTTTACTCAAACATGGAGTTGCAAAGAAATCACCAACCCTAACAGCATTTTTCTTACAGAAGAAGACTGTAGCACTAGTGGCTTTAGCAACTCTCTGATGACCAACACCCCCAGCGTCATCAGCACATGTAAAGGTAGTTGCATTGCATTGAATTGGAACTACAGCATCCTGTGCTTTAGGGCACGGAGAAGTATTTACCGTATTCATGCATGGGGTTTTATGCTCAGTAAGTATATCACTATCTACAATTGGTGTCAACTTTTCTACCGTAATAATACCGTCACAAATTGCTTTGGTCTTTGGAGTTAGTGCTTGTGGAGGCCACTGAGTATACGCATCCATTGCAGCTACAGTTTTCTTCGGTGCTACAGCACAGGTTCCACCATTAGGTATACATTGAATAGTTGCATGAATAACCCCTGGAGTGCATTTTCCATGACCACTACAAACACCTTTGAAAACTGCTGCACCTGGACCTGGCATTTATGAACACTCCGATTCGAATGGATTACCCCAAGCTTCAACAGCAGCGACAAAAACTGCAGATGTTGCCGTTAGGTTATTGTATATATCAATTTTTCCAGAAGCAGAAAACGTTGAAGGATCATTAGTACCAATAACACAAGAACTCAATGTGGTTGATGTTGTGTTTCCAGAAACAGGATTAGTTGTAGGTGTTCCACCAGTTGCAAACCCTCCAATAGGGGAACATGCAGTACAAGTATCTGTACACACGGAAGCAGAGGATGATGAAACTGTCAATGTGACATTCATACTACTCTGAACTCTCTTATCGGGAACATATTGACGAATATAGTACTTTTTGTACCTGCTAGCGCAAGGAAGTTTTGAAAAAGATGCTTTTACTGTGGTTACTTTAGGGAGTTCATATGGATCTGTTTTTGCATCTTTTTCAGGATCGTATGTAGCATCAGATTTGAACTGTTCAAAAACATTGGTGCTTTCTTCAACAGATTCTCCCATGATTGTTGCAAGTTCCTTATTACCGCCATTTTCGAGATAATTTTTGGTGTACTCGGATGAACTAACAGAATTTGATTCTGGAAGTAGATCGATCATTTCTTTTGGTAATTTTCCTTGTGCAACATCATATTGAACTTTTGTATTTGGATCCCACTCAAGATCAGCAATAATGGTTGAAGGTTTGTCCTGAGTGATTTTTTGAGACCCAGAAGCTAAAATTTCCTCAAATTCTTCTGCAGTAACAACATTTTCCGACTTATATTCTGGTTGCTGCCCTGCTTTTGTCTCTTTAGTGTATCCCTGATAGTCTAAATTTGCCTGATCTATGTACTCGGAGAACTTTTTCCCCTCCTGTAAGATGATTTCAGTGTCATATCCCTGTGTTTTTAGTGATTCTGCGTACTCTTTAGCAGTAGGTTCATCAGAAAATACTTTTTCTCCCCAACTATCAGTCGATGTTTTGATAGTTGTATTGGTATTTACGTCAACAAATGTTTTTGGGCGGAAATATTTGACCAAAAAGTGATCTGGCATGTTTTCAAATTCTGGACTAGCAGTACTAAATGCAGAAAGTGTCGAAAAATCAGTATCTTGTGCAGGTTTTGGAGTTTCTTTCGGTGTGAAGACGCTTCCGACTACCTCTTCTAGATCCTTATATCGTGATTTTCTCTCATCAACAGTGCTTTGGGGCAGTCCTTCGAAGGAAGTTTCCGTAACTAGACCATACAAATTCGCAATTTTTACTTGTGGTGGGTTTTGAGATGAATATCCACTCCCTCCATTGACAATTTTTACGGAAGTTAGGACACCATTTGTAAAAGATCCCTCAAGTTCTGCAGTTACGCCACTCTCAATTGGTGGAACTGATACACTAAGTGCTGGTTTAGACGGCAATTTATCAAATCCTTGCCCTCCAGAGACAATATTTGCGCTAGTTACCACCCCATTAGTCACTGATAGTGTGACTTCTGGTTGAACAATGTCATCAAATGCGTGTGGAACGTCTTGTTTTAGGTATAAAGTCTCATATTGAATCTCTTTTTGGCGGAATTCGTACAATCCAACGATCATTGCTCGATCTGGAATACCTTTTCCTGCGGGAACTTGAATACTTTTCCCTCCACTTGTAGTGTAATTTGCGTCTTTTGAGAAATTACTGCCACTACCAGACAGTTCAATAACGTGCCAAGGGAAGTTTTCGATATCCGAATGGTAGATTTTACTTACTGTCCACCCGTTTACGCTTTCTCCTTTGGTAATTTTACTTGCACCATCACCACTCGTAACAGAAACATCGCCAACAGCAGTTACATTGAGCGTAAAATTGAATGTAGAGGTCGATCCATTCGAGTGAGTATAGGTATATGTGATTGGATAACTGTCACTTGTAGAGTAATTCGAACCACCAGAGGACAATGCTGCAGCAGAAATCGTTGTTCCCCCGAAGGTATACGTTCCACTTGAATAGTTGGATACGATCGGAGTAAACCGAATCAATACTACAAGTCCCTTATTCCCAAAAGTTGAACTACTGTACTCCTGATATACATCGACATTATATTCATCCTGCTGCCAGTTATTCACACTGGACGTAGAACTTGATACTGCGCTACTGCCAGACCATGCTTCAGTGGTTGTACTGCCAACAGTAAATGAAAATCCAGTGACACTATTAGTCAGATCCGTTGTAGCACTATTATATTTGAATGCAATTCTATTTGTATTTGTGGATGCAGTATAGATTGTGGGAAATGGACGATCAGCAATTCCAGTAATATTTCCGTCTGCAGTGGTATATGAAATACCAGTTACCAATGGAGTTACAGATCCTCCACAATGTATACATTCATATGTTGTGGTACTTGTAGTCGCTCCAGGTGTTGTCGTTGTCACTCCACCCACAGTCGATGATGTCGATGGTCCTGTAGTATTATTCAGATACGTTAGAAATTTGAAACATCTGGAGTCCGCAACATAAAATGCAGATGTATCAAACAAATACGCAAACCACTGATCAGAATCAATTGGAAAGAATGAGAGAGACGAAGGTACTGTGTCAAACACTCTATACGTTGGTAAGTTTAGACTCCCCCCTCCAGAAAATCCAAATAGAGTAGTCGCCTCTAAACGTTTTTGGTGACCACAACTTGCAAGAGTAGGATATTCCCCCTTCTGCAGAAAAGAACCATACATGATCCTGGTACGATCAACACCAGGCCAGTTTACTGCGGTGTTCTGAGTAGGATAATGCCATGTCTGTACAGTAACTCCTCCTGAATTTGGAGTATATGTCTGACATGTTTCATTCGTGCATCCCATTCTCTAGTTTCCCCAGACGCTTATAGATTTCGTCATAATTCTCTTTCATATTTAGATGGTTTTCGTAGCCTTCTGGTCGATACGTGATACCACCTTCTGATAGAATGGTCTCCAGTTTATTCAAACGCTCTTGAAGTTCTACAACACGCTCTACTAACAGTTTGATTGCTTCAGAGGAAGCGCGGTGGGCATACTCATTCTCTAACGGATTGTAAGGAGCATTCGCTGCCAGCAAAGCATTCAGTACAGTGTTGGGATTGTCAGTCATAATTTGGAAATCGCGCTGGAGGGTCTTAGTCAGAAATTTTCTTCAAGTAAAATGAATCGCCGTCTACGGTATATTCGAGATCATCCCCAACTTCCCATCCGAGTTCTTCAATAACTTCTTCTGGAATTGGAAAGACGAGATCTCCGAATTCGTCTTCTTGGAGTGTTACAGTAAATCTTTTCATATCTTACAACTTGCTATGGAACCCATCTGATTTATTCTCATTCTTCCAATCATTCCACCCTTGGATAATGTGAGAGTTCTCAGTTGTTAGTCCAGCACTCGTTAGATAGTCTGCACATTCATACATCCGAGTGTCTAGGAATCCTTCATAGTGAATTAGAGTTTCCAGAACATAGGTTCTTAGATCCTGTCTGTCTTCTCTAATTCGATGGTCCATTAGAAAACCTCTACGGGCGAATTTTTTCTGGGAGAATTTTTTTATATAGCAGAGGACCCACTGTGCGAATCCCTTTTTGTATATATCGAGGTCGATGGGATACTTTTATAGCTTATCTAGGACCCTTGTTTTATATATACGGCCGCCCCGACCCGCGAAAACCCGCGCCACGACTGGGATCTGGGGCGAGTTCGTTACATTTTATCGCCCTCAATGAACTGCCCAATGTATTCATCAGCAGCACCTAATACGTCGCCAACCCAATCATCTTCTGGCAGTTGCTCAGTATAAGCGTTGCCCAGAAGTTCGTCAGAGAAGAAT
>Ga0129333_10003211_pt1 | contig 15258 bp, 9 predicted proteins | sample CPB6_08_DNA_FD_94474 | JGI IMG/M metagenome (GOLD analysis project Ga0129333, IMG submission 94474) | Freshwater to marine salinity gradient microbial communities from Chesapeake Bay, USA - CPBay_Sum_0.6_0.8_DNA | ecosystem: Environmental > Aquatic > Marine > Coastal | place: USA: Chesapeake Bay...
ACTTCTCTCAGTTTACCCTCATTAGATACAGCTGCAAATACTGTTCGCGTTAGTCAAAATAGCGCGAGCAGTATCGCAAAAGCACAACTAAATTTTGTCAATACAAGCACTGTTGGTGTTACTGTATTTGATGATGGTGGAACTGCCAACATTTCATTTACCGCAAATACCGCACAAGAAGTAGCAGCAGCAAATACTGTTGCTGTATATTCAGAAGGTACATTGCGTTATGCAAATGCAAATATCAATTTTAATAATACAGCGACAGTCAACGTTGTTGTAACACAAGATACAAACGCAAAAAGTGCTAACCTTGAAATTTCTGTTAACACAGCAGCAATTATCACACTTGCCAAAGGCGAGAAAGGTCAAAAGGGTGAGATTGGTAACAAAGGCGATATGGGCGATCAAGGTCCTCAAGGATTCCAAGGCGCACAGGGTGTTCAAGGCGAAAAAGGTCAAAAAGGCGAACAAGGTGTCCAAGGCGTTCAAGGAGCACAAGGCGATCAGGGCGCACAAGGCATTCAGGGTGAAAAAGGTCAAAAGGGCGATCAGGGCATTCAAGGTTATCAAGGCGTTCAAGGTTCAGTTGGAACTGGATTGCAAGTTGAAGGAACAGTTTTTGATCCAATAGATTTACCTTTCATTGGCATTAATAATGGTGATGTTTACGTCACAAGCAACACACAAGAAATTTGGGTATTTAATTCGCTTGAAGGCTTGTGGAACAGCCTTGGTGAATTAAGTGGTCCTCAAGGTTTGGCTGGTGAACAAGGATCTCAAGGTTTCCAAGGAATTCAAGGTTCACAAGGCGTTCAAGGTCAAACTGGCGCAGGATTTCAAGGTGTACAAGGTGCTCAAGGCATACAAGGCGCTCAAGGTATTCAAGGTGCACAAGGCATACAAGGTGGTGGTGGTGCGCAAGGTTCGCAAGGTATTCGTGGTGCAACAACATGGACACCATTAGGAACTAACGTCACACAAAGTGCAACTGATTCAAATCTATACACAAAAACAAGTGGCGGTAATTCTTGGAACGCCGAAGTTTATTCTAAAGAAGGATATACAAGAGGTGTTTTCGTATCTGCAAATGTTACACAAACAAATGCGTATTTGATTGTTGGTCTTAATGAAGATCCTCAAGCAAATCCAAGTTTCACTTCAATTGATTATGGTTTCTACTTGGATCCAACAGGCAATGTTTCTCTCTTTGAAGCAGGTTCTTCAGTTCAATCACAAGGAACTTATGGAACAAATACTGTATTCACTATAACTTATAATAGTTTAAAACTTTATTATTATAAAGATGGTGAAATGGTTCGTGAAGTTACAAGAGCAGTTGGCAATCCATTGTATTTGGATACTGCATTTTATACCAGTGGCGCATCAATGTATATCACCTATGGTCCAATGGGTGAAGCAGCAGGTGCACAAGGCGCAGTAGGTGAACAAGGTGCACAAGGCAGACAAGGTGCTACTGGCGCAACAGGTAATCAAGGCGTTCAAGGCGCACAAGGTATTCAAGGCGAAAAAGGTCAAAAAGGTGAGGTCGGCGCTCAAGGTTTCCAAGGCGAAAAAGGTCAAAAAGGCGAAATTGGTGCACAAGGATTTCAAGGCGATAAAGGACAGAAAGGCGAAGTTGGTACGCAAGGTGTGCAAGGTTCAACGGGAACAGGTGCACAAGGTTTTCAAGGCGTTCAAGGTGAAAAGGGACAAAAGGGTGAGATTGGTGTGCAAGGTAGCACTGGCGCTGATAATGTTTCGCAAATTCTTGGTAAACAAACAATTTGGGTTCCTGCGATTGCAATGATTTCAACCACAACGAGTGGTGCAATATTAACATCAACTGAAACAACAACAAATAAGTTGATGATATCGACCATGAGTTTTGATGCTTCAATAGAAGAATATGCTCAGTTCATGATTCAAATGCCAAAATCTTGGAATGAAGGAACAATCAATTGTCAATTTATTTGGTCGCATGATACAACATCAACAAACTTTGGTGTTGTATGGGGATTAGATGCAGTTGCCTTTAATGACGCAGATGCTTATGATACTGCTTTCGGCACAGCAGTTACTGTTGCAGACACTGGTGGTACTGCAAATACTATTTACAGAACATCTGAAGCCACAGGATTGACTGTCGCAGGTTCACCAGCTGCGGAAGAATATGTCGTTTTCAGAGTTAAACGTGTTGTATCAGATGGTTCTGATAACATGGCAGTTGACGCAAGATTGCACGGAGTTAAATTGCATTACATAATTGATGCTGCAAGAGATAATTAATAATGTTGACAACAAACTTTTTAAGTGGTCTTGGCGCCAACTATCTTAAAACACTGCCAGAAACTGTATACCCACCACTTTCACAAACAGTTGCGTTTACATCTGCGACAGCACAAACGCGCATAAAATTGCCCAACTATGTCAATACCATTCGTGTGTATGCATGGGGTGGTGGTGGAGCAGGTGGCGGTAAAGGTCCAGGAGCACTTAAAGTATCACCATCACCAGGTGCAATGGCTGGCGGAATAGGTGGTGATGGTGGTTTTGTTCAAGCTGATTTTCCTGTACCACCAGGCGCAATACTTTATGTTCGTGTTGCTGGTGGTGGTAAAAATTATGCTGTTACTGCTCCTAGCCCATCTGCTGATTTTGCAAATGGTGGTGGTGGCGGATATTCATCAGTTGAACTTCCTCGTTCATTTCCAACATATCATTTAGTTGTTGCTGCTGGAGGTGGCGGTGGTGGAAAAGCGCCACCAGCAACTTCACCAGTGCCAAGCCCAACCTATCCTACTGGACCGTATACTGCTGGTGCAGACGGCGGACCTGCTTTTGCTGATGGCAGCAAAGTAAGAGAAGTATTTACAGATTATCTGCCTGGAAAAGGTGCATCTTCAAGTGCTGTTGGGCGCAGTGGAATCATACCAATTGGAGAGGTTCCTGTTCCACGTTTGGGTCCTGTTTATGGTCCAATTTATGGACCAGTTTCTCCAGGATTGGGACCATATAAGCGCGCACCTGATGGTGGATTTTTATCAGCAGGTGGTGATGCTTATGGTGACACAATTTGGATTCGCTCAGCACCATTAGTACCATCACCAGTCGCTTCAGGTCCTTTAGCGCCACTCACACCCTACACGTTTACAAGTTCAGCAATAAATGGTGGTGGTCATTGGATTTATGGACCAGTAAATAATCCGCCATTTAGCACACTTTCACAAAGATTATCTCCTGCTGATCCTAGTGTTCCTCCTGGAATTGCAAAAGCAAATAGTAATTTAATTGCTTGGCCAGATACTAATTACGAAAATGAGGCTTGGTCTATAAAAGGTGCAGGTGGTGGCGGTGGATATTATGGTGGTGGAATGGCAGCACCACAAGAATATTTTAATTTTACTTCAAATTTTGGAGAAGCAGGTGGCGGTGGTGGGTCCTCCTATATAAATCCAACAGGTACAAATCGTACAATGGCAAATACTGCACCAGGATACACTCCAAATCCGATTTATGTAGCCTATGCTACTGCAGCGCTACCAGACGACACAAAGGCTGCAACAGGAAGAGGTGGTCATGGTGGTAATTTTCCTCCCGCAACACCATTCCCAATTAGAAATGCTGCTTGGACCGCGCAACAAGGTGGAGACGGTTTAGTCGTTATTGTTTATTAATTTATTATTTGGAGATAATGATATGAGTGATCTATACAAACTTGGTTATAAGGTGATTCGAAATGCAGTTTCCAAAAAAATTCTCTCTTTTATGGCATTACAAGTTAATATGCAAAAAGATTATGAGAATTTTACCAAAGGAATTCCTTTGAATTCGTATATTGCTTATGATCCAAATCAACCGCAATCACAAGGAGATGAGCAAGTACCAAACGCATATAGTTTTTCACGAACCTTTTGTACTGAATCTTTGTTGATGACAATGCTTCCTTTTATGGAAGCGCAGACAAATAAAAAGTTGTATCCAACATATTCTTACGGTAGAATATACTTTCAAGACGCAGTATTAAATGTTCACAAGGATAGACCAAGTTGTGAATTTTCTGCGACTTTACCAATTGAAACAAACGGACAAGATTGGCCAATTTATATTCAAGATTTAAATGGTAAAGTGAAAGAAGTTCTACTCAAAGAAGGCGACATTTGTTTATATTGGGGAACTCAAGTATATCATTGGAGAGAAAAATTGGTTGGAAACAAATACATGCAGCTATTTTTACACTATGTTGATAAAAATGGTCCGCATGTTGAATGGGCTTTTGATAAAAGACCAATGCTTGGTGCACCTGCAGAAACTGTATTACCTAATCAAGAAAAACTACAATGGTAAAGCACCAATAAATATAAGATGGCAGAGATAACATACAATTATGAAGAAATTACTCCTAACGTAAAACCTTATAGAGGTTATGACGATTTCATTCATTCAATCCGAATACGAATGAGTGCAAATGATGGTAATAATATAGTTGAGACTGCGGGCGTTTTTGAATTAAACGTTGATCGTGAATTTACAGAAGAAAATCCTTTTGTTCCTTTTGATCAATGGAATCGCGCAAAAGTTTTAGAAGTTGCGGATTCATTAATCGCAAGGGCAGGAACAAAAGAACGACTTCAAATGAAATTAAAAGTTGCTGCCGCAAGACCTCAACCAAAACAATTCAACCTTTAATCGACCATGACAGTTTTATCCGCTCTTAAATCTGGTAACACTGCTCAGTTAGATGAATATACTGGTTATCTAACTGAGATTGTTTATGACACAGATAAAAACACCATTCGTGTTCATGATGGTGTTAAAAAGGGTGGTTATGAAATTCTGGGTGGTTATACCATCACAGGCAATACCATTAACTATGGTAGCAATGTTACACTACAGGGTGGTAACACAGCAATCACTATTGACGACAATGGCGTTCGAATTAATTCGAATACATTAATTGTTGGTACAACAAATGTTCTTGCTGCAATTGCAAATGCTGAAAATGTAATTATAAAAGTTGCAAACAATTTAGTTGGTAATGCAGCTGTTTTGAATTTTCAAAATGGCAATAATGTTATTATCACAACAACATCAAATGGCAATCAAATTAATTTGCGATTTTCATCAACTGCTACTGGTGGTGGGAATGGTGCAAGTGCATTATTAAATTATACTTATAGTTCAAATACAGACAATGTAACACCTGGAGTTGGTATCGTTAAATTTGATGATGCTAATTTGCAATTAGCAACTGAAATGTATTTGGATTATTTTGATGATTATACAAATAATCTTAGTAACTACTTTATAAATTTAAATAATGATGGTACTGGTTATATTAAAATTATCAGCGGTTTAAATCCAGAAAAATTTGCGATATTTGCATATTCATCAATAAATGACATTACTGCGACTGGTTATAATATCTTTACAATCAGTCATATTTCTGGTGGTACAGATACGTTTGATGATACTGAAGATGTAAGAATTGATTTTGATCGTTACAGTGAAACTGGTCCTGCTGGCAACGTTGGTGTTGAAATTGAAGAATGGTTGATAGGCGAACAACCTGTTATTAATTTCAAAAGCGGCAACACTGCAAATTTAATCATAACAGGCGAAGAAGATTCTAATAATTTTAGAACTAATGTTTATATTGATCTTGTTGCAACTACAGTAGTTGGTGCAAAAGGTGAGCCTGGAACACCAGGTGGTCCAGAAGGTTTTCAAGGCGCACAAGGTTTTCAAGGTGCACCTGGTGGTGCAAAAGGACAAAAAGGTATAAAGGGTGACGTTGGTACAAAAGGTCCTCAAGGTTTTAGAGGATATCAAGGCGTTCAAGGTGCTCAGGGTTTTCAAGGCGCTCAAGGTCATCAAGGTGTTCAGGGTCACCAAGGCGTGCAAGGTCATCAAGGGGTCCAAGGTACACAAGGTGCTCAAGGTGTGCAAGGCGCACAAGGTGCTACTGGTGCGCAGGGTGCTGCTGGTGTTTCAGATGTACCTGGTCCACAAGGTCCAGCTGGTTCTCCTGGCGCTCAAGGTGCCTCAGGAACTCCAGGAACTCCTGGCGCAGACTCATTTATTCCAGGACCAAAAGGCGATAAAGGCGATAAAGGCGATAAAGGTGAAGGAGTTCAAGGTGGTGCTGGTGCACAAGGTGCTGCAGGTCCTCCTGGTCCACAAGGCGCAACAGGAGCACCTGGAGCACAAGGCGCTGAAGGACCACAAGGCGCTACAGGTTCTGCTGGTACAGCAGGAACACCTGGAGAAAAGGGCGCAGCGGGTCCGCAAGGCGCGCAAGGTGCTGCTGGCGCACAAGGTGCTCCTGGCGCACAAGGTGCTACTGGTGCAGACTCATTTATTCCTGGAGCAAAGGGTGATAAAGGTGAACAAGGTCCTCCTGGCGCACAAGGAAGTTTAGGTGCTCAAGGTGATGTTGGAGCACAAGGCGCACAAGGTGCAATTGGACCACAAGGAGCAATAGGTCCTCCTGGTCCACAAGGCGCAACAGGACCAAAAGGCGATGAAGGTCCGCAAGGTCAAACGGGTCCACAAGGTCCTAGTGGATCTGGCGCACCAGGACAGCCTGGCATACCAGGAGGACCTGGACCACCAGGACCACAAGGACCACCAGGAACTGGTGTGCAGGGCGCTAAAGGTGACAAGGGAGATAAAGGATCAACAGGTCAAACAGGCGATGTTGGTCCACAAGGTCCACAAGGCGTTCAAGGCGCTCAAGGTATTCAAGGTCATCAGGGCGTACAAGGTCATCAAGGACATCAAGGTCGTCAAGGTGCTCAAGGTGCACAAGGTGTACAGGGTGAGCAAGGATTCCAAGGAATTGCTGGTGTTCAAGGTAATCAAGGTCGAATAGGACAAACTGGCGCAGCCTCTTCTGGTGGTACAACTTATTTGTTTCAACCACCAGGTGGACCAGATGGGTCAATAGGCGATAGTGATCCAGGAACAGGATTTTTCAGATTCAATAATGCTGACATTACCAGCGTAACTAGAGTCTTTATTGATCCAGGTGATGTCTGGTCTATTCGTCATGATACGTGGTTAAATTCATTTGATGACAGTACAAGCACTTATAAAGGCATTTTAGAAATTGAAGAAAATGCTGTGCCTGAACCTGGATTGGAAGAAGAACATAACTTCTCCATGTGGAGAGTAACACAAATACAATATGTTCCAGACACTGGTAGTGGTGAATACTTTAAGATTTATGTTGAATATATTTCTGGTCGTATGCCAGCATCAACATATGGTTTACCGTATTCAATTCGTTTTTATCGTACAGGCGATAAAGGGGAACAAGGTCCACCAGGAGGACCACAAGGATTTCAAGGTACTCAAGGACGACAGGGAACGCAAGGCGTTCAAGGCACTCAAGGATCGCAAGGTTTTCAAGGCGCTCAAGGTTTCCAAGGTGCACAAGGAGTACAAGGCGCTCAAGGATCGCAAGGTTTTCAAGGTTCTCAAGGTTTCCAAGGTGCACAGGGTCGCCAAGGTTCGCAAGGTTTCCAAGGTGCTGCTGGTTCTCCAGGTGTTGGTCCACCAGGTCCACAAGGTGCACAAGGTTTTCAAGGCGCTCAAGGAGTTCCAGGATTTCAGGGCGCTCAAGGATTTCAAGGCGCTCAAGGTAGCCAAGGATTTCAAGGCAGTCAAGGTTTCCAAGGTGCTGCTGGTTCTCCAGGTGTTGGTCCACCAGGTCCACAAGGTGCACAAGGATTTCAGGGAAGTGGAGGTTTATCTGGTCCTCAAGGATTGATTGGACCACCAGGTGTTCAAGGCGCGCAAGGTACGCAAGGATTTAGAGGATTTACTGGTTTTCAAGGCGAACAAGGTGCGCGAGGATTTCAAGGCACTCAAGGATCGCAAGGTTTTCAAGGCGCTCAAGGTTTCCAAGGTGCACAAGGAGTACAAGGCGCTCAAGGGCGAGAAGGAATCCAAGGCGCTCAAGGCGCAAGAGGATTTCAAGGCACTCAAGGTGCATCAGGTTTTCAAGGCGCACAAGGTGTACCAGGTTTTCAAGGTGCACAAGGTTTTAGGGGCGCAACAGGCGATCCTGGATCGCAAGGTGCTATTGGTGCTGGAGGTTTTCAAGGTGCGCAAGGATTCCAAGGTGCTGCTGGCGCTGGTGGGGCAGCAAGTAATTTAAATACACAAGTTATAACTGGCACAACAGGATATATTATCTTCCCATCAGATTCCGTTACAGGTATTGCAACAATACTTCAGTATGGAACAGTATCGCGCGCTGGGGCTAACTGGAATGAACCTGCTGTAATTACCGTCAACTTTCCAACAACATATCCAAATGCTTGTTATAGCGTACAATTAACGACTGATGGTTTTACTGCTGCTTATGATGTTTGGGCACAAGTATATTCAATTGGCTTTTCTTCATTCCAATTTCTCAATCAAAGATCTAGCAGTGGTGCAATACAACCATCTACATTGTATTATGTTGCATTAGGTTATTAACATGACAATTTATTACAGCCCAAATAATAAAGGTTTTTATGATGATAGGTTAAACTATTCATCATTACCTGCAGATAAAATTGAAATAACCACAGAAGAACATCAACGCTTATTATTTGAAATTAATTCAAATAATAAATCTATTATTATTTCAAATGGTAGTATTAACTTAGAAGAAAAACCGCCATTTGTAATAACCTGGGAAGTTATTCGCGAACAAAGAAATTTTTTATTAAAGGAAACTGATTATACACAACTACCCGACTTCCCAGAAACCAAAAAAACTCAGTGGGCTACATATAGACAGTTGCTTCGCGATATCCCACAAACCTATGCAACACCACAAGAAGTGATTTGGCCAACACCACCAACTTGAGAGAGTAATTTATGATTCATGCATTTGTGATTAATTTGACCAAAAATCCTACAAAATTAGCCTCTTTTATTAAACGATTTAATAATCAATTTCCCGATAAGTCTAAAATCGTATTAAATCGTTTTGAAGCCGTGAATGGTATGAATATCAACCACGACCAATTATTAAAGATGGGTTATGACACTTATCGCCCCTGGCGCGATCCATATCATAATCGTAAGTTTACACACGGTGAAATTGGTTGCACTTTAAGTCACATTGGTGTTTGGGAAAGATGCATTCAATTAAATGAGCCAATTATCGTATTTGAAGATGATATTGAATTTTTACCTAATTTTAATTTAGAAGATATTTTAGAGATTTTAAAAACAAAAGAGTTTGTTTACTTGTCTCGAAAAGAAATTGGCGGTCGACCAAAAAAAATTAACGATAAGTTAGCAGTTCCATCTTACTCATACTGGACTTGTGCTTATGCAATAACACCAATTGCTGCAGTTAAATTATGCAACAGTTTTGCTTACAATAATCTTTTGCCTGCTGATGAATATCTTCCTTTAATGCTTGGAATTCATCCATCGGCAGAACTAAATGATTATTTTATGCATCTACCTAAAATAGAGCCTCTTGCATTTGAGCCAAATGTATGTAAACCTATAGCAGGAGCATTTAATAATTCAGACACTGAGATTGGAACGGGAACAAAATATTTCAAAGATTTTGATCTAAAAGTTGTTACTGTTGCAACAGATTTGAACAAAGCCAAACAGTTACTTACATCTTCTGAAAAAAATAACATTAAAGTGAAGGTTCTTGGTGCGAATATCGACTGGACTGGCGGCGATATGAAGCGAGGTCCTGGTGGGGGTATGAAGATTAATCTTTTTCGAAATGAATTAAAAAATTATCGTAATGATGATATTGTAATGTTCGTTGATGGTTATGATGTATTGATTAATGAAGAAGAAAGCGGCATTTTAGAACGGTATTTAAGTTTTCACTGCAAAGTTCTTTTTGCAGCTGAAAAGGTTTGTTGGCCAGATCGAAGTTTAGAACCTTACTTTCCTGAACCTGCAAATGGATATCGCTATTTAAATAGCGGTTGCTTTATTGGTGTTGTTTCAGAGTTAAAAAAGATTGTTTCTGATGAGATAAATGATACTGACGACGATCAACTATATTTCCAGAAAAAATATATTAGTAAAAAATACGATATAAAACTTGACCATGAAGGTTATGTATTTCAATGCGTTTCAATGGTTGAAGATAAAATTGCGTTAAATAAACACAATCAAATTACCAACTCAGAAACACGCTGTACGGGAGTTATCTTACACGGTAATGGCGGTTCTGCGGCAAAAGATCGTTTCGACTCAATCTATAATTTCTTATTTTCAAATAATGCGCCAACCAAAACCAAGTTTACTTTCGCAAATACAAAAGATTTCAGAATAATCGGTCCAGAAATTATCTGCATGAAGTTTATGACGCCTCAGATGTGCGCCGATCTAATCGGCATGGCAGAAGAAACAGCGCGTAAAAATGGCGGTTTCAAGCCACTTGAATACGACAAATTTCCAGGACAAGAGCTTCGAATTAAAGCAATAGATCCAAGTTTATGGACTGCAATTGAACAAAATTTAAAAGAGTATGTTTTTCCTGTAATTGAATCGTATTGGGCACCAACGCAAATGTATGGCGTTCGAGATCTTTTTGTAATTCGATATAGCCCAGATACACAAAAATCGCTCAACTGTCATAATGACGCTTCTATGGTAAGTGGGACTGTTAAACTTAATAATGATTATACGGGAGCAGAATTATTTTTTAGAAGGCATAACATTAAGAATACTGACATGGAAGTGGGTGAATTATTGCTTTGGCCAGGACAGGTGACTCACGGTCACGAGAGCCTACCAATTACAAGTGGAACTAAATATAGTTTAGTTCTATGGACACAACGCCACCCAAGAGATGAAATTTAATGGCTAAACCTACCTCTCGCGCCGAATTAAAAGATTATGCGCTACGCAAATTAGGGTTTCCAGTCGTAGAGATTAACGTCGACGACGATCAATTAGACGATCGCATTGACGAAGCTCTTACGATGTACCAGCAATTTCATTATGATGCAGTTGAAAAGACCTATTATAAGCATCAGGTTACTGACGGCGACGTCGCTAACACTTATATTTCAATGCCAAGCAGCATCATTGGCGTAACTCGTATGTTTCCTGTCAGTTCCGACAGCGTAAACTCGAACGCCGCAGGCAATTTTAACATGTTTGATTTGACGTATCAGTTACGTTTGAATGAACTTTACGACTTTACCTCTGCAGATTACGTCTACTATGCACTCGCAAAACAACATATTCGCACACTCGATCTTCTATTTTTAGGTGAACAACCGATTCGTTTTAATCGCCATAACGATAAACTTTATATCGATATGAAATGGAATAATCGAATTGTTGTTGGAAGTTACTTGGTTATTGAATGTTATAAAGTAATCGACACAACCGCTTCCACAGAAGTTTGGAACGATAGTTGGCTTAAAAAATATGTAACTGCGTTGTTCAAAAAACAATGGGGCGAAAACCTCAAAAAGTTTTCTGGCGTTCAACTTCCTGGTGGAATCACACTGAACGGTCAGCAAATATGGAATGAAGCAGTTGAAGAAATTGAACATCTTGATCAATTACTTCGCGATACATACGAAGAACCGCCACAATTTGAGATTGGTTAATGCCAACGTCAGTTTATTTTAATAATTATAATTCTCACGCTGAGCAACGATTATATGAGGATTTAATCGGAGAAGTCATCAACACTTACGGGATAGATGCAAAATATATCCCGAGAGAATCAGAGTCATCATTTGATCTTATTTTCGGCGACGACCCAACTAAAAAATATGAATCGTCTTACCCAATTGCAGTATATGTTCAAAATGTTGATGGGTTTCAAGGTGGCGATTTGTTTAGTAAGTTTGGTCTCGAAATTCGCAAACAAGTTCAGTTTATTATTCCTCATCGCGACTTTAAACGTGGTATACCACAAAATTTAACACGCCCAAGAGAAGGAGACTTATTGTGGTTAACAAACTTTAATAATTTATTTGAAATTACTTTTGTTGAACGCGATAACTTTTTTTATACTTTCGGCAGATCAAGTTATTATGGATTTCTTGTTACTTGCGAACTATTTCGTTACAGTAATGAGAACCTTGCTACAGGCGACCCAGAAGTTGATGTAATTGAAGATACATTCGGTACTGTATTTCAATATACAATGACTGCAGGTGGAAGCAGCACATATATTTTAAATGAGCAAGTTTATCAGGGCACAGATCTTAATTCTGCAACTGCAACTGCTTATGTTTCTGAATGGGACAAACCAACTCTTAAACTAAATTTAAAAGACATCAAAGGCAGATTTGCAACAGGATCTGCGATTAAAGGCGTTGAATCGAATGCTAGTTATGTTTTATCAAGTGCAAACTTGTTTGAAAGTATTAATGATGGACTTGATAATAATTTTGATATTGAATCAGAAGCAGATGGTGGTATTTTAGATTTCACAGAATCTAATCCATTTGGTGAACCATAATGCTTGGTAGTCCATTCTATCATCGAACAATACGCAAAAATGTAATTGCGTTTGGGTCTTTATTTAACGACATTACACTTGTGCGATATTTAAAAAATAGTTCAACCGAAATTGAGCGCTTTCGAGTTCCACTTTCATACGCACCAAAAGAAACATTTATCACTAAACTTCTCGGTGATCCTGATTTACAGAAAAACGTGCAAATTGTTTTACCAAGAATGTCTTTTGAGATTACATCAATCACTTATGATTCATCAAGAAAACTTTCCTCACTTAATGAAACCTTTTTCATTAAATCTAATTCTAAACTAGACTATTTGCGCAGCGGTGTTCCATATACAATTGGATTTAATTTGCAAATTTATGTGCGTAATGTTGAAGATGGCACACAAATTGTAGAACAAATATTACCGTTTTTTAATCCAGATTATACTGTTTCTATAAACTTTATAGACAATTTAGAAACTAAAAGAGATATTCCAATTATTTTAAATGATGTTTCATATACCCAAGAATATGAAGGCGCTAAAGGAACTGTTCGTTATTTAATATGGACTTTATCTTTTAGTATGAAAACATACTTCTTTGCTAGTACATCAGAGTCCAGTATTATTCGTAAGGTTGTTGCAAATACTGCTTATGAAATTGAATCAACAGCGCTCCGTCAATTTATTTTGGAAAGTGGCTGTGTTTATAAACTTGGTGAAACTGTATATCAAGGACCAAATATTCCCAATGCTACTGCAATTGGTGTTGTGACGAATCAAATAGGAAATACGGTTACAGTTCAATTGCGATCGGGAAAATTTGATATAGACAAACCATTATTTGGTAATGAAACTCGTGCAAATTGTAATATCATTGCAGATATAAATGAACCGCTTCAATTAGTCTATCAATCAGCAACACCAAATCCTTTGACGGCAAATACAAGCAGTGATTTTGGTTTCACAGATGTATTGCAAGAATATCCTTACATTTATCCTGTTACTGCCAATACAGACAGTTACAGCACAGATTCGTTAAATATTACCGTCGACACCAATCAATTAACCTCAGACGAAGAGCGATAAAATGGCAAAGCAAACTATTAATCTTGGATCAGCAGCAAATGATGGTACAGGCGATAAACTTCGTGTTGCATTTGACAAGATCAACGATAATTTTACAGAATTGTATGAACAAGGCGACAAAGGCACAAAAGGCGACAAGGGCGAACCTGGCGCTGGTGGTGGCGGTTCAGGTGCACAAGGTGCACAAGGATTTCAAGGCGTTCAGGGTGCTACAGGATCTGCTGGCGCACAAGGCGATGCTGGCGCAAAAGGCGAAAAAGGTGATGTTGGCGCTCAAGGCGCAGCTGGATCGACTGGCGCACAAGGCGATGCTGGCACAAAAGGCGATAAAGGCGAACCTGGCGCTGGTGGTGGAGGTGGTAGTCTTGGCGATTTACAAGTTATTGCAACTACATTAGACATAGCCAATACCACTAACAGTAGCATAATTAATATTGGAAGTGGTCCTGCCAAATTAACAATGGAATTGGACGCTAATAATGATGCATACCTAAAATTGCAGGCTAACACAACTGGCAGTGAAACTTTTTATGAAAGTGGGGATTATACTAGTGGCACATATACAGCAGGTGGTAGTGGTGGTTCAATTTCACTTAGCGGCGCCAACAATGTACAAAACTTTTTAAACAATTTGTCGACACCTGCTAGAATTGTATCACTCACAATTAACGGAACAGACACTGTTCCATATGACGGATCAGGTTATGGTGGCGGTTCCGTCACGCTTAATACAACAACACCTCCAACAGTAAACCCAACTACCGTTACAAGCATTCGATTCAATGTTGTTTATGAAAATAAATTTCTAATTGATAGAGATGAAGGCGATTATGGTATCTACATCGGAGATCATAATTTTGACATTAGAAGTATTCGCGACATTCGTCTATATGCAGGAGATGATTTTTCTATTGAATCAAACGATAATTTTGATTTACGAAATCGCAGTACTGACACTGGAATACGATTAATAACAGATTATAATAATGCTCAACATCAGTTAGAATTTCATGCTAATGGTGCATTACAAACTGCAGCAAATGGCGTTTACACCACTAAAGTTCAAAGTGGTGGAGAGTTTAATGAATTGAAATTAGGATTTGACAATGATTTAACTGCTAATGGCAAATATTTGTCATTGCGCGGTGGTGATGATTCTGCACATATACACTTAGATACTGGCGACGGCACAACTTACGATCAATTTTGGGGTGATGATAGTAAGTATGTTAAACTAGACAGAACTGGTAACGTTGCAATTAGAGCATACGAAGCTGGAAATAGTTATGGCAACGTATGGACATTTGTGCCAAATGGAAATTTGAATTTGCCATTAAATGGTACTCTCAACTTTGGTCAAGGATTAGATTCACTAGGTATTCCTGCAATTAACGGCGCGAATGATAGAATACGTTTGTGGGATTTTGAAGGTGGCGGATCAGGTTATAATTATGCGATAGGTGCTGAAGGAAATCATATGTGGTTCACTATGGACGTGAACAACGGCACAGGTGGTTTCAAATTCTACAGCAGAGATACTCAAATCTTTAAGATTCGTGATGATGGTGCGCTTATATTTGCAGATAGTACGGTTCAAAATACAGCATTTACTGGAACTGCTGGACCACAAGGGGCACAAGGTGTGCAGGGTGCTGTTGGTGCTCAAGGTGAACAAGGTGTTCAAGGTGCTGTTGGCGAACAAGGTGCTGTTGG
>Ga0129333_10003212_pt1 | contig 15255 bp, 14 predicted proteins | sample CPB6_08_DNA_FD_94474 | JGI IMG/M metagenome (GOLD analysis project Ga0129333, IMG submission 94474) | Freshwater to marine salinity gradient microbial communities from Chesapeake Bay, USA - CPBay_Sum_0.6_0.8_DNA | ecosystem: Environmental > Aquatic > Marine > Coastal | place: USA: Chesapeake...
CCTGCTTCTGCATAACGAACACGCAATGTATGGATTTGAGCTACTGGACCTGTCATTGGCTGTACACCAACGATTTCGTTAGCAATAACTGTAGGCATTACACGACGAATAATAGGTAGAATCACACGGTTTAATGTAGAGATGTTACCAGCATGTGTAGCACCAGCTGTTACGCTTTCTTGCAAACTCTTACGAGTATTTTCAAGGATAATACCCATCGTATTACGACGATGTCCTTGCAAGCCTTCTAACAGGGCATCTTTAGTTTCGCCCCAACGGCTTTCTAATAGTTCTTGTGTCATTATCATCTTTCCTTTAAGGTTAAACTATTACTTCAACCCTGCTAAACGCTTGAGCTCAACAACATTGTTTTCACTCGCTGTTTCTTGGGCTGCTGCTGCTTTAGCAGTTTTATCTCCTGTGACTTCACTACGGCTTTCTGAGAGTACTGATTTTTCCTCTTTTTTGGCACCAGTGTTTAATACAGCAGGTAGATACTTCTCAAATGCTGACTTCAATTTAGGAGTCTGCACACTCTCAAGAAGTTCGCGCATGACCGCTTGCTTCTCTTTAACTAGAGTACCTAGTAGCTCATCCATAACAGATTTGCGATCTTGGCTCTCTTTGATCACGCGGATCTCGCGTTCTTTTGACTCAACAACTTTTTGAACTGATTGACGAGCCTCAATGGCTTCGGCTAATGCAGCTTCGCGTTGTTGAACTTCCAATCTTAGCTTTTGAATTTCTTTGTTCTCATTTAAATGAGTTAAACTAAATTCACTAGCAAAGGCTTCGAAAATACGACGCCCAAACATGTTCTCACGAGCAAGTTGAATGTCTTCTTTCAATTGGGTTAGTTCGGCTCCTAGTTTAGTAGTAACTGATTCTTTTACTAAACGGGCACTTTGCTCAATAAAACGCTTCTGGATAGCTTCTAATTTTGTACGAGCTTCTGCAACTAGACGAACCTTGGTTTCCACCACGGCTTTCTTGTCTTGATTAAACTCACGAATTTCTTCAGCTAACGCACGAACGATAAACTTTTCTAGTTTGCTGTAGTTTTCTTTCTGAATCATACGATCAGAACGCAACTCCTTGATTTCGTCAACTAGCTTGTTTACCATGAAGTCGTTAAAACGACTCGCGCTTTCCATCATGTGGTTTTTCATACGCACACGATCTTCAAGCATGGCCTTTTTCTCTACAACGAACTCATCGATTTCCGCTGCGAGATTTTCAGTTACCATTTTGTCTAGTGCCTCGACCATTACAGACTTATCATGCTCATAACGAGTTGCCATTTCTTCACGCAACTCAGCACGAATTTGTTCGCGGGCTTCCGTTAACTTTGCTTCCCAAGCTTCGTTAATAGCACTACGAGTTTCCTCGTTAATGATACCGCTGTCTAGCAATGGTTTGATAGCATCAAACATAGCTTTCTCCTATAATTTTAGGTCTTTGATGAGAGTCACTACACTGTCTCTCAGGTACTTTTGCACTTTTTGATTGTCATTAACTTCGCCTGCCATTTCTAGCACCTTGTGACCATGACGCATGTTTAATAAACCTTCGTATATGGCTTTAGGATAGGCATGTGGAGCACTTGGTTGCGCTACAATGTCTACGGTGACAATCTCAAATTCACTGACATGGCCAGTGGATTCGCTTACGCTGCCGCTGCCGCGACTTGAAACTCCTAGTTTTACACCACTTTCTAACATGGTTTTAACTAATTGTCCCATAGGGGTCGGTAATATTTTTAACTTACCATGCCCGCATGGACCATCCATCCACATCTGTGTAATCATGTGGCTGACACGATCTAAATTAATTTTTAGATCATCGGGATGATCAACTTCACCGAGCACACTATAGCCGCCCTTTATTTGCTCATTGATAGTCTCAACAGCTTTGGCTATTTCATTAACGGGATAAACACGATTGTTACCGTTCTTTACCCCGCCCTCGATGAAAATACCTTTCATGTAGAGATCCTTCCCACCTTCAGTGCGCTCTTCAGAAACAATCTGAATTTGCGCCCGATCAAAAGTAAGGTCTTCTCTAAGATATTTTGTCATATTACTTGTTTCTTACTGTGGTACCCATAAATGCTTTGCCATCCACTGGTAGTTTTCCGCCTGTGGTTTGGCCTTCAGCATCCTTAGATTTTTCCCAACTTGTGTGCTTGTCAGTGTAACCCTTGGTCTTAGCCCCAGGCTTGTTTTCCCACTGATCGGCATGCTTGACATTGCCTTTGCCTTTAGCATACTGGTTGCTAGGTTGTGGAACTGGCTTACCATCTGGAGACTGTTCAGCACCACCTTTAGCGATATTGCCATTGCTGCCGCCCATGTTTACGCCAGGACCGTTAGGACTCTTGGTGTTTAGTGTTGGCTTGCTGCTGCTTTGAGCACCAATGGTTTGACCTTCTGCATTGCTTGGAGTAGCTACTTTATCTACATACTCGCGCACCATGTTTGGGTCAACTGATTCTTCTTTTGGCATACCTTCGTCATCGTCGCCGCCCATGTCATCATCGGCTCCACCAAAGTCGGGATCACCTTCGCCATCTGAATGCTCTGGTTCACCGGCTTCGTCACTCATTAAAGCATCAAATTCTGCTTTGAGTTCATCAAGTGCAGCTTCAAGATCCATGACACGATCTTCAATGTCGCCCTCACCGCCCATGTCGTCGCCAGGCATCTCATCGCCCATACCGCCCATGTCATCCATGCCGCCCATGTCGTCACCGCCCATGTCATCGCCAGGCATTTCCATATCCATTTCTTCGTCACCAGCTTCAGCCATGCCCATTTCTTGCTCGGCATCAACTTGATCCACTGCTAGCCCGATTTGATCTAATCCTTGTTCGTCAATGAGGTTTTCATAAATCTCGCGACTTTTTTCAACAACGATTTGATGAAATAATTCGCGTGCCTTATCTTCTTGCTCATTGATAATGTATTCAATCAGCTTTTCGTATTGGTTCATCTAGGAGCTCCTATTAAAAAATTATGTAATACTATATTGAGTATTTACATAATCTTGTAATATAATGCTCTAAATGGCTAGTTTTGCGGGGTTTTTTTATAATCCAGCAGCTTGTTCCGGTGCCGGAGCACGGTATTGACGCTGTAAACGACGAGTATCGTTAACTTTTTCAAACTTTTTTAAATCATTCATTTTTCTAAGTTGTTTAATTTGAGCCAGCGTCAATCGTGTAGAACGAGTATCTTTTAACTTGCGAGCGGTGTTGTCCGCACGCTCATCGTAATAAGCATCGGGCACCTTTTCAAACTCAAATAAATCTCTGATAAACATAAAATTATTTATGCTGGCATAGCTGGAGGAGCACCAGCAGCGCCGACAGCAGGTGCTCCACCCAATGGACTCATTGCGCCACCAGTAGCACCTAATTCGCCAGCACCACCCATGTCAGCACCAGGTTCAGCACCGGCTGTTGCTGTGTCCACAGTATCTAGGTCACCAGCTATTCCACCAGGAGTTACCCCAACACTACGCATACCAACATCAGTTGAATCTTCAGTTTCGCCTTGTTCTTGTGTCCACATTTCTTCGTTTTCTTGCATTTCTTCTTCAGTTAGACCAAGATAGCGTTTCATTAAAAAGCGTTTACTGAAATAAGGAACTTGTTCCAATTGACCAAATACACTGATACGACTACTGTCAATTTCAACTTGACGATGTTGTGCAAAATTTTGCGGCTCATTAAGTTGGAGTTCAAACAACTGTCCATCTATGTTAATGCCACGCCAGCGCAGATAAGTTTTGAATTCCTTATCTAAATTGGAACAAATCATGTTTTGTAGTCGTATACAATAACGATTAAAACGCCATTCCTGTATAAGAGCAGTACCTACCCTACCATCGCCGTAGGCTTGAGTACCGTCATCTAGGCCGGTAGGTAAGTAGCTGCTGGGAATACGCAATCCACGAAACAACTTATTTGTAAAAAATCTTAAGTCGGTAATTTCGCCTAGATTCTGCCCACCTTGCAGTGTTTCTACACTACTACCCCGCCCATCTGCTGTTTGTGGAAAAAAGTAATCTTCGTTTGTGCTCAATGGATTGTAAGTAGCGTCCATCATGTTAATACCACCACCTGTTTGTGTTGGTATACGACGCTGATGAATTTCATTCTTAATACGCTCAACAAAAGCCATGGCTAAATGGTTTGGCATATTACCAACATCTATCTTGAATATTCTACGCTCTGGTGCTCGTTGCACACGATAGATGATAATAGCATCTTCTAGTAATTCTTTTTGTTTAAATACCTTGAAAATGTTTTCTAACACACTGTTCCCAAACGGCCAAAATATGTCTAGGCCTTCGGTCAAACTCAAATGTACTACATTCCTAGCATCGACCCCGACTTCATTCTGTGCATTTTGAAATCTACTACCGCCGGTAAAAGGAGCGTTAGGTTGTACATATGCGCCATTAGGTCCACCCACTTGCGGATGGTTAACATATGTATCGCTGGTACTTACCACAGTGACAGTGAGATTTTTTAGATTGGGTTGAATATCTTTAATTACATATTGCTCAGGTTCTTTGCCTTCAGCTTCGTTTACAATAATTTTGGTAACCTTACTCATTTCAACCCAATACAACTTGAAATTTTCAGGATCTCTTACAAATACTTGATCACCATACTTTAATGTGTTTCTGACAATTTTAAAAATTCTTCTGTTTAACTCATTCAAAGTTACCCACTGTTGCAGTTGTTCTTTTATGATTTCGACTTCAGTATCAGTTGGCTTGTCTTTGTAGTGTATATTAAATGGTAGCCCATTTGTTTCATCAGGCTGGCTGCTGAACTCTGCTAAAATATCTAGTGCAGCATTTACCTCAGAATCCATGTCCATTTGTTCATATTGATTATATCTCTCAATACGATTGGGGTGTCCAGTGTATAATTCGGGCAAATTACTTTGATAATTTCTGTAACTGAGAGCAGTATCAACGCCGGCCTGATTTCCCCCATTTCCTAATGGGCTCATCAAAGCAGCGTTAGGTTGTTTAAAGTATTTTTTCCAGGTCATTACAGGTCTTTATAATTGTATATTTATTACACACTGGCATTAGCCAATTTATCATTGCTAGTTCTGATAGCATCCAATGTCAGTCGCATTTCATTGGCCATGGTAAGACTTTGACGCTGTAATAAGTTTTGTTCCTGCATGATTTGTTTTAATTCATTTTGAAACTGCCTTGTTTCAGCACTGATGCCGGGATTGGTACCGGCATTTCGTATTTCTACACCGGCTTGCCTGCTTGCTGCTGCAATTGTACTAGCGCCAATAAGAGCCGAATCTGCTGCTCTCCTAATACTATCTAAGAAACTTCTGCTGCGTTCATTTGTTGTTACCATTGAATTACCAGGCAAATCAACAAACTCAGGCCCACGCTCGCCCACCAAAGTTAGCCCCGACGCAGATCCACCTGTGGCCCGTTTCTTATCAGCAAAACTACCTAAATAACTACCAGCAGTTCCACCTAGGGTAGCACCTATGGTACCACCAATTACTGCACCAACTCCGGGAATGGGTATAAGAACTTGGCCTAATCCTGCACCAAAAGCGCCGCCAGCCAAGCTACCGGCTACACCGCCCAATACCTTGCCGGCTGGTTCGCCAGCCAAGTTTGCTGGTGGCTCCGGTGGTATCATAGGCTTACCATCTTCACCTATTCCAACGCTTTTCAAAAACTCTTGTACAGTTTTTATACTGGACTGAATCACTGCTGCGTACCCTTCCACAGCACCTTTTAGTGTTTGTGCAACATCAACTTTTAATTTTTGTGTGGCCTCTGCTGTTTCATTCACAGTGGAAGTAAGAGTTCTTGTTGAATTCATTAATTCTGTAGCAGCACGCTCAGCACCGGCAGTGGCACCTTCGCCTATTTTTGTTCCTGCTAAGATTAAGGCAGAATTTATGCCGGTAATACTACTTAATAGACTATCACCGGTTAATCTTGCACCAATAGCAACATCTTGAAACGCAGTAGAATTTTCTCTTGCATACTTACCGGCTTGTGCTAGACCTTCAGTAGTGATGCGTTGGGCAGCAGAGGCATCTAGGCTACTGTCACTTAACACACGATAATTTTCAAACATCATGCGCCTAAACATGGGATTTTGTTGCATGGCAACATTAGTACCAATGTCTGTAATTGCCTGACCACCACTAGCAACCAATTCCATATAGCCCTTTTTAAGAGCATCGGGGGTAGCGGCCAATTGTCTTTGTAATTTTTCTACAGCTTCGGGACCACCAAGTTGTAACGCTCTTGCATACATATCAGCTTCAAGAACCTGTAGTCTTGCTTGCTCCATTCTGCGCTTGGCATCTTCCCCGGTGACATCAGCAAGAACTTTCATGTCTTTGCCTAATTTTGCTGTCATTGACGCCAATTCCATGTCATTATAGCGTCTACGATCTCCGGCAGCATTTAGGTTAGCAAATACCTGAGCTATGAGTTCGCCTTGTTCTTCAGCATTGAATCCTAGTTTTCTTAGCTGCATACCTAACTGGTCATTTCTCAAGACCGAGCTTACACCAACCAATCTTTTAGCTGCTTCGCCTGCCCCAACACCCATCATGGTCAGGCTTTCCCTACTTTGTTTTAAAACTCTAGCGAATTGATCAACATCTAGGCCAGCCGCATAACTCATGTCACGCAGTTCATCGAGTCCACCTGCAACAATTACACCCGAGTCGGCTACTAACTTGAATCCATCCCGTATCTTCTTTAATTCTGTTGCCAAGTACTGATTGGCCCGTTCCCCATACTCTAGTACCTTTTTACCCGTGGCTTCGGTTACAGCACCAAAAACTCCTAAAGCTCCACCTATGATTTTAAAAGCTGGGTGTCGTGCAAAAATAGCTAACGCACCACCTGCCATTTCCAAAAATTTGGCAAATGTTGAAGTTCCTTTTTCCGCTACTTTAAGTCCTTCGCTGATTGTAGTGGCACCAAAATCGATTTCGTCACTGCTTTTTTGTAGCTGCGAGGCCAATGTAAATGTACTTTTTACTAATTGATCAGCGAATCCAAGTAAACCACGAGCAGCTTCGCTGGCAGTTGCACCAAGATTGGCCCGAGCTAGCCTTGAATTTTCTAACTTGCGTAAGTTAGTGAGTTCGTCAATTTCCCTTTTTGCAGCACGACCGGATTCGGTTTGTCCACCTTGCTGCATGTAGGTTTCTTGTGCTTTTTTAATACGCCTATCTAGTGCTTCGAGATTATCTGTGGTTTCTTTTATTTGCTTGGACTGTCCCTTGATGAAATCAATTGTGGACTTGAAAGGATTTCCCCGCTTGATTTCCGCGCTGGTTAATTGTATTTGTTTTTTAAATTCTTCTAAATCCGCACTATCAAGTCGTGGACTCGAGCCAGGTGCGCCAAAGAAGTCCATGAACAACTGGCGCATTTCTGCTGTGGTAATAGGAGTGGTCATGTTTTAAGCAATAAATACAGTGTTATTCAATTATTTATGGATCAAGACATGACCAATTCCAACCCACTCACCAAATACTTTCGCCAGGCTGCTATTCATATGGAACTACCTAGCGGCGGCAGATTTTGGCCTCCGGGCACTATAGAAATTCCCGCCAGCGGCCAAATTGCCATAATGCCCATGACTGCTAGGGACGAAATCACATTACGCACTCCAGATGCATTAATGAATGGATCGGGTATTGTTGAAGTTATCCAAAGCTGTTGCCCAGCCATAAAAGATGCATGGCATATGCCAAATCTAGATGTAGACGCAGTATTAATAGGTATTCGTATTGCAACCTATGGTACTAACATGGATTTTAACAGCGAATGTCCATATTGTAAAAATAAAAATTTACATGGAGTAGATTTAACTAGTTGTCTGGCAGGCATACGAGCGCCAGATTATGATACTCCGGTACATCACGATGGTCTGCAAATTAAACTTAGACCGGTAAACTATTTTGGAATTAATAGAGATAACAACATCAATTACCACGAACAGCGAATGATGGATGCTTTGCAAAAATCGGATGTGGATCCAGAATTACGCAAACAAGAGGTAATGGACAGTGTCAACAGATTAATAGAAGCCAATATATACAGTGTGGCATTATCTACCCAATACATAACCATGCCCGACGGAACTGTGGTAAGTGACCCCGAATACATACATGAGTATTATAAAAATGCATCAGGCGATGTTATTAGAGCCATACAAAAAAGGCTGTCAGAAATAAACGAAAGCGGCGGAGTTAGTCCAATACCGGTCAAATGCGAAAATTGTCAAGCCGATTATGCTGTCCCATTAGAGTTTGATTATGCTAATTTTTTCGGGCAAGGCTTTTGACTTTAGATGAAGCCGGTATCGTAGGGTTAATAGAACAATACGAAAACGAGTCAAAAGCCTTAAAATCTGAAATACTTAAAATGTGCTGGTATATGCGAGGAGGACTCAGTTACGAGGAAGCCATGTTTTTATCAGGACAAGAACGCGAAATAATCGCTAAAATCATAGAAGAAAATTTAGAAACTACTAAAAAGTCAGGATTGCCATTCTATTAAGATTTGCTTTCGCAAATCTATTTCTTTCGCTTGCGCTCAGAAATCTTTTTTCTTATTCTTTAAAGAAGGCATTCATCCAGATAATTCAGTCATAATTTGCCCGCTAGGAGCAAATTATGATGACGCCTTCATCCGAGTGCATCAGTCACTGATCTAGTAGAGTTGTTTATTAAACAGGAGGCGGTTGACCTGTACCCCCATACTCTAGCTTTTGCATGTCAACGGAACCCGCATCGCACTAATCAGCAGCACGAATTGAGCCTACGGTTGTCGCTTTTTCACAGAGCCGTAACCATTTGAAGCCTAAAGTTAGTTTCTTACCTCGCAATGCCCAAGATCTGACGGTAAATGAATACAGCCTCAATGGGAGTCGAGCAGCCCCGACCAAACGCTATTGCATGTTAACGGCACAAGGCCGCGATTGAATCTCTGTTGTTGTTAAGGAATTGTTCTAGATCGAATATTTGCCAGACATGGTGTCTTGATCTGTAAGTGAATGAGCTAAGGGTCGGGTCCCAGTTGTGATTATGTGGTACTACTACGAATGTGCCTTTGCGTGTGAACTTCATGAACAGAATGTTAAAATCGCCTTCGTCAGCTACCTCTAACATCTGTTCAATCCATGCGTCTAATTGCCTACATGAGCCTGTGAATAATTGATGAAATGGAAAATCTGCGTAGTTTTTTGCTTCGGCATTCATACGACCAAAACTGGGTCCTGGAACTATGTCGCCTTTGCTATGCCTAATTTGAGCCTCTGATAAATTGTCTTTTCTATGTGTGTTTTTGCCACCGATGTAAGCACCAGAGTTAGTAACACGAATAAAACTTTCGCCAAACAGCTCTGTTAAGCGTCGGGCTATGTCGCGTTCGAAACTACTTCCTTTGTTTTTACTTTTTGATGGCATTTATTAAGTTATACTTATACTAGAATTGAGGTTTTTATGGGTGACTCTATTGAGTATATTATCTTTTTCATTATGTAATATTATTTGTTCGTCCCACTATACCTCTAAATCAGTACTATACGAAGTGAAACCATTCTGTTTGGTTACACGCAATATATTACTGACTCTACTGACTAGTTCGTCTCTATGACTCACTAGCCATACACTTTTACGGGCATCCCTACTGATCTTCTTTAATATGGCTAAACTACTTTCCATGCCAGAAGCGTCTAAGCCCGAATCTACTAGTTCATCAACAAAAAGTAAATTCATCCTATGATATAAACTTTCGTAAACATCGCGGAACGCCCAGCTTAGACTCAGTATTAGTCTGTTTCGTTCCCCTCGGGATAAGTTATCGAAATCCAAGTCTCTACCTAACTCAGTTATTTCCACGCTTAGATCATTCTTGAACGCTACTTGATGTGGTAGGCCAATCTTCTCTAAGTAATAACTAAGTCTTGTATTTAAGTAATTCAAGTTCTGATCAATGATTTTCTTACGAATAAAGCTGTCTTTGTTGGTTAATAACTTTAATAGAAACTCTTCATGCTCTTTGATTTGAGTAAAAGCATTGATTTGATCATAGCTTACTTCTGCAACTGCGTTTTGCTCCATGTCGCGGATCTGATCTGCGTATGGGTCAATTTCTTGTTGTTTGCTTGTGATCTGTTGTTGCAAATTTGATATGGTAGCACGATGTTCTACAGCATCTGCTTCACGATCATAAAATACCTGCGGTCTCGTGCCTAATTCACCTACTTCATCGAGGTCTGCAATTACATGATCCAGCGCAGATTGATTGTCTGCAATTGATTGTGTGAGCTCGTCCCTGGCAGTATTTTTTTGTGTTAGTAAGCGTTCGTGCTTGTCGTCATGGAAATCTTGGCCACAGCTAGGGCAACGATGTTTCAGTAATTGATCTATGTCAGTTGTGAGTTGAGCCAGTTGTTTAGTTTCTCTGCGTAAATCTGCTTCGATTCTTACTTGTTCAGATTTGAGGCGATTTATATTTTGTTGACGCAACGAGTACTGGGCAAGTTGTTGGTGTGCCAAAAGTTCTTGGTCTATGTCTAATTGATTCAGCTGTTGGTATGCGGTTTGTAGTGCAGATAGATCTTGGTGTTGCCGCTCTAACCACAACTTTTGTCTGCGTTTTATACTATTAATTTGTTCTTCTATGCGTTGATTGGCATCAATTGTGGCTTTTATCCTAGCTTCTTCGGTTTGAATTTTGTCCTTGCTGATTTTGATACGATCTTTCAAGCCATCTGCTTTTTCTGACAGCATGGTAATACCCAACAACTGCTCAATTATTTCGCGTTGTTCATTGGCTCGTAGACTTAAAAAAGGCAGGGTATAAGTATTCAACGCAACTATGTGTTGAAACATAGTATGTGACATCATTAAAACTTTTTCAATAGCAGTCTGTGTTTCTCTGCTATCACCTTGACTCTCGTCGGTGGCTTGTTGTTCTTGACCGCCTACATAAAATTTTAATAAATTTGGTCGACGGCCACGCTCGATACGATAACTAATATTCTCTCGTTCAAATTCAATAGTAACCAACATGTTTTTATCGTTGGTTCGATTTATCAAATTATCTTTTTTAATGTTAGTAAGTGCTTGACCATATAAAGCATAGCTTACAATGTTTAGTAAGGCCGACTTGCCTGTTCCGTTGCGAGCGCCCGAGTCGTCACCACCTAGATCAAGATTTTCACCTAAAATAAGTGTAAGATCGTCACGATCAAGATTGACACTCTGAGTCACATTACCAATGGATAAAAAGTTACGAGCAGTAACACTTTTGATTTTGAACATTATAGGCTTTGATAAATTTCAAGTAATAACTTGTTATTGTACTGATTGCTTTCTATTGCTGTCAACGATGAGTTAACGATTTGATCCACGCTTTGAAAAGTGATATTGCCCAAATGTACCTGCGCTTCAATGTCGGCTAGAGTGTTGGGAATAAGTTTGATCTCCCGGCATTGGTAGTCGTTCATGAAAGTATCACGCAAGAATCCGGCTTCTTCATAGGTAATATCAATATTCAAGTTTATTCTAGCATGAGTATTGGGTTTTAGTAAAGCAGCGGGATCATCTAACACCGTGCTAAGATCGTACACACGATACACGGGTTGATCGGGCCAAGCATGGTATTCGGGCTCCTGGCCCCATTCCAGGATCATTAGTCCACGACTATCATCACCAGCATCAGCATAGTTATGTGGAAAACAATTGCCAATGTATGTGATGTTTCTTTGGGTTTGGCGTTTGTGAAAGTGTCCGGTAAAGACATGATCAAATCCTGTAAAATGCTCACGGCGTACCTCACCGTGGTCCGGCATGGCCACCATGGCATTCATCAAGTATCCGGGCAGTTCAAAATGCCCAAAGCAGTACTTACCTTGTAAATTAGGTACACGCTGATAGTCGTCGCCCACTAACCAAGGGGCAATAACAACATCATCCTGTTCCAACCAGTCGTTGACTATTCTGACATTTGGAAGATGTCGCGCCCACTCCACGGATTGGATATCTCTACGATCGCGATAATAAAGATCATGATTTCCAGGAATAAAATACACTTGATCAAAATTGGCATTAAGGTGTTCCAGTGCTCGGAGGCTGTAGTTCAGCGTCACGATATTTATACTGGCTCTATTGTTATGCCAATCACCGAGGAACATGGCTGTTTCACAACCATGTGCCCTGGCAGTCTCAGTGGCCCACTTAACAAAGTTTAGACAATCTTCATTGTGTATTTGACTGTTTGATTTGAGACCGAAGTGTATGTCAGTAAAAACTGCTGCTTTGCGAAATAAATTAGCCATTGATCCAGTATAGCAAATTAAACTTAAAAAGTCTAGTCATGATCGTCGTGCATATGCCCACCTGACAGCATGCCTTGACGAGTATAGCTTGGAGCAAAATTATTCATTTCAAGTATATCGTCCCGTAAGTTTTGGTTACGCTTTTCTATATTAAGGACTCGTGTGAATGAATTAGTAATAGCAGCAGTATAGTAGGCAAACGGGTTTGAACTTTTGGACTCGTCAAATTGTAACCCAATTTGGCTCAACTGTAGTAAGGCTTGGCTACGCATCTCGTCATTGTAAGTATATCCGCGCCAGTTTGAACGGGTAGCATAGCGTTCACATAATTTCATAAACATAAAAGCCAATGTGCGAGTCATAGTGCCATGTTCCCTTGACCATGATCCTGTTTCAATATCTCCTTGCCAATGGCTTTTGCCTACGCAATAGGGTTTATTGCGTAGCCCAATTTTATAGTGTTGAAATGGGGGAAAATTGCATTTCATGTATTTTACTGGTTCGGCATTGCTATCGTCATCGTATTCGGTTGTGATTATTTCTTCGTCGATCACCAGTGTGTTTTTTCTTGCGGGCGGTGCTTGCAGTGGAACATGATCCCAGGTCATTACTCTAACTACAACATCTGATTTTTTAATTGTCTTTACATCGATTGAAAATTCATCGAGTTTTCGTTTCTCACCCTTTTGAGCACTTTCTTCGTATGCTGCCCTAGCCAGTCTATCGGCGCGATTTTGTCTAGCTTGTTCTATGATTTCAGTAGTGATAGCAGACAAACTATGTACTATGATATCGTAATCGGCTGCATCAGGGCTAGCATATGAGCAATAGGTATTTTTACTTTTGTGTATTTCCTTCAATATATCGCGATTGTTGAGGTAGTTGTGTTTAATTTTTCTTCTCCTTACCTAGATTAGGTTATATTAATATAATTTGTAATGCTTTGCAACCGTTTTTATGTCGATAAATAACATATAAACAAGAGAGCACTATGTCTATAACTTTTTTACAAGATGTTGTTAGCACCGTAGCTGCGCCTGTGCTTACTGGCGTAAACATGGCCGGCAGTGCCTTGAAAAGATTGCAGACTTCGGGCCTGATTCCTAGATCTGGCTCTTTGCTTAATGGCGGCTTGAACTCGGCTAGGGTGCAATATATTGATGGCTTGAACAGTAGTAGTCCTAGCTGGAAAGTCAGGATCACTTTGAGTCCTACTAGTACAGTATTGTATCAGAGTGATACTGGTGGGATTTTGGCTCCTTTGAAAGACACTGGGGTGATTTTTCCTTATACTCCGCAAATTCAAATCACACATCAGGCAAATTACACTCCGCAAAGACTAACACATAGTAATTACGCACATTTTGCCTATGAACAAAGCGAAGTACAAAATATAAACATAACCTCAGATTTTACAGCTCAAAATGCCGAGGAAGCTAGATATGTGTTAGCCTGTATTTATTTCTTTAGAGCAGCAACTAAGATGTTCTTTGGACGGGGCGAGTTGGCTGGTAATCCCCCGCCCATTGTGTTTTTGGAGGGCTACGGCGATCACTATCTACCTAGAGTACCTTGTGTGATAACAAACTTTACTCATAACATGCCTAATGATGTTGACTATGTAGAAGTATTAATAGGAAGTAGCAAAGAAACTGGCGAAACCTATACGATAAAACAAGGTGACGATGAAATTCAAATAAATCAACAGCAGCACAATTATAGTTCAACCCGAATACCAGTAATTAGCTCCTTGCAAATTGGATTACAACCTGTATATAGTAAACAAAGTCTCACTGAGTTTGATCTTAATAAGTTTTCACAGGGTGAATTGCTTGACAAAAGATTTATATAATGCCAGCTGAATACAACAAATATAGTCCATATTACGCAACAGATAGGTTTGGTAGATTTTTAGATGTACTAGAATACCGGGCCATCCCTCGTAACAAAGACGATACTGTGTTTACTATAAATCCGATTTATGCGTATCGTCCCGACCTATTAGCCAACGACTTATATGGGCGCAGTAACCTATGGTGGGTTTTTGCTGCTAGAAACCCAGACATCCTACAAGATCCAATTTTTGATTTTTACAACGGACAAATAATTTATATTCCTAAAGTAGATAGTTTATTAGCTGCTCTAGGGGGTTAAATGGTAGCTTTTACTTTTACCCGAACATTGCCAGTTGGTGAGGTTGATACTGCTGTAGCTCAAGCAAGGCAATTAACAACAAACCTGGAACAAGCAGGCGAAGGCTTTCCTGGCCAAGCTCAGTCCTTTTTAAACCAAAACCAAGCTGCTAGTAAACAGTTGGAAATGTTACGAGCCAGCGGTGCTATATCACAGGCCGAATATGATGATCGACAACAGACTGTGGCAGATTCGTCGCGTAGAATACAAAATTATATAGATAACACAAACGCCAATAATGCTGCGTCTAATATTCAAGCTGCTAATCAATCTGCCGAAGTAGCTGTAGGCGCACCGTTAGCTGATGCTAGAAAAATTTCCAGTCAAGAAATAGCCAACCTTCAAAACCAGCCGGCAGAAACTCCTTCACCGTTGCCCATTCAGACCAATTCCGATGGATCTTTGCGTAGACCCTGGGAACCTGATCCCGACCAAGAAGCTGATGGTTCACAATCAGTGGCACCGGCGTCTTCGCGTGCCGGCGGCGAAAGAATAGTATCAAGGCCAAACCCACTTAATGTGCTGTTGAATTATAGTTATGGCATTAGTCTACATTATATGACCATGAGGCAATATAATGATGTTTGTGTGCTTGGTGCCACTTATTCAAGTTCTAATCAAAATGTTATAGCTGCCAGCGGTGGTAGAAATAGCGAGACTCTAAGTAGACATCCATATTTTAA